>ERZ857521.1162-NODE-1162-length-33861-cov-5.344643_pt1 | contig 33861 bp, 32 predicted proteins | sample MGYA00519701_ERZ857521 | MGnify/ENA primary metagenome ERZ857521 (study PRJEB31778, sample SAMEA3449346) | human gut metagenome | biome: human gut; feature: human-associated habitat; material: faeces | place: United Kingdom | collected 2010/2012 ...
ATTTCCAATTGGGGCTTGCTGTACATCCGGCACTCACGCGTTGCGCAAAGATTCCGGTTTGTCTGATATGCCGAAGTTTTTTCCGCCCCCTCTTTCACGAGAATACGTCCGCTGAATGCACCGATAGCATGGTCGTTCAGCACATTCTTGAAAAGTTCGTTGCAGGTACAACGAGGTACATTATGCGACACCAGCGAATAGGTGTCAAGTTGCTGCTCCCCATCCAGTACCGACATGCCTGATAAGGTAAGTGTTGCTCCCTCCCCATCCAAAGACACGTAATAATTATTGCGAGTCAGTCCATTGGTAAGCGTAACGCCATTGACCACCACATTCGAGTTTCCCGCCTGACGGACATACAACGAAGAAAAGCGCGAAGTAGACGCACTGCTCTCTTCCAAGTCATAATAATCCACATGAGCGTTCTCTCCCGCAAATATCTCGACCACTTGATTAGCCAGGAATTTGACATCATCTATACTGTGGTCGCACACCAACAGCTTCGCTTCAGCATCCTCTTCGACAATAAAGAGCAATCGGCGGTTGGCCATTGTATCTACATCACTACGGAATATATTGACCAGCTGCACCGGTCTTTCCACGACTACTCCCCGGGGTACATAAAAGACAAAGCCGTCTTGAGCCAACATCGTATTCAAAGCTACAAGGGCATTATCTTCCATCGAAGCGCCATGCCCATAATAACGTGCGGCAATCTCCGGGTACAGACGGGCAAACTCCATCAAGCCACCGGCATATACCCCCTCCGGGAGATGCGCCTTAGGCAGCTCCTTATTGTAGAACACATCGTTCACCACAAAGTAGAGCGATGTACTCAGATTCGGGACATCACACCGGAATACATCGTAAGGATTGACCGGGATATCCAACCGGTTCAGATTCAATCCATAGTCGGGCGCGAAAGCTTTTGCCACATCCGTGTATTTATAGTCTTCCCCCTGTAATGACGGAAATCCCAAACGCTCGAAATGAGCGAACGCCTCAGCGCGTAAGGCATTTAACACCGGCACGCTCTTCCGGCAAATCAAATCCTCGCATTGGGAGAACAAATCTATATATTGTTGTTCAGCCTTCATAATTACTCTGTATTATTGTTCTGTATACTTAGGTACGATATCCAACCGTGTAATCCGTGAAATCCGTGCCTATTAATTTGTACTTATTCAAACTCCTTCTTAATCCAATCGTAGCCGCGTTCTTCCAGCTCTAAGGCGAGTTCAGGCCCGGCAGTCTTTACGATTCTGCCTTTATATAATACATGCACGATGTCCGGCTTGATATAATCCAGCAAGCGCTGATAATGGGTGATGACGATGGTTGCATTATCGGCCCGTTTCAGTTTATTGACCCCGCTTGCCACAATACGCAAAGCGTCAATATCCAAGCCCGAGTCCGTTTCGTCCAAAATAGAAAGTTTCGGTTCCAACATAGCCATTTGGAATATCTCATTCCGTTTCTTTTCACCCCCGGAGAAACCTTCATTCACACTACGGCTCGCCAATTTATTGTCCAGTTCAACGATAGCCCGCTTTTCGCGCATCAACTTCAGAAAGTCGGTTGCCGATACCGGCGGAAGCCCTTTGTATTCCCGATGAGCATTTACTGCCGCACGCATGAAATTCACCATGCTCACACCCGGAATCTCCACCGGATATTGAAAGCTCAAGAAAATACCTTCACGGCTCCGATCTTCCGGGGAAAGTTCCAACAAGTTCTTTCCATTGAACATTACCTCGCCTTCCGTCACCGTAAAAGATGGATTGCCCACTAACACGCTACTGAGCGTACTCTTACCGGAACCGTTGGGTCCCATAATGGCATGAACTTCTCCGGCCTTCACCGAAAGGTTGATGCCCTTTAATATCTCCTTGCCATTGATGCTGGCATGTAAGTTCTTTATTTCTAACATACGATTCTTTAACCTATCTTGTTTTTATTCTTTGTTTTCTTATTCTTATGGATATAACATCCGCTCTTGTAATTTCCGGTCGAGGCTATCTTCCCACAAATCCAATAAAAGACCGCCTATACCACCTACGCTCTGCAAATCCCGCTCAGAGAAGTACATCGGGAAGGTCAGCCTTACCCCCAAGCTCAGCCCGTGATAAAGTCCATTGTCCTTTATCCGGAACCCCGTGCCATCATTGACTGTACCTTCGATACGGGTTCGCGAATCGATTCCGACCCCAAAATCATACCGCACCACCAGCGCAACCGACGAGAAAACATACACATCGATGCCCACCGATGGCACGAATGCCACGCGCGAATTGACAGTATTCTGCCGGACCACGACCGACTGTCCACTCGATTCCGAGCCAGAAGTATTTTCTTCGCGCCGTCCGCTCCAGTTGAATTGCCATGCTGCACCCACATAGGGTTGCACCAGCCAGTCGTTCGGTGCGAAATAACGCTTGGCACCTACCGAGATGCCTTCCATCGTCCGGTCTGAGAGTCCATAATCCAATATCGTACGATAGTACCCCGCTTGGATACTCCATTTCTTCGGCAAAAATATTCACCGCGCACCGATTCCCATTGCCCGCGGCCCATCGGTACCTGCTGCTGATTTTCCTGTAGGAGCGGCTTGACCATCACGCCACCTGTGTATTCCAATCCCCAGCGCGCCCCGCCTTCGTCATCACCCGTGCAAAACTGCGCCTGCAGTCCGCCGAGCGGACAAAGAGCCCAAAAGCAACTCCAAATCCATCTTTTTCGCTTCGCTCTCATTCTATCTCTTTAAACAAATCGGCCTTTTGCCCAACAGCAGTTTAGTTTATCCCATGAGCTTCAGGAACGAAAGTTACATAAAGAAAAATACTTTACCCAACGCTTCCTTCGAGCGAAATACTGAGCAATTTCTGTGCTTCAACGGCAAATTCCATCGGAAGCTTGTTCATGACCTCGCGAGCATAACCGTTGACAATAAGCCCCACAGCCTCTTCTACGGAGATTCCCCGTTGCTGGCAATAAAACAATTGCTCCTCGCTGATTTTACTGGTAGTTGCCTCATGCTCCACTACCGCAGTCTCATTCTGAATATCCGCATACGGAAAAGTATGCGCACCGCAAGTCGAACTAAGTAGCAGACTGTCACACTGGCTATGATTACGCGCACCTTCTGCTCGTGGTGAGACCTTGACTAACCCACGATAGCTGTTCTGGCTATGTCCGGCAGAGATACCCTTTGACACAATCGTACTGCGGGTATTCTTTCCTAAATGAATCATCTTAGTCCCAGTATCGGCTTGCTGATAGTTATTAGTAACAGCAACAGAGTAAAACTCTCCGACCGAATTATCACCGGCCAAGATGCAACTCGGATATTTCCACGTGATAGCAGATCCGGTCTCAACCTGCGTCCAAGATATTTTACTGCCTTCTCCTTTGCAGAGTCCGCGTTTCGTCACAAAATTGTAAATGCCACCTTTGCCATCTTTATCTCCCGGATACCAATTCTGCACCGTCGAATACTTCACTTCGGCATGGTCATGGGCTATGATTTCAACAATTGCCGCATGAAGCTGATTCTCGTCACGCATCGGAGCTGTACATCCTTCGAGGTAACTTACGTAAGCCTCATCATCGGCAACAATCAATGTCCGTTCAAACTGTCCGGTATTCTGTGCATTGATACGGAAATAAGTACTCAGTTCCATAGGGCAACGTACCCCTTTAGGAATATAAACAAAAGAACCGTCTGAGAATACCGCCGAATTAAGTGCGGCAAAGAAGTTGTCCCGATAGCTTACGACACTCCCCAAATACTTCTGCACCAAATCCGGATGATGCTGCACCGCCTCGCTGAACGAGCAGAAAATTATGCCTTTTTCGGCAAGGTTCTCCTTGAAAGTTGTCTTTACTGAAACACTATCCATAACGGCATCTACCGCCATTCCGCTTAGCACCTTCTGTTCTTCCAAAGGAATACCCAATTTATTGAATGTTTTCAGCAATTCCGGATCAACTTCTTCCATACTCGCAGGCCCCTCTTTCTTCTTCGGAGCCGCATAATAAATAATATCCTGGTAGTCGATAGGAGGGATTTTAAGCAAAGCCCAATTCGGCATCTCCAATGTCAACCAATAGCGATACGCCTTCAATCGGAATTGCAACAACCAGTCCGGTTCGTTTTTCTTAGCAGAAATAAGACGCACGGTCTCTTCATCCAATCCACGATGAATCACATCCGTATCTATATCCGTAACGAAACCATATTTGTAATCGCCTTTCGTTACTTCATCCAATACATTCTTTGAATCCTGCATATACATTTATATATTTATAGTTATGCGTTGACCAATCGACAAGGCTATGGCGTAATCATTTTATCCACCGAGTCCTTCGTCCATTCGTCCACTTGCATTTTACTAAACAAGTTTGTAGGGAAAATAGTTGGGACAATTTGCTTAATAGAATAATAGAGTTTAGATTCCACTTTAGCCTCACGGGGAATCAGCAGCGAACCTCGGTCGATATATTCCATGATATTCAACGTCAAACTCAAGAAGAACATCATAAACATCAATCCGAACAAGCCTCCCAATAAATGATTCAGAATACTTAACGGTGTAACACCAATCAACTTGCTCATTGCATCACCTACCAGTTTGAGTACTCCAATAATAAGCATAAAACCTAACAGATAACTGAGAACCGTTACCCCATATTCAGGAAGCCAATCCAACTTCAATATATAGCCACGCAACCAATCGGCCACTTGTGCGCAACAGAATATCGCAGCTACTAAGGCTATAAGCGAAACAACCTGTCTGATAACTCCATCAAACAGGCCCTTCACCAATCCCAATCCTGCCAAGCAAAGCAAGAGTATGTCTAACCAATTCATCTTTTTAAGGAACAATTGACAATGGACAATTGACAATGCCGACATAACCGGGCACTTGTCAATTGCAAATTGTCAATTGTTTATTTATAACGTTTTCTTGACTTCTGTCTCTTCGTAAGCCTCAATCACATCACCCACCTGAATATCATTGAAGTTGGCGATATTCAGACCGCAGTCCTGTCCGGCAACAACCTCTTTGGCATCGTCCTTGAAACGCTTCAATGAACCCAGCTCGCCCGAATAGATAACAATACCATCGCGAATCAGGCGTACTTTGTTTGAACGTTTGATCTTGCCTTCCTTCACAATACAGCCGGCAACCGTTCCAACTTTCGAGATCTTGAATACCTGCTGTACCTCCACATTCGCTGTAACCTCTTCTTTGATTTCCGGAGAAAGCATACCTTCCATTGCACTCTTCACATCATTGATGGCATCATAAATGATCGAATACAAACGAATTTCGACCCCTTCTCGTTCCGCACTCCGGCGGGCCAACTGTGAAGGACGAACCTGGAAACCAATAATAATCGCATTCGAAGCGGCTGCCAGTGTTACATCCGATTCGGAAATCTGGCCCACTGCTTTGTGAATCACATTTACCTGAATCTCTTCCGTAGAAAGACGAATCAATGAATCGGATAAAGCTTCCACCGAACCGTCCACATCTCCCTTCACAATGACATTCAATTCCTGGAAATTACCTACCGCAATGCGACGACCTATATCATCCAACGTCAACATCTTCTGTGTACGCAGACCCAATTCTCGCTGCAATTGTTCACGACGGGTAGCTATCTCTCGAGCCTCCTGCTCCGTTTCCAACACATGGAACGTATCACCGGCCTGCGGAGCTCCGTTCAGACCTAAAATCAATACCGGCTCAGATGGACCCGCCTGTTGCACACGCTGATTACGTTCATTAAACATAGCCTTGATACGGCCGTAATGAGTACCAGCCAATACGATATCCCCCATCTTCAAGGTACCGTTCTCAACCAAGACCGTAGAAACATATCCGCGGCCTTTATCCAACGAAGATTCAATGATAGAACCTGTTGCCTTGCGTTTTGGATTCGCTTTCAAATCCAGCAAATCAGCCTCCAGCAAAACCTTTTCCAGCAATTCATCTACGCCGACTCCTTTCTTGGCAGAAATTTCCTGGCACTGATATTTACCGCCCCAATCTTCTACCAAGTAATTCATATTCGCCAGTTCCTCTTTAATCTTGTCCGGATTTGCATGAGGCTTATCAATCTTATTGATAGCAAACACAATCGGAACACCTGCAGCCGAAGCGTGATTGATTGCTTCAACTGTCTGAGGCATCACCGCATCATCCGCTGCCACAATAATAATCGCAATATCCGTCACTTTAGCACCACGTGCACGCATAGCCGTAAAAGCTTCGTGTCCCGGGGTATCCAGGAAAGTAATATGGCGACCGTTAGCCAAGGTTACGTTATATGCTCCGATATGCTGCGTAATACCACCGGCTTCACCTGCAATCACATTCGCATTACGGATGTTATCCAACAAAGAAGTTTTACCGTGGTCAACATGTCCCATTACGGTAACGATAGGAGGACGTGGAACCCAATCCTCTTCATTATCATCCTCTTCTTCCGCCTTAATCGCTTCTACCACATCCGCACTGACATATTCTGTTTGGAAACCAAATTCCTCGGCTACGATATTAATTGTTTCCGCATCCAAACGTTGATTGATAGAGACCATAATACCAATGCTCATACATGTAGCGATGACTTTGGTTACCGGTACATCCATCATATTTGCCAAGTCATTAGCCGTAACAAACTCTGTCAGCTTCAGGATTTTGCTTTCCTTTTCTTCCTGTTCCTGCAATTCATGCTCACGCTTCTGAATAGCATCACGTTTATCACGACGGTACTTAGCCCCCTTGTTGGTCTTGTTGCCCTTATTGGTCAAACGAGCCAACGTTTCTTTGATCTGTTTCTGAACATCCTCCTCGCTGACTTCTGCCTTGACCGGCTTCTTCAGACGAGGCTTGCGGTCGTCACGATTGCGGTCTCTATCCTTGCGGCTACCACCATTCTGATTGGCTACATTATCTACGTTTACACGATCTTTCTTGATACGTTTACGTTTTTTCTTGCCATCGGTTTCATCCGCATCCGTTCCTTTGTTAGGATTTCCACCCTTTTGGACCTCTTTTCCTACCTTGAAATTAGGCTGTCCCTGCCGATTTCCGCCCTGTTTGTCATCACGATCTTTGCGTCTTTCCTCTTTACTTTTCTTCTTTGGGCGTGTCGACTGGTTCAAAGTGTCCAAATCGATTTTTCCTTTTACTTTGATATTGGATTCAAACTTCGGAGTATTCAATCGGAAAAGCTCGTCACCTCCTTTCTCGTTAGACATCGACGTATCCGTCTTTACAGTCTGACTGTTTGTTTCTTCCGGAGCGACTATTTCCGGCTGTTTCTCTTCAGGTTTCATCTTATTATCTACGCTATTATCTTTTACTTTTTCCTCTATACGTTGTTCTTCTGCAATAGGCTTCACTACGGGAACCACAGAGGGTTCAACCGATTTCAGTTCCCCTTCCCCTTTGACCGGTTCAACATCCGGCTTATGCACATTCGTTTCTTCCTTTTTCTTATTGCTATCTAAATCAATATGTCCTTTCGTCACAATTTTCGGACGGAATTCTTCAGGAATTTCGGTCTTAATAACGGTTGGCTCTGCCTCTTTCTTAGGAACCGCCTGTTCATGCTTATTATGAGATTTAGGAACCTGCGAAGATTTTTGTGTTCCCGCAGGCATATCCTTACCAAATTCCTTTACGAGCAAAGCATACTGGTCATCGTTCAAGCGAACATTGGGATTTGCTTCGATTTCAGTAAAACCCTTTCGGTGCAGGAACTCAACCGCTGTGTTGAGCCCTACGTTCATCTTTTTTAAAACATCTCTTAATCTTATAGGCATATTAAACTTTGTCGTAAAACTTATTCATTATTATCATCCTCAAATTCGGCAGCCAAGATACGTAATACATCATCGACTGTCGACTCTTCCAAGTCTGCACGCTCTACCAACTCGTCTCTCGGTATTGCCAACACGTTCTTTGCCGTATAGCAACCGATATTCTTCAGCGCGTCAATTACCCATCCGTCTATTTCGTCAGCAAACTCATCCAAATAGATATCTTCTTCGTCTGCCCCGTCAATATCACGGAATACATCAATAGCATATTCAGTCAGCATACAAGCCAGCTTGATATTCAATCCGCCCTTTCCAATTGCCAAAGAGACCTCTTCCGGACGCAGATAAACTTCAGCCCGTTTCTCTTCTTCATTTACCCGAATAGAAGATATCTTGGCCGGTGCCAATGCACGCTGGATAAACAAAGCGATATTTGACGTATAGTTGATTACGTCAATATTCTCATTTCTCAACTCACGTACGATTCCATGGATACGCGAACCTTTCATACCGACACATGCGCCCACTGGATCGATACGGTCATCATACGACTCGACGGCCACCTTAGCTCTTTCTCCCGGGATGCGGGCAATGGCACGGATCGTAATCAATCCATCGTTGATTTCCGGCACCTCCAATTCAAACAGACGTTGCAAGAACATCTTGTCTGTACGCGAAAGGATGATTTTCGGATTGTTGTTAAAATTATCTACACGCAGCACAATAGCTCTGGCTGTCTCACCTTTGTGATAGAAATCACCCGGAATTTGTTCCTGCTTAGGCAACAGCAATTCGTTTCCTTCATCATCAAGCAACAACATTTCCTTTTTCCATACTTGATAAACATCAGCTGCAATAATTGTACCGATTTTATCTTTATATTTAGCATACAAGCTGTCTTTTTGCAATTCAAGAATCTTTGATGCCAAAGTCTGACGCAAATTCAGAATCGCACGACGACCAAAGTCGGCAAAGTTCACTTCATCGGTCAAATCCTCACCAACTTCACAATCAGGGTCAATCTGACGGGCATCGCTCAACGATATCTGCAAATTCGTATCAGTCACCTCGTCATCAGCCACTACCTTCCGGTTTCTCCAAATTTCAAAATCTCCTTTTTCCGGATTGATGATCACATCATAATTCTCATCCGTACCAAACATTTTCGCAATAACGTTACGGAATGACTCTTCCAATACACTGATCATCGTATCCTTATCGATATTCTTCAACTCCTTGAACTCCGCAAGGGTATCGATCATACTGACTGTTTCCGCTTTTTTGGCCATAATTACTTGAATCTTATTAAATATTTTGTATACTTTATTTCGTTATATGTATAAGTCTGGTCCTCTTCGACAGTTATTTTTCGTTTCGCACCTTCCGGTTTCACCTGCTTGGTCACTGTCACAACGAAACTATCCTCATCTGCCGATTTCAACACACCGGTCAGCTTTACGCCATTCCGTGTCAGAACTTCCACCTCATTACCTACATTCTTTTCATATTGTCGAAGCACTTTAAACGGAGAGGTGATACCGGCTGAACCGACTTCCAATTCAAAATCCTCCGCATCCCGATCCAAATGCTCTTCAATGTAGCGGCTTAGTTCCACACAATCGTCTATTGAGACGGCTTCATCATTATCGATTTCCACTACAATCACATTTCCCGGCTGTACTTCCACGCTCACCAGATAATTGGACGAAGAGGCCAATTTCTCTTCCGCCAGCTGTTCTATTACACGCTTGTCTATCATACTTCGCTTTATTTTTAATCATTAACCAGAGAATAAGACCTCGGTTGACACAATAGCCCGCACCTTGGATTCCCTTGCGTTCCGATCATTTTTTACAAAAAGAGGGGACTCACCGCCCCCTCCTCACTATCTCCTCAACGGTTGCAAATATACAAAATAGCCGACAGATTACCAAGAGATAACAGCATAAAACCATACACCTGCTTTTTGCATCTTTGCGGGGTTGAACAAAGAAAAAGCCGTTGCGATTATTCGCAGCGGCTCATCCTCTCCGTAGCGAGACCGAGGATTGAACTCGGGACCTCATGATTATGAATCATGCGCTCTAACCAGCTGAGCTATCTCGCCATCTAATCTGCCTCATCATTTCTGATTGACGCTGCAAAAGTAGAGGTTATTTTCGAACTATGCAAACTTTCTGCAAGTTTTTTTCTCTATTTTTCCGCTATCGACTCCTAATTTATTAATTATGAGATGCTTTTTTAATAGGATTTTTTTTGACGTTTCAATTGTTATAGTTATATTCGCCCTCAAATTATATACCACATGAAAAAAGAAAAATTTTCTATTGAGTACATTCTTAATAATGTCTCATCACTGAGCCTTTGGAATCAACTAACAACTTCCATGGGGCTTTCCTCTTGGTTCGCCGACAAAGTCGCCGTGAAAAACAATGAATACACTTTCACTTGGCATACAGAAGAACAAAAAGCTAACGCCATTTTGATTTTGCCGGAGGTCTGCATCCGCTATCGGTGGATTAATGAACCTGATCCGATTGCCTACTTCGAGTTTCATATCCACACCATGGAGCTCACAGGAGTTACCGCATTGGAAATCACCGACTTTGCAGAACCTGGAGAGAAAGAAGATGCCATTGATCTTTGGGACTCACAGGTCTACATACTCAAGCGAACATTAGGAATTTAGGCATGTTTTGCATCTAAAAAGAGGATATTATCGTTTTTTGCACTACTTTTGTCCGAAATCTGAAAGGCATGTTGAAAATAAAACGATTATATACCTTTATGTTGCAGACTTTTCTGCCGCTTTTCTTGATGACGTTCGGAATCTGCCTCTTCATCGTGTTGATGCAGTTTTTGTGGCGATACATCGATGATTTAGTCGGGAAAGGTCTGGCTATTCCCGTATTAGCCGAAATGTTTTTTTATGCAGCACTCTTTTTGGTACCGATGGCGCTGCCGTTGGCCATACTGCTGGCTTCGTTGATGACTTTCGGTAATTTGGGCGAGCGTCTCGAATTGCTTGCCATGAAATCAGCCGGTGTGTCACTTATTCACATCATGCGTCCGTTGACCATCTTCATTTGCATGGTTAGTATTGGCGCTTTCTTCTTTCAAAATAACGTGATGCCTGTGGCACAAGTCAAGCTCTCCACGCTTTTGGCCTCCATAAAACAAAAATCACCGGAACTGGAAATCCCGGAAGGAATCTTCTATAAAGAAATCACTGGCTTTAACGTCTACGTCAAAGAAAAAGACAATCATAGCGGTTTATTGAAGGATTTGATGATTTATGATTATTCAGAAGGCTTCAATAATGCGCGGGTCATTGTGGCTGACTCCGGACGGTTGAAAACATCAGCAGATAAACTCTATTTGATTTTATCTCTTTTCAATGGAGAATCCTTTGAGAACCTTAAAGACCAAAGCAAGCGAAGCCGGGTTAAATCTGCTGTTCCCTACCGCCGTGAATCGTTTGCGACAAAAGACATTTTGATTGCCTTCGATGCGAACTTCAACCGGATGGACGAGTCGTTCATGCAGAACCAATATATGGGGAAGAATCTCCAGAACCTGCAAACGTCAATTGATTCTATGTCGTTAAAATTGGACAGCATCCGAAATAGTAATGCCAAATTGGCCATCCGTCAATCCTATCTCCAGCAATTCACCGCATACGAGTCGAAAGAAGATACGGTTGTCCCGGTATCCAAAATAGATTCATTGGAACTTGCAGCACAAAATATCTCCGTTAATATTGACTCGATATACAATGCTTTGTCTCCGGGAAAGCAGTCCTCTATACTGAATAAAGCCAAAACACGGATAGATAATACGCGATCCGAACTGGTCTTTAAAGCAGCAGCTTTGGGCGACGAAGCCCAGCGGATGCGTTTACACAAAACCGAATGGCATAAAAAATTCACTTTGTCTGTAGCCTGCATTGTATTCTTCTTCATCGGCGCACCGTTAGGCGCTATTATCCGTAAAGGGGGATTAGGCATGCCGGTGGTCATCTCTGTATTTCTCTTTATTTTTTATTACATTATTGATAATATCGGGTACAAGATGGCTCGAAACGGAATTTGGGACGCATGGGAAGGCATGTGGCTAAGCACAGCCGTACTGGCTCCATTAGGAGCATTCCTGACCTATAAGGCTGCCAACGATTCCGTGATTCTCAATGCCGACACCTATCTCAATGCCCTAAAGAACTTAATAGGGAAACGACCGGGACGCAAAATCGAGAAAAAGGAGGTGATTATCTATGCACCGGATTATGATGCTTTAGTACCTCGATTGCACCAACTGACTGCTGATTCGAAACAATATATACAGAATCATCGTCGATGGGTAAATTATTTTACCTATTGGAAGTCAGGAGGAAAAGATACGACCGCTGAGGCTCTGGCCGGAGAAATGGAGTCCATCATTGAAGAGTTATGCAATTCTGATCAGAATCTGCTTTTAAATAAATTGATGGATTTTCCGATCATCGGGAGCTATCACCAGCTTAACGCCAACATCAGCCCGCGTGTCGCTCAAATCATCGGGTTTGTTTTCCCGATAGGCATCCCGATTTACCTGCTTGCGGTCTATCAACGCAAATTATTGTTGCAGGACATTAAAACCGTACAAAAAGTAAGTGGCGAGACGCTTGCGATTATTTTTTCATTACATTTGTCTACACATACAGAATAATATGATTCAATTATGAGTGATTACAAATTAAACACGATTGAAGAGGCTATCGAAGATTTCCGCGAAGGGAAGTTCGTTATTGTAGTTGATGACGAAGACAGGGAGAATGAAGGCGATTTGATTATCGCTGCCGAAAAGGTTACTCCTGAGAAAATCAACTTTATGCTTAAGCACGCCAGAGGAGTACTCTGCGCGCCTATTACTATCTCCCGGTGCGAGGAACTCAATCTCCCGCATCAGGTCTTGAACAACACCTCCGTTTTAGGAACTCCGTTTACGGTAACCATCGATAAACTGGAGGGATGTTCTACCGGTGTTTCAGCAGCTGACCGTGCCGCTACGATCCTCGCACTGGCTGATCCGGCTTCTACACCTGAAACTTTCGGACGTCCCGGACACATCAATCCACTGTATGCACAGGAGAAAGGAGTGCTTCGTCGCGCAGGCCATACCGAAGCGTGTGTGGATATGTGCCGCCTCGCCGGACTTTATCCGGCTGCTGCGCTGATGGAGATCATGAGCGATGATGGAACGATGGCACGTTTGCCGGAACTGCGTCGCTTTGCGGATGAATATGACATCAAACTTATCTCTATTGCCGATTTGATTGCCTACCGTTTAAAGCAGGAATCCATTGTCGAACAGGGTGAGGAAGTAGACCTCCCTACCGAGTATGGCCATTTCCGGCTTATCCCATTCCGCCAGAAAAGCAATGGATTGGAGCATGTGGCTATTATAAAAGGAGAAGTCAAAGGAGATGATCCGGTGCTTGTGCGGGTACACTCTTCTTGCATGACGGGAGATATATTCGGTTCGATGCGTTGCGATTGTGGCGAGCAGCTGCATAAGGCGTTGCGCATGATTGATGCAGAAGGGCGAGGTGCCGTTATTTATCTGAACCAAGAGGGACGTGGCATCGGACTGATGGAAAAGATGAAAGCCTATAAACTGCAAGAGAATGGAATGGATACGATTGAAGCCAATTTGTGTTTAGGGCATCAGGCTGACGAACGTGATTATGGTGTCGGTGCTCAGATTCTTCGTCATATCGGAATCACCAAGATGCGGTTGATGACCAACAATCCTGTAAAGCGTGTAGGATTAGAGGCTTATGGCCTTTCCGTAGTAGAAAACGTTCCTATCGAAGTATCCCCCAATCCGTTTAATGAATTCTATCTGAAAACCAAGAAAGAACGTATGGGGCATACGTTACACAATGTGAAATAAGGAATATGAGGAAACAGTTGGCAAGGGGACAAGAAAACATAGAACCTTGAAGCCTTGTCTACTCGTTTTCTGTAATAAAAAAGACATCCGTAAAAAACATTATATATGGAAACATCATTAAGATTACAAAGATTGTCACCGTCTGAGACGCTGGCAATGTCTCAAAAAAGCAGTGAACTGAAAGCTCAAGGCATCGATGTGATTAACCTGAGCGTTGGAGAACCGGACTTTGACACGCCCGATCATATCAAGGAAGCAGCAAAAAAGGCTATTGACGAAAATTATTCCCGCTATTCGCCTGTAGCCGGCTACCCGGCTTTGCGCAATGCTATTGTTGCCAAACTGAAGAAGGAGAACGGATTGGATTATACAGCAGCCCAGATTTCATGTGCCAACGGGGCCAAGCAATCGGTCTGCAATACAATCATGGCACTGATCAATGCTGGGGATGAGGTTATTATTCCGGCTCCTTATTGGGTCAGTTATCCGGAAATGGTCAAATTGGCCGATGGTACTCCGGTATCTGTTTATGCGGGTATTGAACAAGATTTTAAAATCACGCCGGAACAATTGGAGAAAGCGATTACCCCTAAAACCAAATTACTCATTCTTTGTTCTCCTTCCAATCCGACCGGATCGGTGTATAGCCGAGAGGAATTGAATGGTTTGGCTGATGTATTGGCTAAACATCCGCAAATTTATGTCATCGCAGACGAGATTTACGAACATATCAATTACATCGGAAAGCATGAAAGCATAGCTCAATTTGAAAAGATTCGGGATCGTGTGGTTATTGTCAATGGAGTATCTAAAGCCTACGCCATGACCGGCTGGAGAATCGGATTCATCGCAGGTCCGGAATGGATCGTTAAAGCTGTAAACAAGCTACAAGGACAATATACTTCCGGCCCCTGCTCGGTTTCACAGAAAGCTGCAGAAGCGGCTTATACCGGAACACAGGAACCGGTTGAGGCTATGCGTCAGGCATTCCAACGCCGTCGTGACTTAATTGTTCGCTTGGCTAAAGAGATTCCGGGATTTGAGGTCAATATGCCGGAAGGTGCTTTCTATCTCTTCCCCAAATGCAGCTCTTATTTCGGTAAAAAATTTGGAGACCGTACGGTTAACAGTGCCGCTGATATGGCCATGTATTTACTGGAAGTGGCCCACGTAGCTTGTGTTGGAGGTGGAGCTTTTGGTGCTCCGGACTGCATCCGCATGAGTTATGCAACTTCCGATGAGAATATCATGGAAGCTATGCGCCGTATCAAAGAGGCTTTGGCGAAATTACAATAAGAGATAAATGTGGGGCTGTGTCAAAATGAATGTTTTGATGCAACCCCATTAAGATGTATAAGAATTAGCAAAATGCAAGGCATTGAGGATAAGGGTGACAGGAATTTACTGGAGCAAATGACTTAGCCCGAATTCCGAAAATAACGCAGCAGTTTGCAATTATGACACACCGTCCTAAGGTGCATCTTACTCATTCTGACACACACCGTTATATTTTTTCAAAAACACTAAAATTGACCGCCCCATAAACCCGGTGTTGACTGAATAAAGGAAGGCTGGAAAAGTCACAAGTCGCCGGATGTTCCATTACGAAAACCCCTCCACTACGCAACAGATTCCGCTCCAATATCCATACCGGGATTTCCGGTAACTCTTTCAAGGCATACGGAGGATCGGCAAATATAAAATCAAAACTCTCCGGAGGTACACTTTGAAGATAGCGGAACGCATCGCCCCGTACCAGATTCAAATCAGAGGTTTTCAACTCTTTGGCCACCTTGGCTATAAAAGAGGCATGGGCATTGTTCTTCTCAACGGATGTCACTTGCCTGCACCCCCGGGACAAAAGCTCAAAAGAAATACTTCCTGTTCCGGCAAAGAGATCCAACGCGTCCAGTCCTTCAAAATCGATCCGATTAGAAAGGACATTAAATATATTTTCCTTGGCGAAATCGGTTGTTGGTCTCGCACTGAATGAAGAGGGAACATCAAAACGACGCCTTCCATACTTACCACTGATGATTCGCATAAGCAGATGGCTTAATTGTTCAACAAATATAAAGCAACCAGATCTGCGGGTGCCCTCAACACATCCGGTCCCATCAGATAGGCCTCCGAAGGAAGCACCATCGTCTCCACATGTTTTATATAGGTAGAGAGAGCCGGAATCAGTTCCCGTAAGATAGCGGCATCCCCCAAAAGGTGGATCGGATCACTCAATACATTCCAGCGATGCTGTTTCCATACATATAATATATAGTAAAGCATCTCATTTAACGAATGGACCTCAAATCCATTCAAAAAAAGCAATTGTCCCTGCTGATAGCAGGCCAGCTCCATCCTTCCCCCCGAAAGTATTCCATAAACCTGTCGCGACAATTCATATTTGCTCTTCTCCCGCCATAAAGGGAACAGGGCATACAGGTAATGCACAAACTCCGGATTCGAGAACGAACGTTGGCAAAACTCATACGTCTCATGATCCATGCCATATAAGAGGTTCACCTTTTCATCACGGAGCTCATTGGCCAGAACACGCTTTCCGTCCGATTCGCCACAATTAAAACGAAGCAGCTTGTCTTGTTCGTTTTCCAAATAAAAAGCCCAGGGTACCAGCGTATAGTCTGTATCGGTCTGAACGATATACAGATGTTGATAGTCCCAGGCAAGACATTCGTTCGCGAAGAAGCACTCTTTCAGCTCCTCGGCATAGGGGCGGGATGATTTCCACCGTTCTTCACTCAAAAAGAAACTCCCCTTTATCGTAGGATTATAACCGGAAAAAGAAAGTCCATCCGGCAAAAGCCGGATGGACACTCTATAATTTTTGGATTCTTCCGAAAGGATTTCAGGAATATGAAACGCCATAAGCAGAGTTATTATTCCCAGTTACCTGCGTTGTTGTTGATTTCTTCCAATGAACCAACACGCAAGCCCGGATATTTACCTTGCTTTTCAGCTTTATCCTTCAAGTTGAACTCCAGCTGCGGATCCAAGTCATTCAGATACTGATCAAACGGAACCTCGCACACGAACACTTTGATTTCGTAGCCTGAGCCAGACTTCAAAGTAGCTGTATCCATGTGGAATTCTACCTGTTGCGGAGCATCCGGCACATAGCGGATGGACTCTACGTCATAATCCTTACCCAGCAAAGTGTCTTTGGCCAATACCCAAACCGTATCACGCTTGAAGCCTTTCAAACCATTCTTTTCTACTTCGCTCCAATTGCCAGTTTTCTCTGCCTTTTCTACCATAGCAACAGCCTTCTTTTCGGTCATACCTTTTTCCAGCTGTTCATCAGTCAATACACCTTCCTTGATAACGGTAGGCAACTTTTCCTCTTTCAAGAACTTGATCAAGTCGTCAAAGCTTCCAGCATGCGTCTTGTGTACGTTCTTGTACTCAATCTGAACTTTACGAATATCCATCAGACGGGCGATAATTGCTTTATCGCGAGCTTCCTTGGTATCGTTAAATTCAATCGGACCTGTGATACTCTTGTAACACAAGTAAGCTAGCACCACGATTGCGGCTGCTAATAAAACTTTCAAAGTAACTTTCATGGTTCGTATATATTTTTTGATTTATTTCGTTCGGCAAATTTAAAAAAGAATATTTAATATACTATCTTTGATAGCAAAAATTATTCGAATAAAATGATAAATAATTTCTTAAAGGGGCAAATTCGGCAAAATTTCCCCCATATTCCGACCCAAGACCAGGAGTTGGCCATCCAAAAGATAGCCGATTTCCTTATTTCTTCCGACCCGGACTCACTTCTTTTACTGAAAGGCTATGCCGGAACCGGTAAGACCTCTTTGATCGGGACTTTGGTAAAAACCTTGAATGCACTAAAGCAAAGAACGATTTTACTTGCGCCGACCGGAAGGGCGGCCAAAGTCTTTTCGGCTTATGCCGGACAGAATGCCTATACGATTCATAAGCGGATTTATAGGCAAAAAGCTTTCTCCAATGAACCGACCGGATTTCTTCCCGCGCCAAATCTGCACAAAGATACAATTTTTATCGTAGATGAAGCATCTATGATTACAAATGATTGCTTAGACTCTTTTATTTTTGGTTCCGGAAGGCTTTTGGATGACCTGATTCACTTCGTTTATGGGGGAAATGGATGCCGTCTGATTATTCTGGGGGATGACGCCCAGCTTCCTCCGGTGATGCAACGGGAGAGTCCGGCACTGAATCCGGAGGTGTTGCGTGGGTATAACCTGCATGTGGAGGAGATAATGCTCCATCAGGTGGTGCGCCAACAAGACGACTCGGGAATCTTGTTCAACGCAACCCGCATCCGGGAGGCCCTGCGCACCCAAAAGGTCGATGCTTTCCCCAAACTCCGCCTAAAGGGGTTTTCCGATTTCCGGAAAATCAGCGGAGAGGAACTGATTGAGGAAATCGATGCGGCCTATCAACGAGACGGGATAGATGGCACTATGGTCGTAACCCGGTCGAACAAAAGGGCTACTATATATAATAATGGTATAAGGAACCGGATTTTGTACCGGGAGGAAGAGCTTTCATCAGGTGACCGGCTTATGGTGGCACGCAACAATTATTATTGGACCTCCGAAATGAAGGAGATGGATTTTATTGCGAATGGGGAAATTATCCAAATCGTGAAGGTCCGGCGTACTTACGAAATGTATGGCTTCCGGTTTGCCGATGTGATAGCCCGTTTTCAGGACTACGATTTAGAAACAGAGTTGAAAATCCTATTGAATACGCTTCAGACCGATACCCCATCTCTCCCGAAAGAGCAGAATGACAAGCTATTCTATTCCGTATTAGAGGATTATGCCGATGTTCCGACAAAAGCCGGGAAGATTAAAAAGATGAAGACAGACCCGCATTATAACGTCTTGCAGGTAAAATACGCATACGCCGTTACGTGCCACAAGGCGCAAGGCGGACAATGGAGTTCGGTCTTTCTGGACATCGGTTATGTCACGGAAGACATGCTGGGCGAAGAGTTCTATCGCTGGCTATATACGGCAATCACACGGGCCACCGAACATCTTTTTCTGGTCAACCTACCCGAAGACTTTGAAGAATAATCAAAAAAAACGAATAATTCTATCATTTCAAGTGATTATTAAGTAGAAATAAATACTTTTGCGTTATTAATGATTTTATAAGTTGACAAGGATACAAGAAAACAAGTCAACAAGGCCGGTAAAATGCCTTATCACCTGTAACCTTGCTCGCTTGTCAACAAAAAACAGAGAAAGATGGAACAAGAAAAGGCTTTACAGGATTTGCTTACGGAGGTCCGGAATCTGGAGGACATTATCCGGAAAATGATGGATCATGCTTCTATTCCGATGGATCTGTTGCGCGAAGGGGGCTATAAGACTTATGCGATATTGGAGAATATCCTGAATCTGGAAAACGGGATTGCCGTTCAGATGCATACCCGTCTTAAAAAGCAAATGGATGACTTGGAGCAATTAGCGAATCTGACGCAAAAGTATCATGTACTGACGAATGAGATGAAATTGGATTTCCTGTCCGCAAAAGAAGAGCCGGAAAAGGTTCATCCCGAACCGGCAGCTCAGGTAGAGCCGAAAGAGGCAGCACCCGAACCGGAAATACAACCTGCAAACGAGCCGGACACCCACGTTACGGAACCGGAGCCGGACAAGCAACCGGCCGAAGAAGAGAAGGAATCCGGGGCGGCCAAACCGAACCGCTCATTGCAGGATGTGCTGGAAAAGCAGAGTTTGTCGGACTTCAAGAAAGCGTTCAGCTTGAATGACCGCTTCCGTTTCCGCCGGGATTTGTTCCATGGTGATGAAGAGCTGATGAATCAAGTCATCGCGGATCTGAATCAAACCGTCTCTCTCCAAGAGGCTTTGGCGTATATAAATACGCATCTGGCGTGGAACTTGAAGGACGAAAGTGCGGCCGATTTTGTAAAACTTTTGGAAAAGAGATATCTTTAAAGGGAACGATTAGTTGCATCACAGTTGTGATGTAATTAATTCACCCGGGTGATGCAATTAATTCACCCGAGTGATGCAATTAAATCACCCGGGTGATGCAAACAAAACAAAGCGATAAAAGAACAAAATAAGTTTATGGGGGTATTAGTTTGTAAACTCTTGAGTTGAGACGTATAAACAAACCCATGCAAAAACTTAAGAGCTAAATACGAAAATATGGCAAAACTGACAATAGTGCCTACCCCGGTAGGGAACTTGGAGGACATGACGTTTCGGGCAATCCGTGTGTTGAAGGAGGCGGACCTCGTCTTGGCGGAAGATACACGTACCACAGGCATCTTGTTCAAGCATTTCGAGATTCAAAACAAGATGCAGTCGCACCATAAGTTCAACGAGCACAAGACCGTTGAGCAACTGGCCGCACGGATCAAGGCCGGCGAGAATATCGCTTTAGTCTCGGATGCCGGTACACCGGCCATATCCGACCCAGGATTCATGCTGGTGCGTGAATGTGTCCGTCAGGGGGTTGAGGTGGAATGCCTTCCCGGAGCGACGGCTTTCGTCCCGGCGCTGGTCGCATCGGGGTTACCCAACGAAAAGTTCTGTTTCGAAGGGTTCCTTCCACAAAAGAAAGGAAGGCAGACCCGTCTGGCCGAACTGGCCTCCGAATATCGCACCATGATATTCTATGAGTCGCCTTTTCGTCTGGTCAAAACCCTGACGCAGTTCATGGAAGTCTTCGGCTCTGACCGGCAGGTATCGGTCTCACGTGAGATTTCCAAGCTGCACGAAGAGACCGTCCGGGGAACGCTGGAAGAGGTGGTACGCCATTTCTCCGAGAATGAGCCGAAAGGTGAGATTGTCATTGTATTAGCCGGATTAAAACAACCGAAGAAAGGAAAAGAGGAAAATGTTTAACAACTAAAAGAAAAAGAGATGAAAAAGGTATTAGTTGCATGTATTTGTACGGCCATGTTAGCATCTTGTGGTCAGCAATCGGCCGAGTATAAGAAGTTGCAGGCCGAGAATGACTCGCTGAAGATTGAGAACACGAAAGCAGTGAGCGAATTGAACGATATGTTAGCTACGTTGGATGATATTGAAGTCGGATTCCAGTCTATCCGTGAAGCCGAAAATTACCTGAACGTCCAGCAACAGGCCGGGGATGAAATGACACCCGGAAGACGTGAGCAAATCAAGCAGAACATGAAAATCGTTTCGGAGACCTTGAAAAAGAATCGTGAACAGATCGCGGATTTGCAGAAGAAATTGAATCAAAGCGGCTCAAAAAATGCGGCATTGCAAAAGATGGTGAACCGTTTGTCAAAGGAATTGGACGAAAAGGCCTCTCAGATAGTTGCCCTGCAGGAAGACTTGGCTAAGAAAAATGTCCGGATTCAGGAGCTGGACGAAGCGGTGGCCAACCTCAACGAGAATGTAGAGAACCTGGCTACGGCTAACGCGGCACAATCCGAAAAGCTGGACGCACAAGATAAAGCCTTGCATACGGCCTATTATTGCTTCGGAACTTCCAAAGAATTGAAAGCGCAGAACATATTAAGCAAGAAGGGAATTTTCTCGAAGACCAAAGTGCTGCAGGATGGTTTCAACAAGGATTATTTCATTACGATTGATATCCGCGAAGTGACAGAAATTCCTCTGTTTGCCAGCAAGGCCAAGTTGCAATCCAATCACCCGGAAGGCTCTTACGAGTTCATTAAGGATGAGGACGGAAATATGACTTTGAAAATCAACAATCCGGAATCCTTCTGGAGCTTAAGCAAATATCTGGTAATTGAAGTAGGATAATGAAATACAAAAGTTTGTTTATTGACCTCGATGATACCCTTTGGGACACGTATCATAATAATAAAGAGTGCCTGAAAGAGCTTTATGCCGACTACGATATGGGAAGGCAATATGCTTCTTTCGAGGCATTTTTTTCTATTTACATGCCTAACAATATCGATTTGTGGGCCAAATACCGTAACGGAGAAATCAATAGGCAGACTTTGATTATCGAACGCTTCCGCTATGTGTTCCGCCCGTTGGGAATTGACGATCCGAAAGAGATTCTGAAAATCAATGACCATTTCCTGCAACGGACTACCCTCCAGACGCGCCTGATTCCGGGAGCCCTGGAGCTATTGGAATATCTACGCCCGAAATACCGCTTGTTTATCTTATCCAATGGCTTTCGGGAGGTTCAGGCATTAAAACTTCAGAACTCCGGATTGGCCCCTTTCTTCGAACGGCTAATCTTATCCGAAGATGCCTGCATCCAAAAGCCTCATAAAGGGATATTTGATTACGCGCTGATAAACACCAACTCGCGCCGGGCTGAGTCTCTGATGATCGGGGATAGTTGGGATGCGGATATACTCGGAGCCCATAATTCGCGTATAGCCCAAATCTGGTATAACCCGAAAGAGGAACCGAACCGGGATTTTATTCCTACTTATACGGTAAAAAGATTAGAAGAAATCAAACATATTCTATGATGAAAATAAATAAATGGATCGCACTTGCGGGCATAGCTTGTTGTATCGGCGCTCTTTCCAATTGCCGGACCGAATCGAAGGAATGGAAATTGGTGTGGGAAGAGAACTTCAACCAACCGGATTCGTTCGACCGGAGTGTGTGGAGTAAAATTCCCCGAGGAACCTCCGATTGGAACCGGCACATGTCCGACTATGATTCTTGTTATGCCATGCGGGACGGTAACTTGATTCTCCGGGGGATCGTGAACCAAAGTCTTCCTCAAGACACGGCTCCGGTGCTGACCGGAGGGGTCTATAGTAAAGGTAAAAGGTTGTTCTCGCACGGACGTATCGAGATAAAAGCCCGTCTGCATGGAGCACGAGGCGCATGGCCGGCCTTCTGGTTGCTTCCGGAAAACGGGAAGTGGCCTAATGGCGGAGAAATAGACATTATGGAGCGGTTGAATAACGACACCATTGCTTACCAGACCGTACATTCTTATTACACGCATGTGTTGGGATTCAAAGAGAATCCGAAGCAGGGCGGCATCGGGACCATTAATCGGGACCATTATAATGTGTATGCCGTAGAACTCTATCCGGACAGTCTTTCGTTTTATATTAACGAGAAGCACACATTCACTTATCCGCGAATCAAGACAAAGGAGAAAGGACAATTTCCTTTCAACCAGTCCTATTACCTTTTACTGGACATGCAGCTGGGCGGATCGTGGGTCGGAAAAGTCTATCCGGAAGATCTTCCCGTGGAAATGGAAATCGACTGGGTAAGATTTTACCAGAAATAGTTGAATGTATAATTTTTAGTCTATAAGTTTAATTAAAATATGAAAACACTGTTTTACTCTTTGGTCTTGGCCTTTGCCTCAGGCCTTTGCACCTTATCCGCCCAAACACGGGTAGTGGCTCATCGGGGATTCTGGAATTGTGAAGGATCGGTCGAAAATTCAATTTCCTCGTTGGTCAACGCGCATAAAGAAAAGGTGTATGGTTCGGAGTTGGATGTCATTATCACGGCAGACGGGATTCCGGTGGTCCATCACGATGACTCTATCCAGGGAATGCGCATTGAAGAGGCCGATTATGCGCAAATAAAAGATCTGAGACTCTCCAATGGGGAGGTTCTCCCGACTTTCGAAAGCTATCTGCAGACCTTCAGCACTTTGCCCGACATAAAACTAATCGTGGAAATCAAACCTCACCTGCGGATTGTGAATGAAGACCGCGCCATCAATGCGGTAGTTTATCTGATTCAAAAGTATCGCTTGGAATCACGGGTGGATTATATTTCCTTCAGTATGAATATCTGTAAGGAACTGGTAGAACGGGTTCCCTATGCTTCGGTCGCTTATCTGAATGGTGAAGTATCTCCTGCGGATCTGAAAACGCTGGGCATGGATATGGATTATCATTATAAAGTATTCGAAAAACATCCCACCTGGATTCAAGAGGCCAAGGCCTTAGGAGTATCGGTCAATGTGTGGACCGTTAACCGGGAAGAGGTCATGAAATCCCTGATCGAACAAGGGGTAGATTTTATTACAACGGATAAACCAGCCGACTTGAACCGGTTGTTAAATCAATAATTCAGCACTATGAACTGGAAACAATTACTATCTGGAAAACGGTTCGGACTGGAGGAATATCACGAACGGAAACACGAACGAACTGACTTTCAACGCGATTACGATCGGCTGATCTTCTCATCCCCGTTCCGCCGGTTGCAAAACAAGACTCAAGTATTTCCTTTGCCCGGAAGCATCTTTGTCCATAACCGGTTGACCCATAGTTTGGAGGTTTCTTGTGTAGGAAGATCATTAGGCAATAATATCTCCAAGGTATTGATGCAGAAGCATCCGGACGAAAGCGTTAACTTCCCGGAAATGGGTTCGATCGTTTCAGCGGCATGTCTGGCCCATGATATGGGAAATCCTCCGTTCGGCCATTCCGGAGAAAGAGCGATCTCTGCTTATTTTCTGGAAGGGAATGGGGTGAAGCTGGAAGAACGTGTCCGAGAAGAGGGGGGGCGCTGGGAAGATTTTCAGCATTTTGAAGGGAACGCGAATGCCATGCGACTGCTTACCCACCAATTCATAGGGCGACGGAAAGGCGGATTTGCCATGACTTACAGTACACTGGCTTCTATCGTAAAATATCCCTATGCATCGATGTATGCCGGCAATAAAGGCAAGTTCGGATTTTTCCAATCGGAAGAAAAATCTTACCAACAAATAGTGGAAGAGCTGGGTATCTGCAAAGACCCGAACGATCCCCGCCGATATGCGCGTTATCCGCTGGTTTTCCTGGTAGAAGCTGCCGATGATATCTGCTATCAGATTATGGATATCGAGGATGCCTGCAAGCTGCATATCCTTACCGTAGACGAGGCAATCGGTTTGTTGCTGAATTTCTTTGAGGGAGATAAGTTGAAACATATTCAGCACGTAATGAGAATGGTAAGCGACCAAAACGAACAAATCGCATACTTGCGCTCCTGTATCGTGGGATTATTGGTAGACGAGTGTTGCCGGATATTCTTAGAAAATGAGGAGGGGCTTTTAAACGGAACTTATACTACTCCACTGATTCAGAATATCAGCGAAACGGCACGTCGGGCTTATGCAGATTGCTCGGCCATGGCTTGCAAGAAAATCTATCGGGCAAAAGAGGTATTGGATATTGAACTGGCCGGTTACCACATCTTCAGCCATTTGATAGACAGCTTCACTGAAGCGGTGATGAATCCCAATCATGCCTATAGCAAATTATTGCTCCAGCGCATTCCGGAACAATATGATACCACCGCACCTACCACTTACGGCAAGATTCAATGTGTGTTGGATTATATCTCAGGGATGACCGATGTCTATGCGCTGGACTTGTATCGGAAAATAACCGGAATGAGCCTCCCGGCTGTGTGAGTTCAGAGCTCCCCCTATCTCTCGAACTCGTTTTTCTAATCTCCTTGAACCGCATGGGCCCAATCCAAAGCCGCATAAGCCGCATTCCATTCCGCATAGGCCGCATCAGCTAAAGGAATATATGTTGACAAACCCGAGAAAGCCAGAATCGGCATATTGCCTCCGCCCTGATAATACATAGAATAGCAGGTAGGAGTAGAAGCGGCATACACAACAGCTTGATTAAGTTGCTGTTCCCACAAATCATATTCTTCTGTCGTAACAAAGCTATGGATAAAATCACCGAAATCGTAATAGGCATGCTTATAAACCCCACCATATCGGCGGTTGTAATCAAAAAACTGCACGGAGGCTAAATCATCGGCTGATAATTGCGCTAAAGAATCGGCATATTTTCCATAAAGCTGACCCGTCTCTCCCGCCAAATCCGATAAAGCGTCTGTTCGGACTACCGAGATCGCTGCTCCGAAAGTCCAATTATCGTTGCTCCCATTTTGTCCGCCATCGTAAGCGTCTGCATAAATCTGATAATAGGTCTGAGCCATTCCGACAGCATCCGCCTCTCCGGTTTCAAACAACGGTGACAATATCTGGTCGTAAGGAGCACCCGGACCGGGCGTCTCCAACGGACATCCGATCAGGTAATCCGTATAGTTTCGCAACTGATAAGCCACTTCGATTCCCTGCATGAAACAAGCGTCAAAATAGATAAAATCAAAATGACGGGCCTCACCCAAATAGGTCGTTCCTAAAGATATGGCCTCATCCAGATCGGCAATCTCCATAACCGGTCCGCTACTTCCGCCATCCTGACCGAACGACCGCAAACGGGAGGAGGTCCCGGGCAGCCAACCTTCGCCATGCGACCATAGAATCAATCCGTAGCTCTCCGCCGGATATTCCTCAAATGCTCGGCGGAATACATCTTCCATCCGTTCGACCGTAACCGATGAATCATCTTGCTCCGGATAGGTATAAACCGTTTCTTGATTGACAAGACCACTCTTTTTATCCTTGTAGAGATGATAAATAGCCGGCAACTGCGAACTTTCTTTCGTGTCCAAATAAACCAACAGGTGGTTATTTTCCTCTACAGCCTCCATGCCTTCCGCCATTTCCTGAAAATCGGCTAAAGCGAAATCACTCAACGAATTCTCTCCGGCCATATAGACCAAAATAGTCCGATTAGGGATATCTTCGTCTGAAGTATCATCTTCTGAACAGGAAAAAAAACCGGCCACATAGAGCATAAAGAATACTATTCGATATATCTTCATAGGTATTTACTCCTCCAAACTATGATCTGTACAACTTTAGGGATTCAAAAATAGGGTATTCTTAGGAAATGCACAAGTCAAGGGGTCAATCTTTTTTGAGACTTCCGGGTATTGAAAAATTATTTTCAACAGCTTGCTATATTTTATCCAGTTTATTGTTGCCGAATTTTCTTTTTTTACCATACCTTTGTCAAGCATGCCGTACACATAAACCTTCCTTTATATATGAGTTTGGGCACTCATATAATAGAAGGAGCGATTCTAATTGTGCGCTATATTTCAATATTTAAATGAACTAAAAATACGACATAAGTCATATACAATGAAAAAACAAATTTACCATTTGGGATTATTCCTCCTGCTTGCCGGATGTGCAGAACCGGTATCAGAGATTCCGACAATAAATGTAGAAATTAAATCTTCTCCAGTGCTCGAGGAGATTTCGGTAGAAAGTTTAGGCGGCGCGGTGGAGATGATTCCTTTGGAAACCTCAGACTCCTGCCTACTTAGCAAAGTAGAGCAATTGGTAGACCAAGATTTCCTTTGGATAGTAGCAGATAAACAAATTTATAAGTTCGGGAAAGACGGGAAATTCATCCGAAAGATAGGAAAAGTCGGACAGGGACCGGAAGAGTATGTAGCACCTCAACAAATTTGGGTTGACGAAAAAGGGAAACGCCTGTTTGTCTTGGATTATTTCGGACGTAAGACATTGATTCTCGATTATGAGGGGAACGTGTTGAAATCTTTCGGGCTCCCCCAAGACTATTCACTCAACAAGATTGCCTTTGTTGATAAGGAGTTACTTTACACCTCTATGAATAATAGCGTGAAACCGGATCTGTTCGTATGCAACTTGGAAACGCAGCAAATAGATACACTCAGTTATCGCGAACGGATAATGGGTACAGAAGGCTTTTTAGGCAATACGTACATTTATCCATTGAAAGACAAGACCTATTTGTATCACTATTTCAACGATACGGTCTACACTTACTCCAATAAAAAATTGACTCCCGCATACGTATTCAACCTGAATGGCTATAAATACCAGTTTGAGGAGCTGGAAATAGTTGCTGATTACACACCGAAAAAGCCCATTGACGGGCCTCGGATACAGCTTTCTAATTTCGTGGAATTGGAAAACTTCCTTTTTGTACCTTATACGGTAGCCGTGCCTCGCCGAAAATTGGATGAAGCGGATGCCCGTCTGTTGATTTATGACAAGAGAAACAAAACACTATATGCTGATGCCCAGTTAGTGTGTACCCAAGCCCCGGCCTTAAACTTGAAGAAATCTGATCCGCTCATTCTTTCGACAGACCAAAAATCTTTTTATACCTATAAACAAGCTGAAGATTTGGCCGATGAAAACTTAATTGAAGGTTTAGATCCCGATGATAATCCGGTCTTGGTAAAATATAGTTTCCAATAGCATACTCAAAAGGTTTTATTCTTTTGTTCCATTACCGCTATTAGAGGATGAATAGAAAGCGGTGCGGTATGAGTATCAGATGCATTGTATTTGCTATATGGCCAGTTGTCAGATACCTTAAAGGAACTTTCCGCAGTCACTTTCTGAGGATAGTGTACCGCCGTGAGGCGAGGCCGTTTTATTTATGACAATGGAGCCCCGAAACGGAAATCTCCGCAACGGGGCTTTTCTTTCCTGACTTCGTCAATGCGTACCCAAAATCAGGGTACGCAAATTTGTAAACAATTAATTATAAGGCATATATAAAAATGATGTTTTTCGAGTGACGAAGTCAGGATGATAACGTCTCTTCCTCAGTAAGCTCTACTATTCAAGCATCAAAAGAGACCATGCAGCTTACGAACTCTTACCTGAATGCCATACGGCAGGACGTGAGCGTCAAGCGGAATTTACTGGAGAGCATAGGCAATAACCTATTACCAACCATCAGCATTACGGCACAAGCCCAGTTGCAACAACTGAATATGATAGCTGAGAATACAAGGCGGAATGCGGATGCGGCCAGAAGGATAGAAGAGTCTTTATCAAGCGTTATCACAACCGGGAGTAGAGGCAAGGCTATCAAGATATTGTAAAATATTTGTATATTTGCCATGCAAAGTTTTTTATCATAAAGTTTCTCGCCGTCCCAGATGTGAATCTCGGGCGGTTTCTTTTTATGTATATAGCAAAAAAGTTATGTTTTTATTTGGTGATTTATAGCGGAAACGCTATCTTTGCATTGTCTTAATAATAAACGGTCTTTCAAATTATGAAGTACAATCAGTTATTTGCGGAATTGACCGCAGCAGGTTGTTACGTTCTCAGGCACGGGGCAAACCACGATATTTGGTGCAACCCCAAGACGGGAAACAAGTTTGCTTTGTCAAGGCACGGCAAACAGGAAGTACCTACCGGGATGGAACGTAAGGCAAGAAAGGTTCTTTTGGGGGAGTAATTCCCCAGCCTTTTAGCGCTTCTTGGTTGGAAGATTAGATTTATTGGGAGAATGGGGGCGGCATATTGCCGTTCCCCTTTTTAAAAGCAAATGCGATATGAAAGTAACGGTTATCATTGAGAAAGCGAAAGACGGGTATTATTCTTGCTATGTAGAAGATGATTTACCCGGTTTTGGGTTGTCCGGCTTCGGAGAATCAGCAGAGGCGGCAAAGGAAGACATGATGAAGACCTATCAGGAAATGAAGGAGATTCAGGCCGAGGAAGGAAAGGAGGTACCGGAACTGGAATTTACCTACAAATACGACATGCAATCTTTCTTCGATTACTTTTCTTTCTTGAATGTAAGTAAAGTGGCGGAACTGGCAGGTATCAATCCGTCTTTGATGCGCCAATATACATCAGGCGTTGCCAATGCCGGGCAAAAGCAATATGACAAGATACGTGTGGCTATAGGAAAGATTTCTAAAGAACTTTCTGCAGCCACTTTCTGAGGATAGTGTACCGCCGTGAGGCGAGACCGTTTATTAAGACAATGAAGCCCCGAAACGGGAATCTCCGCAACGGGGCTTTTTCGTGATACCATGATATAGCAGGTTGTAGCTAAAATTATATTAATATACTGAAAATAAAATTGTTATAATAGATACAACCTACAACCTGACAACCTACCACTATTTTTTGTAATCACAGTAGCACCAGCCCGACCCTGCACGGTCTCAGAGCCTACCCTCTGATGTGGATGCAGGGAACAGAAAAAAATATCTCGGCATACAAATGCCATAAGGTATTTTGAAGCGAAACGGAATGTTAAAGGATGTTTGTCAAGCATGGCAAATATACCCCTTTTCATTGATGTTTATAATTTGGAGGACAAACGGAGGACAAAAACGCAAGTTGCGAAATGTTATTATATTAATAATTAAATAGTTATGATTTTAAGTTGTACCCCCGTTGGGAATCGAACCCAAATTTACGGTTTAGGAAACCATCGTTCTATCCGTTGAACTACAAGGGCATTTGTATGAGACGGCAAAATTAAGTTTTTTTCGGTAAATATCAAAATGCTTTTGGAATTTATCCTGCATCAAACAGGCTCTGAAGCACAGCAAGCGATTTAATTTCAGCAAAATCCGGTAAATGCAGATGGTAATATTCAAGGATTTTTTGGATAATCCGGACACGTTCTTGGCGTGAAAAAACATAAAGAGACATATTTTCGTATGACATTTTCAACAAACGAGCAAAAACTTCCGTGTCTTCTTTCCCCAAAAAATGAGGATGTACCGGTTGATCGACAGTAAATACACTATTCAACATATCGAAATAATATCCAGCACGTCTGTTTTCAATGTTAGGGAATATTCCCAAATAGCGCAAGAGACGAAGCAAGAACACCAAATGAAAATTAGCGACACCTTTGTCTGCACATTCCAGCACCTGAATCGAATCATAAAGAAAACAAAACAGACGCGGATCCGGCTCAGTTTCTTTCACAACCCGAAAAAGAAATTCGGAAAGAAAAAGCGCCAATACGTTTTTAATGGGATCACACAAAATTTCCTGCAAAGGCAAGCATACCCGTGCCTCTTTAATACGATGAATTTCCCGCTTATTCAAATGCTCCACTTCCAAATCAAGCACGGAAAGCGGAATAAATAAAGATTTAACCAAAGGAGACTTCTTGCTCCGCCGGCGAGACACCATGTAGGAAGCCCGGCCAAAAGCCTCGGTATACATATATATTATAGTAGAAGTATCTTTATAAGGAATCGAATGTAAAACAATTCCGCGCGTTGTGCAAAACATAACCAATCGTTTACTAATGGATAACAAAGATAATCTTTTTCTATATATTAAGAAGCTGTTTGGAATAAAATCCAAACAGCTTCTAAGAAAATATCAGATATACCTATTTGATAAATAGATACTTTAATGCGGATAAATACGAAAAAACAGACAAGAATGCCACTTCTAAACAGAAGTTAAAAAGGAAGAATCATGTGTTTTTTCCTTCAAAATGTTTTGTCAGTTTAAAAAGAGTGCCTATCTTTGCACTCGCAATCGAGAATAAGACTTCTCAATCAGCTAAAAGATAAAACTTTAAGCGATGATGGCCCGTTCGTCTATCGGTTAGGACGCAAGATTTTCATTCTTGAAAGGGGGGTTCGATTCCCCCACGGGCTACAATAAACAGGATTTAAAAAATTAAAGAGAATTTCTGAGAAAATGGCAAATCATAAGTCATCAATTAAAAGAATCAGACAGACAAACGTAAGACGTCTTCGCAATAGATATTATGCAAAGACTGCGCGTAATGCGATGCGTGACCTGCGTGCTACAGAAGATGTAAGTGCAGCACAAACTTTGTTCCCGAAAGTTTGCTCGATGTTGGATAAATTGGCTAAGAAACATGTTATCCACAAGAATAAGGCGGGCAACTTAAAATCTAAGTTAGCTAAGCACGTGAATTCATTAGCTAAGTAATTTTTACAAGGATATTATAACGACTTATTAGGAGGCCCGTTCGTCTATCGGTTAGGACGCAAGATTTTCATTCTTGAAAGGGGGGTTCGATTCCCCCACGGGCTACCGAAAAAAGAGTATGTCTTTTTAAAACATACTCTTTTTCTTTTTTATCAGCGGCAAGCTTTTATTCCCGCAATTACTGCATGCGTAAAGCCGTTTGCCTCCATAGCATTAAGTCCTTTAATAGTAATACCTCCCGGTGTTGTGACCTTATCAATTTCTACCTCCGGGTGGGCACCCTGAGTCAAAAGAAGTTGGGCTGCCCCTTTAACCGTTTGCGCCAAGAGGAATTGGGCATCCGATGCTTTGAATCCCAGTTCAATCGCGGCTTCCATCGCGGCCCGGATATAACGAAGAGCAAAAGCAGTTCCACATGAAGCCAGTATCATACCTGCTTCCAAATGAGCCTCATCCGTCAAAATAGATTTACCTAACCGGTCAAATAGCGACAAGACCTGAGCCACTTGCACTTCTGAAGCATGAGCTTGTGCGATAACCGTCATACTTTCTTGCACTTGTGCTGCTGTATTAGGAATAACCCGGAACAAAGCTGGTACCTCAGAAAGATGTAGAAAATTTTCTAATTGAGAAAGACTGACGCCAGCCGCTACCGAAACCAGAATCTGTTCTTTAGGCCGAATTGCCGGTGCAATAGCTTCAGTTATATCTTGTATCAACCACGGTTTTACCGCAAGAATAATTAAAGTGGCCTCTTGAGCAGCCCAAACATTATCTTGTGTCGTTTGCAAATCCGGGTACAACCGTTTCAATTTTCCCAATGTTTCCATGCTTTTTGCTGTACAAATGATATCAGAAGCCGGACAAAAACGACTTTGTATCAAACCATGTACAATTGCTCCGCCCATATTACCGGAACCAATGATTGCTATCTTCATATCGCTTCAATTATTAAAATCTGTAAGCTCCTTAGTTTATGAATCCTACACCCGACTATAGCATGGCAAGGACTTATAAACTAAGGAGCTGACCCCATAATACATCGACAAATATAGCAATTCTTTCTTTAGGAGGAACAAAAAAACGCTTATTCTTCCGAGTCCAATTCTTTATCTATATAGCCGTCCCATTCTGTTTCAATTTCAACGGTCAATTCTCCATCCACAATACTGGGAGTATAAAGCGTTCCGGTATATCGGGTAATTTTATTGCGGTAAATCGGGATCTCAGTTATCGTACGCGTCCGCTCTATACCATCTTCTTCAGTCAAAGCACTAATTGTTACAGCGTCAATGCATGCAGCATCTGATTCGGGAAGCTTTTCCGGCACAAATGTATAAAAGGTCTGGCTGACTAATTTTTCCCGGTCTTCTTCCTTGAATATATAGGAATAATTCAGTTCGGTCGTTGCATCAGATGCAATACCGTCTAATAGATTGATCGTATTATATAAACCTGAACTTTCTATATTGAAATGATGAATCTGCTCCGGAACGTGATCCGTAGGACGGAACTCCACACCGGCTATGGCACGCCGGATACTGACTGGGATTTCCTGATTGGTCAGCGATGCGTCAATCTCAAATTCATCATTTCCCCAGAATGTATCACTAACCGTTGGAAATGTCACCAAATTATCTTCTTCCGAAAATTGAGCGCCTTCTACATTATGTGCTAAGAAACAAATCTTATATACTCCGGCTGTAAAAGCCTCTTGCAAAGAAAAAGAGGCAGAGCCATCCGGTTTCACACTGATTTCCTTCCGTTCATGACGAATATATGTACCTTCGGCATCATAAATAGCATAATCCACATAAGATAATGTTACTGTTGGCTGTGTCTCCTCACCTTCTTCTTCTTCCGTACCACCTGCATCCTCATTGTTCTTGGATATCGGTTCATCCGGCAAACCTCCGGGCAAACCTCGCGTTGACCGGAATTCAGCTACATCTTGGCGTAACGTCAGATTGAATGTTACTTCTACTACTTGATTCTCGGGATGAATACTGTCTGAAACAGAATTCTGTTCACAACTTGCCCACAAAAGCAGGCCTAATGGTAAGATAACTGCATATTTTTTCATAGCAGGTTTATGTTTAAAAGATTAATAATTTGTTTTCGGGCATAAATGTAGAAAGATTATTTGATATAAAACAACTTTTAATGGAAGTTTTTTTCAAAAAGCAGCAAATCTATGATACTTATTTGAAAAGATGTCCCATGTTGCCATCAAGTTCAAGCTAATAGGAAAAGTTATTTTGCCATATTCACTGACCCTACGGAAATCGCATAGGACTTTATACCGACTATATACACCAATAGAAAAGACGGTATGTCAAAATGGGCAATCTGCTTTGTGCTTTCAGAATGAGAGCTGCAGTTATTTACAAGAGTAAACACCTTTCCCCTCACCCTCAGCGCATTGCATCTTATTCATTCTGACGCACCTTAATAATACTTCGTTAAATTTACAACTAATCCGTTGAAAATAAACAAGTTAATTG
>ERZ857521.1166-NODE-1166-length-33788-cov-3.952213_pt1 | contig 33788 bp, 36 predicted proteins | sample MGYA00519701_ERZ857521 | MGnify/ENA primary metagenome ERZ857521 (study PRJEB31778, sample SAMEA3449346) | human gut metagenome | biome: human gut; feature: human-associated habitat; material: faeces | place: United Kingdom | collected 2010/2012 ...
GAAAGAATCTGTCGATTGGAAAGGTGCGGTGAAACCATGTGCAGTCTGAAAAACAGGGCATTTGCCGGTATGCTGGCGCTACTGATGCTGCTTTCGATGACCGGCTGTGCCGGGACGACCTCCGGAGAGGAATCCTCCAGCAGCACTATTACCCAGGAAGAATATGACGCTCTGAAGGAGCAGAATGAAAAGCTCCAGGCCGAGCTGGACGAGCTGAAGGGTGAAACTGACGAGGAAACCGAGAGCGATACAGAGTCCGGTTCTTCCAGCGAAGCCGAAAGCACCAGCACCCCTGATGGCAGCTCTTCCAGCAGCACTTCTTCCCAGTCCAGCACTCCCGCAACCAGCGGCAGCTCTCAGAGTTCTGCACAGCAGAGTTCTTCCCAGAGTTCTGCGCCTGCTTCCACCAGCAGCCAGTCCTCTGCCCAGTCCCAGAGCGGCAGCAGCACCCCGGCGCCCCAGAAGACTACCTCTTCCAGCGGCAAGGGACCCCTGGCTAAGTACACCGTGAATGTAACAGATTCCAAAACTCCGGCAACCGATGTACGTGGTAAGCTCTACAATGGCGTTTTGGCGTATGTATTTTATTCCTCCAGTGGCAATGTGGTTGGCACAATCCCTGACAGTGAGATTTCTCAGATCCTCTGGGATAACAATCTGACCCAAGCTGAGGACGATGAGCAGAAGTCTTGGTTCGTAGAGAACTTCAACATCTACCGTGGTTTGGATGGCGGCAGCTATGAGGGCGGCTCCGGAAGCACCAGTGGCGGCTCTTCCAGCTCTGGCGAAGTGGATATTGAAGAATATAGGGATGAACTTATTCGTTTGGTTAATGAGGAAAGAACGGAGGCCGGTTTGGAACCCTATGAAGTTCATGATGTTGCAATGGAATTTGCTCAGATCCGTGCTGAAGAGCTTTCTGAAAAGTTTTCACATGAGCGTCCAAACGGCGATAAATCTGGAACTTATAGCCATTATACCTTTGGCGAAAATATTGGTATGCGGCACGAGACACCAGAAATTATAATGAACGATTGGATGAACTCCTCTGTTCATAGAGCAACAATTATGAGCAAAAACGCAAAGTATTTTGGTGTAGGAGTTTATGAAAAAAATGGAACCTTGTATTGGACTCTTGAAGCCATTGCTTGGGATGCAAACGCCTAATAATCCAAGCAAATAGCAAAAAGCACTTCTTCGGAAGTGCTTTTTTTATTATCCCCCGCGTATGAAGGAGAAGTCAGAATGAAAAGAATCGCCAGGATTGTTTTATGGGTGATATATAAGGCAATAGAAAAAGCATTTCTGCTACTCTTGATAGCTTCATTCATTGTTGTGCATGTGCGATTGGGAATGACAGTATTAGGGTATATCCCATTTGATCAAGCAAATGGTTTTATTCTCAGATTCTTTACATTGGTCGCTTTTGTAAGCAATCAGGCAAATTTTACCTTCCGAGTTTTTGCTGATGAAGTGGCTGATGAAATTGTGAGGAGATAGAGAGATGTTTTGTTATCCAAACCACGAAAGGAGGTTGGAATAGTGGCAGCGATAAAGACGGTTTTCAAAAAATTCTTATGGGTGATTTTTAAGGCAGGGGAAGTCGAGTGCTTTTTTGAGATGATAATTTGTCTTCTCCTTGTGCCATGGAAATTAGGAATGGCGCTGTTTGGACTTTCCCCATTCGATGATACGCTTTTCGTCTTTTTCGAAAATCTTGTCATTTGTTTCCTGTTAAATTGCTCTTTGAGATGGATATGTAAACAGATGATTTATTTGCTTGACAATGGTATCGTTGATGCAATGTTTGGAGGGATGTAAACAATGTTTTCTTGCCGACCGCCGCCTCTTGGCGGTTTATATATAGATTTAGGGGCCTTTCTTTTCGGAAAGGCCCCTATTTTAATCCAAAAGAGAGGAGAATAAAATCATGGTGAAAAAACCAAAACGAACCAGCAAGATGCTTGCGCTCCTGATGGCTGTTGTCATGACTGTAGGCTCAGTTCCCACAACTGCGTTTGCGGCCAATTCATCATCCATTGGGGCATCGAGCAGCTCTCTTGAGGGATTATTCAGATTATGGCAACCGTATGGGTACAGGTTGTTATGTAGAAAACGGAACCATTTATTGGACTCAAGAATTTGTTCTCTGGGACGCCAATGCCTAACTAAAGATAAAAAGCACCTCTCCGGAGGTGCTTTTTTCATATACAGGCAGTCTGTATGGGGCGGGGGATTTCCCGTCCGCACCGGCTTTGCAATCCGCCGCCGGAAATACTGCGCTTCCACCTGCCCCGATCCCCGAAAATCCCCTTGCCGGGCGGTTTTTGCAGGGTGGAGCCTGGGTTTTTTCATTGACAATATGGGTGCTATGCGGTATTATTATAAGGTATCGGTATGTCTATTTGCTGGGCATACCCCTGAAAATCAAGTCTGATACCGGCGGACAGCTCCCATAAGTACTGTGCTGCCGATAAATAGAGGAAAAGGTGAGGTTGCTTTCATGATTATCGAAAACAAGTATCGCTCCCGTGCCTGCGGCGAAGTGAGCGAAAGCGATATCGGCAAAGTGATCCGTGTGGCCGGCTGGGTGGAGAACATCCGCGACCATGGCGGCATCCGGTTTGTCGATCTGCGGGACCAGTACGGCATCGTACAGGTAGTCATTCCCGAGGACAGCATGCTCGACGGTGTCCGCAAGGAGACTGTTGTCACCATCGAGGGTGAGGTCACCCGGCGTGATCCCGAAACTGTCAACCCGAAGATCTCCACCGGTACTGTGGAACTGCGTGCCGCAAGCCTGTCCATTCTGGGCAAGGTCATGGAGAATCTGCCCTTTGAAATCAATGCGTCCACCGATACCAAGGAGGAAGTCCGCCTGAAGTACCGGTTCCTGGATCTGCGCAATAAGAAGGTCAAGGATAATATTATCCTGCGCTCCAAGGTGATTTCCTTCCTGCGCAGTGAGATGGAGCGTCTGGGCTTCACCGAGATCCAGACCCCCATCCTGACTGCTTCTTCCCCTGAGGGTGCCCGTGACTATCTGGTACCGTCCCGGAAGCATCCCGGCAAGTTCTATGCACTGCCTCAGGCTCCCCAGCAGTTCAAGCAGCTGCTGATGGTATCCGGTTTTGACCGTTACTTCCAGATCGCTCCCTGCTTCCGTGACGAGGATTCCCGTGCGGACCGCAGCCCGGGTGAGTTCTATCAGCTGGACTTTGAGATGGCCTTTGCCACTCAGGAGGAAGTATTCGCTGTGGCAGAAGAAGTGCTGTCCAATACCTTCGCCAAGTTCTCGGACAAGAAGGTGGACAAGGCTCCGTTCATGCGTATCTCCTATGATGACGCTATGCTGCAGTTCGGTTCGGATAAGCCCGACCTGCGCAATCCCCTGCGCATCATCGATCTGAGCGACCTGTTCGTGGAGAGCGATTTCAAGCCCTTCCGCGGTCAGACTGTCCGTGCCATTCCGGTGCCGGATTGTGCCCATCAGCCCCGCAGCTTCTTCGAGCAGATGCTCAAGTTTGCTGAGAGCATCGGCATGAAGGGTCTGGGCTATGTGAAGGTCAATGAAGATATGACCTATGCCGGCCCCATTGACAAGTTCCTCAGCGACGAGCAGCGTGCTGAGATTGCCCGCCGCGGCAACCTCAAGCCCGACTATGTGCTCTACTTCATCGCGGACGCTAAGGATACCGCTCCCAAGCTGGCAGGCCAGATCCGCAATGAGCTGGGCCGCCGCCTGAATCTCATTGACACCGACAGCTTCCGGATGTGCTTCGTTGTGGACTTCCCCATGTACGAGCTGGATGAGGAGACCGGTGAGATCGGCTTCACCCACAACCCGTTCTCGATGCCCGAGGGCGGTCTGGAAGCGCTCAACACCAAGGACCCGCTGACCATCTATGCCCAGCAGTATGATATTGTCTGCAACGGCGTAGAGCTCTCTTCCGGTGCGGTGCGCAACCACGATGTGGATACCCTGATCCGTGCCTTTGAGATTGCCGGTTATCCCAAGGAGGTTATGATCTCCAAGTTCCCGGCTCTCTACAATGCCTTCCATTACGGTGCACCGCCCCATGCCGGTATGGCTCCTGGCGTAGACCGTATGGTGATGCTGCTCACCGGCGAGGAGAATATCCGCGAGGTTATCGCCTTCCCGATGAACTCCAACGCACAGGATCTGCTCATGGGCGCTCCCAACGAGGTAACCGAGCAGCAGCTGCGTGAAGTACACATCAAGCTGCGCAGCCAGCAGTAATTTCCGCTTTTCCAAAAGACCTTCCCGCATTCCGGGGAGGTCTTTTTTGTCGGAAGCGGGGTGAGTATGCTATAATAGACCCATTACATCCGAGGGAGGGCGAAAATATGGAGATCCGACTGGCAGAGAACGGCGACCTGTCCGGCTGGGTGCGGCTGGTGGAGCCGATGCGCCATCTTTTCCCGGGGCTGGAAACCCCGGAGAGCATGGAGGGCTATGCCCGGGACATTGCCGGAGCCATTTCCCGGCAGGAGGCGCTCTGCGCTGTGGAAAACGGAACCATCTGCGGGGTGCTGGCCTTTTCCCGGGCGGAAAATGAGCTGGCTTTCCTGGCTGTTTCAGCGCAGCATCGGCGTCAGGGAATTGCCTGGAAGCTGGCAGAGCGGATGTTCCGGGAGCCGGACCCGTCCCGTCCGGTGAAGCTCATCACCTATCGGGCGGGAGTGCCCGAGGGGGAAGCCGCCCGGAGCCTGTATCAGCGGCTGGGATTCTGTCCCGGCAGGCTGGTGGAGGTGGACGGCAGCCCGGCACAGGAATTCCTGCGCCCGGCGGAAATTCCCGGTTCTGAAAGGAGTGAGGCAGAGTGAAATTCCTGCATTTAGGGGACCTGCACATCGGCAAACGCCTTAATAATATCTCCCTGCTGGAGGATCAGCGGTATATTCTCGGGCAAATCCTGGACATTGCCCGGAAGGAGCGGCCGGATGCGGTGCTCATTGCCGGGGACGTCTATGACCGCACCCTGCCGCCGGCTGAGGCTGTGACCCTGCTGGACGACTTTCTCACCGCCCTGGCCGGGGAGAAGATCCCGGTCTTTCTCATCAGCGGCAACCACGATTCCGCCGAGCGCCTGGCCTTCGGCGGACGGCTGCTCTCGGAGGGAGGGGTGTATCTTTCGCCGGTGTATGACGGTGAGCTGACCCCACACCTCCTGGAAGACGAGTACGGCACAGTGGCAGTGTGGCTGCTGCCCTTTATCCGTCCGGCGCATGTCCGGGCTGTGTACCCCGATGCGGAGATCACCTCCTATACCCAGGCGGTCCAGACGGCGCTGGCACAGGCTGCCCCTGCGGCGGACCGTCAGGTATTGGTGGCGCATCAGTTTGTCACCGGGGCGGCGCCGGGCGGTTCTGAGGAATTTGCCGTGGGCGGTGTGGAAAATGTGGACGCTTCGGTGTTTGATGCCTTCGACTATGTGGCGCTGGGTCATATCCATTCGGCCCAGGAGATCCGGGGTGCCGGCACCATCCGTTACTGCGGGGCGCCGCTGGCCTATTCGGTATCCGAGGCCGGGCAGGAGAAGAGCGTCACCATCGCCGAGCTGGGCAAAAAGGGCGAGGTGACAGTGCGCACCGTTCCGCTCAGCCCCTTGCGGCGGCTGCGGAAGATCCGGGGCAGCTATGAGGAGCTCACCCGGCGCAGCACCTGGCAGGGGACAGCGGTGGAGGATTACCTGCAGGTGACCCTCACCGATGAGCAGGATATTCCCGACGCCATTGCCAAACTGCGGAGCATCTACCCGAATATCCTGGAGCTGCGGTACGACAATGCCCGCACCCGGGCATTCGGGGAGATCACCGCCGAAGCTGAGCCGGAACACCGCACGCCCATGGAATTGTTTGCGGCGCTGTATGAGCAGCAGAACGGCGCTCCCCTGAGCCTGGAACAGACCGGGCTGCTGGAGCGGCTGATCCGGGAGATCTGGGAGGAGGAAGAAGCATGAGACCACTCAGTCTGACCCTGTCCGCCTTTGGCCCCTATGCCGGGACAGTGACCCTGCCCATGGCAGACCTGGGCAGAAGCGGGCTCTATCTGGTCACCGGAGATACCGGCGCCGGCAAGACCACCATTTTTGACGCCATCACCTTTGCCCTCTATGGCGAGGCCAGCGGTTCCAACCGGGAGCCGGGAATGCTCCGGAGCAAGTATGCCGAGCCGTCTGCCCGCACCTATGTGGAGCTGGAATTTGCCTATGGCGACAAGACCTACCGGGTGAAGCGCACCCCGGCCTATGAGCGTCCGGCACTGCGGGGCGGCGGTGTCACCAAGGAGACTGCCAAGGCCGAACTAACCGGCACCGGCCTGGTCCAGCCGCTGACCAAACCCACCGAAGTCACCCGGAAGATCGTGGAGATTATCGGGCTGACCAAGGAGCAGTTCACCCAGATCGCCATGATCGCCCAGGGGGACTTCCTGCGGGTGCTGCTGGCCTCCACCGAGGAGCGCAAGAAGATCTTCCGGCAGCTGTTCGGCACCGAGCGGTTCGGAAAGCTGCAGGAGCGCCTTGCCGCAGAGAAACGCGCGCTGGAAAACCGCCGCCAGACTGAGCTGACCGGACTGCGGCAGTATCTGGAGGCGGTGGAGTGTCCGTCGGAGAGCCCCCTCTATGGCGATCTGCTGCTGGCCCGGGCGGACGAGCTGCCCGCCGCCGAGATCCCGGGGCTGCTGGATCAGCTCATCGCCGGGGACACAGCGGAGACCGAAGCGCTGGATCAGGAGCTGAAACAGCTGGCAGAGCAGTCCAGCCGGATGGAGCAGCAGCTGGGGGCGGCCCGACAGCGTGCCGAGGCCCAGAAGCAGCTTGCGGCAGAGCAGAAGGCGCTGACCCTTGCCCAGGCGGAGGAGGAAGCGGCGCAGAAGGCCCAGCAGCAGGCCGAGGCGGGAACGGAGCGGCAGAAAGCTCTCACCGACCGCCTGGCGGTGGCACGGGAAAAGCTGCCCCGTTATGCCGAGCTGGAGCGGGCCATGCTGGCGGCAGAGGAACGCAGCAGCGCTCTGAACCGGGCGGCGTCCCGGCTGGAGCAGATGCAGGCACTGGCGCAGTCCCTGACCGAGCGCCGGGGCAAGCTGGAAGAGGAGCGGGAATCCCTGCGGGGAACCGGGGAGACGCTGGCCCGCACCGAAGCGGCACTGGCAGAACAGGACCGGCAGCTGGAGCACCTTGCGGCAGCCCACCGGCTCTGGAAGGCGGCAGCCGGAGCGGAGACCGAGCTCACCGCCGCCCAGCAGGCCTACCTGGACGCCCGGACGGCCTATGAGCAGGAGCGCCAGAGCTATGAGCGGGTTCACCAGGCCTATCTGGATGCCCAGGCCGGTGTGTTGGCGGGGACTCTCCGGGAGGGGGAGCCCTGCCCGGTATGCGGTTCCCGGAGCCATCCGGTTCCGGCCCGGCTGCCTGAGCACGCCCCCACCCAGCAGCAGCTCCGCTCCGCCCAGAAGTCGATGAACAGTGCCCAGGAGGAGATGACCCGGGCCAGCACCGAGGCCGGACAGAAAAAGGCCGACCGGGATGCCCGGCGGCGGGAGCTGTTCGCCTGGCTGGGAACAGAGGAGACCCCGCTGGAAGCAGCCCAGGAGGAGATCGTCCGGAGTGGGACAGCTGCCCGGGCGGAACAGACCCGGCTATGTCAGGAGAAAGCCCGTCTGGAGGCCTCCCGCACCCGGCTGGAAGCGCTGGAAAAGCGGGAGCTGCCCCAGTTGGTGAGCCAGCTGGATCAGGCTGCCCGGGAGGAGAAGCTCGCGGCAGAGGAGCGGGTGCGTCTGACCGGGGAACTGGCAGCGGCCCGGGAGGGAGCGGACAAGCTCCGGTCCGGGCTGGAACATCCGGGACAGAAGGAGGCCCAGGCGGAGATCCGGCGCTGGGAAGAGGAGCTGGAAAGCCTGCGTCAGGCGGCGGAATCCGCCCGGGCCCGGCTGGAAACTGCCCGTACCGAGCGCACCGCCTGTCTGAGCCGCATCCAGACGCTGGAACAGCAGCTTGCAGGCAGTGATCCGGAGGAGCTGCCCCGTCTGCTCGAGGGGCAGAAGCAGCTCCGGGAGCAGACAGCGGCGCTCACGGCCCGGAAGGAGGAATGTGCCGGACGGCTGCGCAGCAACCGCCGGGCTTCCGAGGACTACAAGAAGCACAGTGCCGACCTGGCGGCAGCTGAACAGGAGCTGGGCTGGGTGGGAGCGCTCAGCGATACTGCTTCGGGCACCATCACCGGCAAGGAAAAGGTGATGCTCGAAACCTTTGTGCAGATGACGACCTTTGACCGGGTTACTGCCCGGGCGAATATCCGTCTGATGGCGATGACCGGCGGGCGGTATGAGCTGGCCCGGCGGGAACAGGCCATGAGCCTTCGCAGCCAGAGCGGTCTGGATCTGGATGTGGTGGATCACTACAATGCCACCCGCCGGGATGTGCGTACCCTTTCGGGCGGCGAGAGTTTCCAGGCTTCGCTGGCACTGGCGCTGGGGCTTTCGGACGAGATCCAGTCCGCTGCCGGCGGTGTCCGGCTGGATACCATGTTTGTGGACGAGGGCTTCGGCTCCCTGGACGAGAACAGTCTGTCTGAGGCCATCGCTGTACTGGACAGTCTTTCCGAAGGCAGCCGTCTGGTGGGAATCATCTCCCATGTGGATTCCCTCAAGACCCGTATCAGCCGCAAGATCCTGGTCACCAAACTGCCCTCCGGAGGAAGTCAGGCCCGGATCGTCACCGATGATCTCTGATTTCTGCACAGCTCCCTATGGTTGATTTTCATTGTGATTGTGCATAATTCCGAAAATCCGAAAATATATTCAGAAACAGCCGTTTTTGCCGCAGATCTTTGCGTCAGGCGGCTGTTTTTCCGTGTATGGTTGCAGAGGTTCTTCCTCTGACTTTGGCCTGTGCGAAAAGGAGGGAGTTACCCATGCAGCTCAGCACTGAATTCTGGGTCCAGATCCTGGCCTATGCGTGTTCCTTTGCGGCGGTCTACGGACGCCTGATGGTACGCATCCAGTACCTGGAACAGAAGATGGATAAGCACAACAATCTGGTGGAACGGGTCTATCAGCTGGAAGCCAGCGAGAAAAATGCCCATCACCGCATCGATGAACTGAGGGAGGAAATGCTTCGATGAATGAATTCTTTACCTGGGAACTGCTGGCTACCTATTCGGGAGCCTGTGTCGCCACCGGAATCCTGGTGGAATTCCTCAAGGGCCTGCTGCCCGGTCTGCCGCCCCGTCTGCTGAGTTATCTCACCGCGGCGGCAATCCTGCTGGCAGCCCAGCTCTTTACCGGCACACTCACCCTGTCCGGCGGAATGCTCAGCCTGCTCAATGCCGTACTGGTTTCCCTGGCAGCCGGCGGCGGCTATGAACTCTGCAAATCCGCTGTGGCAAGAGGCTGATCCCTTTTTTCTCCGTATGACTGTGTAAATCCTGGCTTTCCGGCCCAGACTGATTCTCGGTGACTTTGTCACGGACGAATCAGCTGCGGATGGATATAATAAAACCATAGACAACGAAACCAAGCCGCAAGGCATACATAGTCGAAAGGAGATAAAGGGTATGAGCGTTATTACCATTACTAAGGATAACTTTGAGTCTGAGGTTCTCAAGAGCCCCGTTCCGGTTCTGCTGGACTTCTGGGCTACCTGGTGCGGTCCGTGCCGTATGGTATCCCCCATCGTGGATGAGATCGCCGAGGAGTCGGACGGCAGCTACAAGGTGGGCAAGATCAATGTAGACGAGCAGCCCGAGCTGGCTTCCCAGTTCCGTGTAATGTCCATTCCCACTCTGGTGGTTATGAAGGACGGCGCAGTTTACAAGTCCTCCATCGGTATGCAGCCCAAGGCTTCCATCCTGGCTCTGCTGGACCGCTAAACAGCATTGCATCTGAAACACCTGTCGGATTTATGCCGGCAGGTGTTTTTCTTTTGGGGAGAATGTGTTATACTGGTACACAGAATTTTTGATCTGAAACAGGAGGCTGTCTATGGACGCACGGGATATCAAGGAAATCGACTCGGAACAGCTGGAACTGATCCGGCAGATGGAGCAGTATCTCTCCTGCCCCTGCCAACTGATCCGTCCGGCAGATGAGGACGGCGATATTATGGAAACCTATTGGGAAGCCCGCCGCCGGGGTCAGCAGCAGGGCTTTGTGCCGGTGCTGGTGCGCTGTGACGACCTGCTGCTGGAGGGAATGCTGGAACAGAGCGACCCGGACAGCGACGGAGAGGAATTCTCCCCCCGGGCAGTGGAGGAATACCGTCAGAGCCTGCTGAGCATGCCGGTAACCGGATCGACCATCGCTGTGATTCCCACCGGAGGACAGGAGCTGCTGACTCCCGGTGAGGCAGATGAGGCTGCCATGGATGAAGGCGGGGAGATCGAAGGCTTTACCTCCTACTGGGACGAACGCACCGGACGCACCGACTATATCCTGCTGGCGGAGATCCCGGTAAAGGAGCCTTGGCAGGCCATGGCCTGGCTGCCCATGGGCGGCTGGAACAACTGTCCGACCCCCTTTGCCATGATGATGACCGCCCGGCGCTGGTATGAGGAGTACGGTGCCTGGCCTGCGGCTGTGAGTCATGACATCCTGGAATTCGCGGTGGAACAGCCGGTGCCCCGGGAACGCTGCCTGGAGCTGGCAGCCGAGCAGGGAATCTTCTGCCCCGAGCGGGTGCTCACCTGCGGGGAGGATGCCTCTCTGGGGCGGCTGGCAGGCGATCTGATGCGCTCGAATATCTGGTTCTTTATCTGGGACTGAGTTCCCATGCAAAAAAGAGCGTCCGCACTGGCTGCGGACGCTCTTTTTATGTACATGGATAGAATGTTGCCGGTCAGGACAGGCTCTGATAGAAGCCCCGGAGCAGTTCTGCCATCACTTCCGGCGAATCCAGGTTGGCTTCATGTCCGGCTCCGGCAATCCAGTGCAGCCGGGCCTGGGGCAGCTGTTCTGCCAGTTCCCGGGCGGCCTTGCGGTTGGCACGGTCCTTGCTGCCGCAGAGCACCAGCACCGGACAGCCCAGCTCCGGAAGCCGGGGACGGAGGTCCAGCTCTGCCATGGAGCCAGCCAGCTGACGCATGGCATCCCGGCTGAAGCCGCTGCCTGCAAAGGCCCGTTCCGGCATCAGACGGAACAGGAAATCCTGCAGCCGCAACAGGTTCCGGGGCATGGTGAGCGGAGTGTCGCAGAGCACCAGCGAGGCCACCCGCTTCGGATGGCGGAGGGCGTAGTCCATCGCCAGCACGCCGCCCAGGGACAGTCCGCAGAGGTGCAGCGGTCCCGGTATGGAATCCAGGGCAGTTTCCAGGGCGCTCAGCAGGGCCGGATAGCGGGGGTCACCGGCTGCCAGCTCCGCCAGGGAGGGGCAGTGGACGGTGAGTTCCGGTTCCAGGCGGCGCAGTACCGGCTGCCAGGCCGATGGAGCCTGCCCAAGGCCGTGGAGAAAGATCCAGGTCATCGCAATACCTCCTGTTTCAGGGGGAGATGGGGAAGTCAGACGGTGAGTTCCCGGAGTTTTTCCTTATCCAGAATGCGGATGCCGCCCCGGGACATTTCGATCATGCCCTCCTTGGCGAAGTACTTGAGCATTCTCGATACCACTTCCCGGGCACTTCCCATATATTTGGCGATCTGTTCATGGGTGAGATTGATCCGGGGATTGCCGGTCTTGGAGAGCTCGTCCAGCAGGAAGATAGCCAGACGCTTATCAAACCGCATGAAGAGCAGCTGTTCCATAGCCCACATCACATTGGAAAACCGGTCGATCACCAGTGAATAGGTGAAGTTTTCGGCATAGATGTTCTGCTTGATGAGCTTCTGATACTGGGCTGAGGGAATCAGCAGGGCTTCGGTATCCTCCTCCGCTTCCACACAGACATCAAAGGTGATATTCTGCAGGATACAGGAGGCCGACAGCACACATACCTCCTGGGGCCCCAGCCGGTAAAGGGTGATCTCCTTGCCCTCGGACGAGAGCATGAATACCCGCAGTCCGCCGGTCTTGATGAGGACAACGCCGATACAGCTGTACTCCCCGTTGTGTATGATGTCCCCTTTGTGATAGCTCACCGGATAGAGGTTTTCCCAGAGGAACTCCTGCTGTTCCGGTGTGAGTTTATCCCAAAAGGTATAGGTGCATTTTGCGAGTTTCATATCCTGTTCTGAAAGCATGGGAATCCCCTCGGTTTCAAAGGATTGGAATCTACCATTATTTTAGTATAATTTAGCGGCGTTTTCAAGTGCCGTCGCTGAATATAAAAAATAGGAGCCGGTTCCCTCATTGGAAACCAGCTCCTGGTCCGATCAAGGCCCGGGAGGCCTTACTTCTTCTTGCGGATCTCCGCTACGATGCTGGTACCAGCCTGGGCTCCCTGATAAACCGCCTTGGCAATCTGGAGCATACCGCCGGTGCAGTCGCCTGCGGCATACAGACCCGGTACATTGGTAGCCATCTTCTCATCCACCAGGATGCGGTTGCCCTCGGTGGCAGCGCCCAGCTTCTTGGCCAGGTCGGTGCTGCCGGCTACGCCTACGGCAACAAATACGCCGCTGATAGCCAGGCTTTCGCCGTCCTCAAAGGTGACCTTCTCCACAACGCCGTCGCCCTCAAAGGCTGCGATCTTCCGGGTATCCAGCTTGGCGCCTTCGGGCAGGACACCGGTGAGCTCGGCGCCATTGGTCAGGATGGTGACGCTGCCCACAACCGGCAGCAGTTCGCCGGCTTCATGCATGGCATATTCGCCGCTGCCCAGCACTGCCACATCCTTGCCGCGGTAGAAGAAGGCATCGCAGACAGCGCAGTAGCTGACACCATGGCCTTCCAGTTCCCGGAGGCCGGGAATGGGAGGAGTGGAGCGGGAAGCACCGGTGGACAGTACAACATAATCCGCCTCATAGGAGTTGGTCTTGGTGGAGACCATCAGCTTCTGACCGAAGCCGATACCCACAACCTCGTCCTCAATATAGTTGACGCCGGCACGCTTGGCCTGGGCAATGCCCGCAGCCACCAGTTCCTTGGCATCCACCGGCTCTGCAAAGCCGTAGTAGTTCTCGATCTTTTCAGCCTTGCCCAGAGCACCCAGGCCGCTGCCGATGATGGTGGTCTCTACGCCGGCACGGGCAGTGTACAGCGAAGCAGATACACCTGCCGGTCCGTTTCCGATGATGATGACATTGCTCATAAGTCAGTCCCCTTTCTTGTACTGATTGTATTGTACCGCAGCCGGGAAGATTCTTTCCGTGATGCAGTCACATTTTATTTTCTCCCCAATGCCGGACAGCCGGCCCTGCGGGGATAGATCGCAGGAACCGGCTGTCCGAAGGTGTATGGTAAATTTACAGAGGAGATGGGTGTCAGTTACTTGACTTCAGCGCTCCACAGGCCGTGGAGGTTGCAGTACTCATAGGCACGCAGAGCCTTTTCGCCGTCAGCCAGTACAAACTCAGCCTTGGGCTCATCGGTGTGGGAGAGAACTCTCTCGTGACCGCCGAAGTTGGTCTCCAGATAGATCCAGGAGATCAGGTGGGCCTCAGTCATGGGATGGGCTACCTCGCCAACCTTGACAATGACCTTGTTGCCGTTTACTTCCACAACCGGCACATGCTTCTCACCGGCAGCGTCGGTGGAGTTGGCTACCAGCTCCATCATGGGTTCACCGCAGCATACAACCGGTACGCCGGAATCCACATACTTGGAGATGATGTTGCCGCACTTTGCACACTTGTAAAACTTCTTAGCCATAATTGCAACTCCTTTTTCTTGTTTGATGTATGGGTTTGAAAACTTGGTTCAGAATCAATAATGATAATCGTTATCACTGATGTCAGTATAGCCCATCGGGGCAGTTTTATCCGTGACTAAGTCACAAAGACACCGACCGGTTCCGTGCGGCATGCCACCGGGCCAGCAGTCCCGAAAGCACTGCGCCAATCAGGGCGCCCAGGGCATTGAGCAGAATATCATTGCAGTCGAAGCTGCGCCCGAAAAAGGGCTGGAGCAGTTCAATGGCGCAGGAGAGCCCCAGTCCCGCAGCCGCCGTCCGCAGCCAGCCGGAGCCAGTGCGCTTCCCGGGACAGAGAAAGCCGAAGGGCAGGAACATCAGGAGGTTGAAGAGGTTTTCGCTGTCGAAGCGGCGGTGGAAGTCCAGGCTCAGCCGGAAGCTGAAATTCACCGACCAGTGCAGCCCGGCGCCGGGCAGGCCGAACAGCAGGCGGTACAGTTCCGCAATCAGCGGCTGGAACAGGGTCAGACAGAGCAGCCCAGTGAGGTAGCAGGCAAAGAGCACCGACCGCAGCCATTCCGGCAGGGCAGTTTTCCGCAGCCGGAAAGCCCAAAGCCCGCCGGCGAGCAGGGCAATGGGCAGAGCCTGCAGAAAATAGCCTGGGTAAGTATCAAAGAAAAAATACGCGGCAGTCATATTTTCCGGAAAATACATAGGCGCCCTCCAAAGCAGAATGATCCTGTTTTCATTGTAGCATGAAATGATCATCTGCCACAAGAAACCGAAGATTTGCTCTTGACAGCGGCAGAGGGGATTGTTACTCTAAAAACAGAATTATATAAAGGAAAAGGGGCAGTACCATGGATATTTTTGAGGGAAAAGCAGCCGGATATGACAGCTGGTTCGATGAGAACCCGCTGCTGCTGGAGTCGGAGGCAGAGGCCATCCGTCAGGTGATGCCGGAGTTTCGCAATGGCGTGGAAATCGGCGTGGGAACCGGAATTTTCGCGTCCCGGTTCGGCATCGGCACAGGTGTGGACCCTTCGCCGGATATGGGTTCCTGGGCAGAGCGCCGGGGCATCCGGTTCGTGCAGGGCGAGGCTGAGGCGCTTCCGCTGGAAAATGCAGCCTATGACCTGGCTCTGATGGTGACAGTGGACTGCTTCCTCACCGATCCGGAGGCAGCTTTCCGGGAGATCCATCGGGTGCTCCAGCCGGGCGGAAAGTTTGTCATCGCCTTCCTGGACCGGGAAACCGAGCTGGGTGCCCAGTATGAGCAGTTCAAGATGGAGGACCCCATCTACTGCCATGCCACCTTCCATTCGGCAGCAGAGATCACAGCACTGCTGGAGCGCACCGGCTTCCGTCCGGAGGAGCGCCGTCAGACTGTCTACACCCTGGTCAACGAGAGCCAGCCGGTGAAGGAAGGCAATGGCGGCGGTGTCTTTGCGGTGATCCGTGCCATTGCACTGCCTGAGGAGGAATAAGGATGCTGAGCTGTCCGGTAAATGGATGGACCCTGTTTTCCTTGGAGGGCACCGAATCCCAGCTGCTCAGCTATCTGGACGACATTGCGCCCGAATGGCTGGACCAGGCCATCCATGGGCTGAAAACCCTGCAGCCTTTCTGCGTCAAGGGATTTCTGGAGCCCATGCGGATGATCTGTGTGGTCAGCTACTGGAGCTGCCATATCCTTGTGGAGGACGATGACCGTGATCCCCTGAACCCGGAGGAAGTGCTCCATGAGATCTCCCATACCAGCATGCTGGAGTTCTGCCGGCAGCTGCGGGACGATATCCGGGCCAATCTGGAACAGTGGGTCCGCTTTGTGGATTACCATGAGGAGGATCTGGAGGAAAAGCGGCTGCGGCTGGAACAGAAGCTGGCAGAGCTGGACACTCTGATTGCCGCCCGGGAGGAATCCTTTGACGAGCGGCACTGCTTCCTGTAAGACAGGACAAGACAGAAAAAGAGCGCTTCCATTGGGGGTGGAAGCGCTCTTTTTGTTTTGCAGTATCTGAGTGGCCTGAACCGGGAATGGGGACCGAACTGTTTCCCGTATCAGTTCGGCAGGTCCGGCCCGCACAGACTTCCGGACTGGAGGAAGGAATTATGTACCGGAAGTCTGTGCCTCACTGCTCTGGGAAGCGGACGGGTCAGGAGCCGTACCCTGGTCGGGGCGTTCGCCGGGGTTCCGGCTGCCGCCGCGTCCGCCGCCCATGCCGCCACCGATGCCGTCAGCCCGGTAGCTGATGGTATCGAGGGTGACTTCGGCAGAATTGGAGCCGGCAGTCACCGTATAGGCCGCACCCTGTTCCAGTTCCGGAGAGCTGAACAGTACCGAGGAGAAGTTCTTGGTGCTGTCCCAGGAGAAGAGTTCCGTGCCGTCTGCGTCCAGAACAGTGATGGTACAGGGAGTGGAGTCCGGGCTGAGAGCGATCAGCATCGAGGCTTGGGTGGAGCTGTCCCCGAAGGTGCTTGCCATACCGACTGTGCCGGTAGCGGCAAAGGTACCGCCGGTGATTTCAGCTTCCCCATTGCAGTCCAGAGCCGAGTCAGCACCGCTGGTCGGTCCGGCTACATAGGTTACGCCGCCGGTGATCCGCAGATCGCCGTTGGAATCCAGACCATCGCCGTCCGCATCCACAGTCAGGGTGCCTCCGGAGATGGTGATGCAGGCTCCATCGGTTACGGCAAAGGCGTCGCCGCCCCGTCCGCCAAATCCGCTGGAGTCCGCTCCGCCTGCGGCATTGAGTCCGTCATCACTGGCTTTGACCGAAATGGTACCGCCGGAGATGTCGATGCTCAGGCCTTCGATCCCCTCATAGCTGTCCGCAATGGTGAGATCACAGTCGGTTATGGTAACGGCGTTGTCGGCATGGATGCCGTCGTCGCCGGTGGCGATAGTATAAGTTCCGCCGGAAATGGATATATCTCCATTGGAATGAAGGGCATCATCGGCAGTGTCCAGGGAGAAGGTGCCGCCGGTGATCATCAGCTGTGCCGAGGCTTTCAGACCCTTGGTGCTGGTCTCGTCCGAGCTGGTATCTGTTGTATCGGAAGCGGCGGGATCAGCAGTGGCATCGTCTGTGTTGGAGGGAGAATTGACCGATGCCGATGAAACACTCGTGGGGACATCTGTCCCCGCTTCGGAGCTCAGGTCGTCCGGCTGGTTTTCCGGAGGAGCAGAGGGCTGCGTGCCGGTTTCACGATCTGCGGGCGGCGTTCCGGTTGGACGGCCCCCGCCAAAGGACTCTGTGGAAGTGTGTTCCGGCGCGTTGGCACTGCCTCCTCCGGTTTGGAGCGAGAAACTGCCGTTATCGACCTGAAGGATACTGCTGCTGCTGATCCCATCGCCTTCCGACTGTATTGAGAAACTGCCGTTTGCGATGTACACAAAGCCCAGGGAAGAATCATCTGTATTTTCTCCGTGGATGCCGTCCTTGCCGGACTGGATGGTAAAGGTACCATCGGCAATGCGGACGCTGTCCTTGCCGGACAGTCCCTGGCTGGCGGCGGTAATGGTATAGGTGCCGCTGGTTACAGCCAGGTCATCTTTGGATACGACCCCATGACCAGCCGGAGAAGAGATGGTCAGGGTGCCGCTGCCGTTGAGGGTGAGGTCACTCTTGGAAAAGACAGCGGCGTCAATGTTGTTGTCATCTATGGCGACATAACTGTCCCCGCTGGACAGGCTGTTTTCACTGTCCGGGGCAGTGGTGAGGAATACATTGTCTGCCTCCCGCACATAGAGGGCGGCGGAGGTTTCATTGGTAATGCTGGCATTGTTTAAGACGATCTGCACCTTGTCGGTGTCTTCAGCGTCCACCATCAGCATGCCGTTTTCGAGGGTACCGGAGATTACATAGGTGCCCTCATCGGTGATGGTGATGGTGCTCCCGTCAATGGTGACCGCATCGGAATCACAGGAGGCAGTATCGCCTTCCAGTGCGATCCGGGCAGCGGTTTCGGCATCGTAGCCGGTTTCCAGATCCCGTGCGGTAAAGAGATCGGAAGCTGCCAGGCCAACCTGCAGGGTCTGGGTCTGGGAGGAGGAATCCTCCGCGGTGGTGGTATTCTGACTGGAACAGCCGCTCAGCAGCAAAGCACAGCAGAGCAGGACTGTCAGGAATTTTTTCTTCATGGGTATCTGCGGCCTCCTTTTTTACAGCTCGCCGATGGCGGTTTCCTGCTTGGATACTGTGATCTCCAGGTTTCCGTTGCGGCAGCGCAGCCGGTCAATGAGTGATTTTTCCGTGCGGCTGTCCCGCAGGGTGATGTTGTAGGTCAGCCGGAACAGGCTGCCCATATTGGTGGTTTTCACCGAGGTCAGTTCGTACTCCCGGGTGAATTCCCGCAGCGGCTCGTCAAAGACATCGCTGTAATCCAGATCCTCGGGGATGGTGATGTGCAGGGTCTTGTAGAGAGAAGCGCCGCCGTCGGCTTTGGCGCTCAGCACCCGGAAGAGCAGTTCGGCGCCGCCCAGCACCAGGGTGCAGAGCACGGCATAGCCCAGATAGCCCATGCCGGCGATGAGACCGGCTGCCATTGCCAGGAAGATGGCACAGATTTCCCGGGCGGTACCAGGAGCGGAACGGAACCGTACCAGGCTGAAGGTGCCGGCAACCGCCACACCGGTGCCCACATTGCCGTTGACCATCATAATGACCACGCAGACCACAGCAGGCAGCAGGGCCAGAGTGACCACAAAGCTGCGGGTATAGCGGGTATGGTACTGGTAGAGGGCAGCCAGGATCAGTCCGATGCCCAGGGAAACGCCCAGGCAGGTGAGAAACTCCGCCGGGGTAATGACGACGGTCATATCGGTATCGAACAGACCGCGGAACAGATTGTCAATCATGGAAAGAGCCTCCTCGAACAGATTGGTACAGGAACTTCTGATAGGCAGTTCCGTATTTGGAAAATGAAGTCTGGTAGATGTGGAAACGGGTCAGCACCGAGGTGAGCCATAATGGCAGACCGCCGGGGGTCTTGAGTTCCATCAGGGTGCAGCCCTCCGGGAGGAGCGAAACGCCGTAGATCTCCGAACCCAGGGAAAAATCCCGGTTCCGGCAGAGGATATTCTCATCAAAGGTGACGCGGAAATCACTGCCGTCAGTCATGCGGAAGGCCTCCCGTTCATAGGAGAGGAAGGCGGTGGGCCGCAGGGGCGAATAATAGCTCCGGAAGTATTCGATCTCATCGGCGATCTGGGACTGAAGCGGCAGAGGGGTGTTCTCCCGAAAGCTCTGGAGGGCTTCCTGTTCGGGCAGCACCACCCGCCGTTTATAGACCACCGACTGGTATTTCTTTTTCAGCTCCACAAACACCGGGTCATCCGGACGGGCCGGCTGATAGCTCCGGATTCGCAGTTTTTCCTTATAGGCTGGTTTTTCCAGCGAACGGCGGATCAGACGGAAGGAGTCCGTATCAAAATAGACATTGCGGATGGTGGTGCGTCCATACTCATCCAGCTCCATATAGGGACTCATCGCCTGGAGGACCGCCTCCTTTTCCCGGGCACCGAGCAGGTATTTGATTTCATATCGCTGCATAGTGGTGATGCAGGCCATGGCGGGTCGCCTCCTTGTGTTTTTTGGAATGAGGTTATTATAGATCGCTAACCCTAACCAAACTTAAAATCAGGGCTTAAATTTACTTAAAATTCCAATTCGGGGACAAAGCGGCCTGCCCAGGGGCAAAAAAACAGCCTGCTGACCAAAGCCAGCAGGCAGATAGATACTATGCAATACAGGATCAGTTCACTGGCAGGGTGACGGTGATCCGCAGGGAATGTCCGTCCTCGGTGGAGGCAGAGATCCGTCCCCGGTGGGCAGCGGTGATGGCTGCGGCAATGGAGAGCCCCAGTCCATAGCCTCCGGTCTGGGAATTGCGGGAGCTGTCGGTGCGGTAGAACCGGTCAAACAGGTGGGCAAGATGCTCCCTTTCCATCACAGGGCAGGTGTTGTACACCGAGAGGTGCAGATTTTTCCCCTGACGCCCCAGCTCCAGCGAAATGGTGCCGCCGGGTTCGGAGTATTTCAGGGCGTTGTCCAGCAGAATGGAGAGAAGCTGCCGCAGAGATTTTTCATCGCCCTTGTAGGAGAGCATCGGCTCGATCCGGCTGGTGAAGGTCTTTTCCTGGGTACGGGCCAGGGCCTGGAAGGAGCGCACCATCTCCTCTGCCAGATCCGAGATGGGGAATTCGATCATGGCAACGGGCGTCCGGTCCTCCTCCATCCGGGAGAGCAGGATCAGGTCGTTGGTGAGTTCTGCCAGCCGCCGGGTCTGGGTCTGGATGTCGGTGAGCCATTCATTCTCCCCCAGATCCATCGACAGGATCTCCGCATCGGCGTCAATGACGGTCAGCGGGGTTTTCAGCTCATGTCCGGCATCGGTGATGAACCGCTTCTGCTTTTCATAGCTTTCCGCCACCGGCTTGATGATCCGCCCCGAGAGCAGGATCAGCAGGAACAGCACCGCCAGCATACCGCCGAAGCAGACTCCAATGCCGGTGAGCATGAAGTTGCGGTAGGAATCCAGATTTCGTCCACAGTCCAGGAAGATGATCTGATACCCCTGGTCGTTGGCGTGAACCAGGTAGCGGTAATCCCCCAGGAAGCCCCGGGTACTCTGTTTTTCCCAGATGGCGCGGGCGAATTCCATGGCAGTTTCACTGTCAATGGCGGCGATCCGTCCGGTGTTGGTGGACAGAATCACCCCTTCTTCATTGAGCTGGACGGTGAAATAGCGGGTTTCATAGGGGAGTTCCGGAGAGAACTGCCGGATCTTGTCCGGTTTGCCGGGAACCCGTCCCTCCAGGATAAAATCCTCGGATTTGGGGAAGACACCGCCGTTATCCTCCAGAATGGAGAGGGTGAAATCGGCATTGTCGGTGAGGTTCTGCCAGCTGACCACCGCCATGGTTCCCATGATGACCGTCAGTACAATGAAGAGCGACAGCATGGACACTGCCACCAGCCGGATGCGCAGACGCCGGATCATGCGATCTCCTCCAGACAGTAGCCCACATTCCGGGTGGCACGGATCTGGATATTTGCGCCCAGGGCCGAGAGCTTCTTGCGCAGGTAGGAGATGTAGACCCATACCACGCTGATCTCGGTTTCGCTGTCATAGCCCCAGATCTTTTCCATCAGCCGTTCGGCGGAGATCAGGTTGCCGGGGTTCTGCATCAGCAGCTCCAGGATCTGGAACTCCCGGTTCGCCAGCCGGAAGCTGCCGGTGGGGGACGAGAGCTCATAGGTGCGCTGATCCAGGGTGATATTGCCCATCTGCAGCACCGAGCTGGTCTGGCTGGACTGGGCCCGGGTCATAGCCCGGATGCGTGCCAGCAGTTCCCGGGAATGGAACGGCTTTGTGAGATAGTCATTGGCACCGCTGTCCAGTCCCAGTACCTTGTCGTCCACCTCTGATTTGGCGGTGAGGATCAGTACCGGGATCTTGCTTCCCCGGCTCCGCAGTTCCTTGAGCACCGTGATGCCGTCCTTTTTGGGCATCATGATGTCCAGGATCACACCGTCATAGTTATCCGCCGCCAGATATTCCAGAGCGGCTTCTCCGTCATATACTGTGTCCACCGAATAATTGCTTCGCTCCAGAATGGTGGCGAGCGCTTTGGACAGGGCTCTTTCATCTTCTGCCAGCAGCAGCCGCATATATATCCCTCCAGTCATCAGTAGTCTCCGGCATGGAGCCGGAATTTCCAGTTTCCAGTATATACCGTCCGCTTTAATTGTAGTTAAAAAGTGGATTTTCGGCTCTGATACCTTATTTTAGCACAGTTTCGCCGGGATGTCATGCGGTGCGGGGACAGCTTTCCTTTTGGGACGATCCGCTGTATAATGGACATAGACAGATGCCGCTGCACGGGCAAGGAGGAAGTACCATGAAACGAAAGCTGTTCTGTGAAATATCCCCGCTGACCTACCGCATTTCCACCAAGAAGGAGATCCTGATGCGGAAAATCCGGGATCTGCCGCTCCGGGGGAAGTTTGCCCGGGTCAAGCAGGAGGAACTGCTGCCGGTGCGGATCAAAAAACACGCCTCCCTGATCCGGCGGCGGCTGGGAAATGTGGATATGCAGCTGCAGGAGAACAAGGCGGTGAACCTGAGCCTGGCAGCCCCTTGCATCGACCGGGTGCTGATCCGTCCCGGGGAGATCTTCTCTTTCTGGACCCTGGTGGGCGATCCCTCAGCCCGGCGTGGGTTCCGGGACGGCCTGGTGATCGCCGGCGGCAAGACCGGCAGCGGCGTGGGCGGCGGCATGTGCCAGTTCACCAACCTGATCCACTGGATGGTGCTGCACAGCGATCTGGACATCATCGAGCATCACCACCATGACGGCATGGATCTGTTCCCCGATTACGGACGGCAGATCCCCTTCGGCACCGGCACTTCCATCCTGTACAACTATCTGGACTACCGCTTCCAGAACAATACCGACCGCACCTATCAGCTCACCGTCTGGACGGACGGGGAGTACCTGCATGGGGAACTGCTGGCAGATCGTCCCCAGCAGTACAGCTATCACATTGAGTGCCGCAATGAGTTCTTCTCCCAGGAGGAGGACGGAGTCTACCGCAACAATGAGATCTGGCGGCACAAGATCGATGTCCATACCGGCGAGGAGACAGAGGCCGTGCTGCTGCGCCGCAACCACGCCAAAATTGCCTATGATCCCGCCGGTCTGACGGTGGTGGATCTCAGAAAGGAGAAGCAGTCGTGATCGATCCGCAGAGCTGGCAGAGAGAATGGGCCCGGCAGCTCCGGGAGGAGAACCGCTGGCGCCGTAAGGCGCTGCACCGGCAGCCCGGGGAATTGCAGGCCCGGATCGCTGAAAAAGTGCCGGAGACGGTGCGTGATACGCTGACTGCCGCCTTTGGGGCAGCGTTTTCCGCCGCGCTGGCGGGAGAACCTCTGCTGCGCCGCACGGCCTCCCCGAAAGCGGAGGCCCGCCGGCTGGCCCGGGCCGAGGAACAGCTTCGGACGCCGGAACGGTTCAGCTCAGTGCGGGGAACCGGACGCTCGGCGGTGTTCTCCGCTGCCGCGGCTTCGGCTGTGCGGGGCTCGGGGCTGGGACTGCTGGGCATCGGTCTGCCGGATATTCCGCTCTTTGCGGCGTCCCTGCTGCGCAGTCTGGGACAGATCGCCCGGGGTTATGGCTACATCACCTCCACCCGCAAGGAGCGCCGGATCATGCTGCTGGTGCTGGACGCCGCTCTCACCGGGGGAATGGAGTACCCGGCGCTTTCCGACCAGCTGGATCAGGCGCTGTCCGGCACTGAGCTGACCGGTCTTTCGGAACAGGAGCTGGCGGACCGGGTGGCCGGTAAGCTGGCGGAAGAACTGCTGGCAGCCAAATTTCTTCAGGGCATCCCGCTGGCAGGCGCTGTGGGCGGTGTGCTGGACAGCCGCCTGACCGCCCGTCTGCTGGACTATGCCGCCCTCAAGTACAACCGCCGGTTCCTGCTGGACCATCGCCCGGCCGGAGCCGCAGGTCTGTGATTTTACCCCGCCTTCCGGCAGGTTTTTCCGCCCCGGAAGGCAGTTTTTTCGCCTTTACAAAGAACATATGTTCGTTTATAATAGAGGTAACGAAACGCCGGAAGGGAGGAAAAGGCTCATGGGAAAGGAACGGGTGATCCTGCACTGTGACCTCAATAATTTCTATGCGTCGGTGGAATGCCGGTACGATCCCCGGCTGCGGGAAGTGCCCATGGCAGTGGGCGGCTCGGAGGAGAACCGGCATGGCATCGTACTTGCCAAAAACGAGCTGGCAAAGCAGTTCGGCATCAAGACAGCGGAAACCCTCTGGCAGGCCCGGCAGAAATGTCCGGAACTGGTGGTGGTGCCGCCCCACTACGAGCGCTACTATGAGGTATCCCGGGCAGCCCGTGCCATCTATGCCCGGTACACTGACCGCATCGAGCCCTTCGGTATCGATGAATGCTGGCTGGATATGACCGGCAGCACCCTGTTGTTCGGCAGCGGGCGGGAGATTGCCGAACGCCTGCGCCGGGAGGTGCGGGAGGAACTGGGAGTGACCATTTCAGTGGGGGTCTCCTTTAATAAGGTATTTGCCAAGCTGGGCAGCGATCTCAAAAAACCGGACGCGGTTTCGGAGATCCCGCCGGACCGGTTCCGGGAGATTGTCTGGGGGCTGTCGGCCCGGGAGATGATCGGTGTGGGGGATTCCACAGCCCAGCGGCTGGAATCCATGGGGGTGTACACCATCGGACAGCTGGCCCGGTTTGACCGGAAGCTGCTGGGCAAAAAGCTGGGCAAGCACGGCGATGCCCTGTGGCAGTGCGCCAACGGGGAGGACCGCTCGCCGGTGGCGCTGGAAAACGCCGAAGAGGAAGTGAAGAGCATGGGCAATTCGGTGACCTGTCCCCGAGATCTGCAGACCGCCGGGGAAGTCTGGTCGGTGCTGCTGCTGGTGGCGGAGTCGGTCTCCCGGCGGCTGCGGGAAAAGCAGCTCTGTGCCGGACTGGTGACGGTCACCATCAAGGATAACCGCTTCAGTTATACCGAACACAGCCGGCGCCTGGAATACAGCTGCCGGGATTCCACCGATCTGGCCCGGGCGGCGATGGAGGCCTTTCAGGAGCGGTACCGCTGGGATCGTCCGGTGCGGGCGGTGGGACTGCGTGCCACCGAGCTCACCGATGAGGGGGAGGCTGCTCAGATCAGCCTGTACAGCGGATTTTCCGAAGCCTGCCGCCGGGAGGCAGTGGAGAGCCGGGTGGATCAGCTGCGGCAGAAGTACGGCAGGGAGATCATCCGGCGGGCGGTGCATCTGGAGGAGGAGCAGCGCAGCCATCGGTTCCACGGCAGCGATCCCGACCCGATGCCCACCTTCCACAGCCGGTAGAAAAATGCAGTCCGGTGCGGACAGCCTTGCAAAAGCGGCCCGACTATTGTAAGATGGAAGGGTAAGATCCCGGCGGGCAGATCTGCCGGGCACAGGAGGGACAGCGGCATGGACGAGAAGATCTTTATCATCGGGTTCGGATTCATCGGGCGATATTTGGCGCCCTGTTATGAGGCTCTGCTGGGGCAGCCCGGCCCGGGGAATGTACTGGCGGTCAAGGCCAGCACCCGGGGACTGGAGGAGCTGCGGCAGCAGTATCCCTACGCCATTTCGGTGGGGGATACCGCCGCTGTACTGGAGCGGGAGCATCCCAGCATTCTGGTGCTGTGTCCGCCGCCCACCGAGGTGCCGGGCATTGTCCGGGAGATTCTGGCGCCTTACTTTGAGCGGTGCCGCCGGGAGGGGAGAAAACTCCCGGTGATCTACACCTTTGCCCCCACACCGGCAGCGGACTGGTTCCGGGACGAGCTGGGGGAGGGGACACTGGCAGCCAAGATCCTGCCCAATGTGGTGGACCGCATCGGCTCCATCAACATGGCGCCCATCGGCACCAACTTCATCTCCCTGGACCCCCGGGCTCATTGGCCGGAGGCGGAGCGGGAAAAGCTCTGCCGGTTTCTCTCGCCCTTCGGGGAGAATATCTTCCTCACCGATGATGATTCCCTGGCGCTGCTGGCAGTGAAGATCACCGCCCATATCTTCTACGAGATCAGCTTTTCGGTGGCGGATGTCTGCGAGAGCCGGGGCATTCCGGTGACACTGGCCCAGCTGGGGTCGGCAGTGCGGGCGGCCCGGTTCTCGATGCCCGACTGTCAGCTGCCCCAGCTCTGTCCCTGCGGCTATGACGGCCTGCCCGACCGGGTGGCAGAGTTCATGCGGCGGCTCACCCTGGCTTGGTATGCCGGCATCGAAGCCTATGCGGGCAGCCTTTCCTACACCATTCCGCTGGAAACCGTGCGGCATATCAACTCCCTGTCCTTTGAGCTGAATGTGCTGCCGGTGCAGCTGGAGACCCGGGAAAAACTCCATGAGAACACCCGCAACCACGGCACCAAGGGCGGTGTGCTGGAAAAGGGGTGCATCTTCTTTGAACGGTACCTGCGCCGTCCGCTGGAGGAGATGACCGCCCGGGTCCTGGACGGGGAGTGGGAGGAGGACTTCTTCGACTTTGTCCAGGGCATGAGCTATACTATTTCGCTGGCGGCATACCGGCAGTCCTACCGGCTCACCGGACGGTAAAATCCCGGGGCAAAACGACAGAGGATCTGCTTTGGAAAGCCCGGAATGACAGAGATCCTTCTCTTTTATATTCAAAAGAACAGCGGAATGCTGTGTTTTTATCCCAAAACCACCGGGAAATTGTCGGGGACGATGAACTTTTCCGGGAGGATTTTCCAGCGGTTTACAAATCGGATGGTTTATGTTAAGATTCAGTTACGGCCTTTCCGCAGCGGCGGAAGCAGCGCTGTGAAAAGTGAAAAAAGATGAGTTCGGCCCTTTTTCCGTTTGACCGATGCCCTTTCGGGCTGCCAACGGAGAGAGGGCCTTTTTGGTGAGAGGAGCGTATATGGGAAAGATCTTTACAAATGACCCGCCCTTCTATCAGCAGCTTCGGGCCATTGCCATTCCGGTGGCGGTACAGAACCTGATCACAGTGGGCGTCAGCATGCTGGATACCCTCATGCTGGGCAGTATGGGTGAAGTACAGCTTTCCGCCTCCTCCCTGGCAAACCAGTGGTTCTTTATGCTCACTGTAATCAACTTCGGACTGGCAGGCGGCGCCAATGTACTGGTGGCCCAGTACTGGGGCAAGGGCGAACCGGCGGAGATCCGCAAGGTGCTCTCCATTGTCTACCGGATCAGCGTCTGCATTTCGCTACTCTTCTCCCTGGGAGCCCTCTGCTGTCCCGAGATCATCATGTCCATCTTCACCAATGACGCCGAAGTCATTGCCGCCGGCTGCCGGTACCTCACTGTCATCGGCTGGGTTTACCCCCTCTATGCCCTGGGCAACAACACCATCATGCTGCTGCGGGCTGTGGGGACAGTGCGCATCTCACTGGTGGTCTATTCCACCTCCTTTGTGGTGAATGTCTTCTTCAACTGGGTATTCATCTTCGGCAATCTCGGCGCGCCCCGTCTGGAGATCCAGGGCGCCGCACTGGCTACTGCCATTGCCCGTGTGGTGGAATTCCTCATTGTGGCCTGGTTCCTGTTCCGGCGGGAGCATAAGATCCAGTTCCGCCTCCACGACCTGCGCCGGTTTGACCGGGTGATGTTCGGGGCCTTTGTCCGGGCAGCAACCCCCATTATCTTCAATGATATGATCTGGGCCATCGGCAACTCGATGATCACCATCATCATGGGCCGCATGGGCAAGGAATTTGTAGCTGCCAACTCCATCAACTCGGTGGTGATGCAGTTTGCCTCGGTGGCGCTCATGGGTACCAGTTCGGCGGCGGCTGCCATCATCGGCAATACCATCGGCGCCGGCGAATACGACCGTGCCCGGGATCGTGCCCGCACCCTGATGTACATCGCCGCCATGATCGGCGTGGCAGCCGGTGTGCTCATCTTCACCATCCGACCCTTTATCCTCGGCTTCTACAATATCACCGAAGTCACCCGCAGCTATGCCATGTCCTTTATGGCGATCACCTCGGTGCTGGTGTTCTTTATGGCGCAGTCCAGCGTCAGCATGATGGGTACCCTCCGGGGCGGCGGTGACGGCAAGTTCGTCATGGTCATCGATGTCATCTTCATGTGGATGATCTGCATTCCCCTGGGTTACATAGCGGGTCTCCGTCTGGGACTGGCTGCTCCCATCGTCTACTTCATTATCAAGTGCGATGAGATGATCAAAAGCGTCATCGGAGCAGTTCGGGTATACCGGGGCCGCTGGATTCGGGATATGACTGTTTGATTTTTGTCGAATACTTACAAAAAATAATCTTATTTTTCGACAAAAATAATTCTACTTGACAAAAGTTGGTTTTTGGAATAGAATGAAACCACATCACGAGCATCCACAGACAGCCAAGAGAGCTGCCGGCAGAAAGGCACGGTGCAGGATTTGACCCAGATTTCAGACGAAGCGCTTCTGGAGCGCAGCCAGCACGGTGAATATGCGGCATCGGCTGAACTGATTGTCCGCTATACCCCGGCGGTCCTCTACTATGCTGAGCGGTACTGTTACCTCGGCCTGGAAAAGGAGGATCTGATGCAGGAGGGCATGATTGCGCTGCTTTCAGCCATCCGCACCTACCGCGGGGACAGGGGAGCGGCGTTCCGCACCTATGCTTCCCGGTGCATCTCCAATGGGCTTGCCAAAGTGGCGGCCTCCCAGCTGCGGGCAAGGAATATCCCGCTGGCCCTCACCGCTCCGCTGGATGAGGCGGGGAATGTATCGGCGCCCAGTCAGGACGAACCCGAGGAGATCGTGATCCGGCAGGAACAGAGCCGGGACCGCAGCCACCGCATGAAGGCGGAACTCTCGGAATATGAGCTGGCCTGTCTGCAGCTTCTGCTGGACGGCTGCTCCTATGCGGAGATCGCCGGGCGTCTGGGACGCACTGTGAAGTCGGTGGACCGGGCCCTGGGCCGAGCCAGACAGAAACTCCGCCGGGCACTGGCAGAACCGGTGTGAGCCGGGCATTTTCTCAAAGCTTTGTTTTTTGAGTCTTTTTTATATAAAAAGGCTTGCAATAAATCTACCCACGGCATATTCAAAAAGTTCACCTTTTTCGTTTCTCCGGGGTAAAAACCATTTTCTTCAAGAGAGGTAAAAGCTATGTACACAGACAAGACACTGGTATGCAAAGAGTGCGGCAAGGAGTTCGTATTCACCGCTGGTGAGCAGGAGTTCTATGCAGAGAAGGGCTTCCAGAACGAGCCGCAGAGATGCAGAGAGTGCAGAAATGCCCGCAAGAACAATGCCCGCCCCGAGAGAGAGATGTTTGACGCTGTATGCGCCAACTGCGGCAAGCCCTGCAAGGTTCCGTTCCGTCCCCGTGAGGATCGTCCGGTTTACTGCAGCGAGTGCTTCGCTGAGATGAAGGAAGGCCACTAAGGGTTTCTCCCCTCTGAACTGATACGAAATCAAAGCCTGTCCACTCCGGTGGATGGGCTTTTTCGTTTTGCGGTAGGAATTTTCCGGAAGGTGTGGTACAATAGGCAGGAAAGCTGCGAAATTGCCCTCGGGCATTTGAAACAGGAGGGACTGTCTTGATAGAACTGAGCAATCGACTGGGACAGATCGCCCGCATGGTCCAACCGGGCAGTGTGGTGGCGGACATCGGCACCGACCATGGACAGCTGATGGTCTATCTGGCACAGAACGGCACAATCCGCCGGGGCTATGCCTGCGACATCAACGAAAAACCACTGAATAAAGCCCGGCAGATCATTGCGGATTACGGCCTGGAAGACCGGATCGAATGCGTACTGGCTTCGGGACTGGATGGTCTCCAGCCGGGGAGCGTGGATACGGTGGTCATCGCCGGAATGGGCGGGGACCTCACAGCCCGTATTCTGGATGCTGCCCCCTGGGTCCGGGAATATCATACCCGGCTGCTTCTGCAGCCCATGACCAAACCGGATCATCTGCGGGAGTATCTCTGTCGGGAGGGTTTCCGGCTGGAACTGGAAAACGCAGTGATCAGCGGCAAATTTGTCTATACCGTATTTTCTGCGGTCTATGACGGGATACCCCGGGAACTCAGCCTGTTGGAGCGATATATCGGGCGGGTACTGGACGGGGATTCTGCCGATACCGACCGCTATCTCATGCGCATCCGCCGCAATCTGCTGGGACGGATCGCCGGGATTGACCGCTCCCGCAGCGGTGACCCGGTCCGCCGCACCGAATATGAAACTGTGGTACGGATGCTGGAAATGATTTTGGAGGAGCGTGGATATCATGTCGAATGTCTCGATGATCTATGGGAAGCTGAATTCGCTGGCACCCTTTGCAACCCAGGAGAGCTGGGATAACAGCGGCCTGCTGGTCGGGGACCCGGGTGCGGAAGTAAAGACCGCACTGGTGGTGCTGGACATCACAGCTGAGGCGGTCCGGGAGGCCCGGGAGATCGGGGCAGAGCTCATCATCAGCCATCATCCGGTGATCTTCCATCCGCTCAAGAAGGTGGAGAGCGGCAGTGTGGTCTGGGAACTGGCTCAGGCGGGGATCTCTGCCATCTGCGCCCATACCAATCTGGACAAGGCACGGGGCGGGGTCAATGACTGCCTGGCAGCGGCACTGGGACTGGAACATGTCACCAACTATGCTGTGGAAGGCCGGGAGAAGCATTATAAGCTGGCTGTCTTTGTACCGGTGAGCCATGCCGAAGCCGTGCGCCATGCCATGATCGGAGCCGGAGCCGGGACCATCGGCGGCTATACCGGCTGCACCTTCTCGGTGGAGGGCACCGGACGGTTTGTGCCCGGAGAGGGGACAAACCCCTGGCTGGGACAGCCCGGACAGGAGGAGGCGGCAGCCGAAGTGCGCCTGGAAACAGTCGTGCCCGCCGGAAAACTGGATGCGGTACTGACAGCCATGCGTCAGGCGCACCCCTATGAGGTGCCCGCCTTTGATGTGGTGGAATCGGTGCGGGAAGGTCAGGAGATCGCCATCGGACGGATCGGCGAGCTGCCTGAGCCCCTCTCGCCCCAGGAGTTTGCCCGGCTGTGCGCCGACCGCCTGAATGCCGGGGTGCGCTGGAACCGCAAGGGCCGCACCATCCGGAAGGTGGCAGTGCTGGGCGGTGCCGGCGGGGACTATCTCCATCCGGCAGCGGCTGCCGGTGCGGATGCCCTGGTCACCGGGGAAGCCAAGCACCATGAATATCTGGAAGCAGTCCGCATGGGGATCACCCTGCTGGATGCCACTCACTATGCCACCGAACAGGTGGTGCTGCGTCCGCTGGCGGAGTACCTGACCGCCTGCTGTCCGGATGTCCGCTTTGCGGTGGGCTGCGGCGGAGACGCGCTCTGCTTTACCGGTGGCTGCCGTGGCTGATCTGCGTCTGGGAGGAACGGTGGCCTGCGCCGCTCTGGGAGTGCTGTTCTGCCTGCTGGGCGGGGGATTTTTCCTCGCCGGGCCGAAGGCTGCCCTGTTTGTGAGCGGGTTCGGCACTCTGCCGCCCTCGGAGCGTGCCCGGTATGATACCGCCGCTCTGAGCCGGGACTATGCCCGGCGGTTTCTGGGCTGGGGCGTACTGCTCCTGGCAGGGGCCGGAGCCTCCGCTCTCTGGAGCGCATGGGCTGCGCCGCTGGCACTGGCAGTCTGGCAGGTGCTGTTCTGGCGGCAGGTGCGCTGGGACCCCGAGCGGGCATTTGAAACCTACCGACTGCCGCACCAGAAGGGGGATTCTTCGTGCTGAAATTCGGAATGCCTGCGCTGCTGGAACTGCCGGGCTTGGAAGCCTGCACTTCGTTCTGCGAGCGGCAAGGGCTGGATTTTCTGGAACTCAATATGAACCTTCCGGAATATCAGCCGGAAGCTCTTGATCCGGATCTTCTGCGCCGGCTGGCACTTCACAAGGGGATCGGCCTGACTGTCCATCTGGACGAAACGCTCAATGTCTGCGATTTTAATTCCGATATAGCCCGGGCAGCCCGGCGCACAGTGCAGAAGACTCTTGAACTGGCTGCCCGTCTGGAGATTCCCATTCTCAACCTGCATCTGCCGTCAGGGGTGTATTTTACTCTGCCCGAAGGGAAGGTCTGGCTGTTTGACCGGTATCGGGACCACTATCTCCGGCAGATGGAACAGCTGCGGCAGATGTGCAGTCAGTACGCCGGAGCCGGAGTAACAGTCTGTGCCGAAAATTGCGGCGGATTCCACCGCTTCCAGCAGGAGGCGCTGGAACTGCTGCTGGAAAGCCCGGTGTTTGGCCTGACGCTGGATGTCGGGCATGATTTCCGTGCCCAAGGGACAGACCAACTGTTTATGGAGCGGTATTCCGGACGGATTGTTCATCTGCATCTGCACGATTCGGATGGGCAGCAGGATCATCTTCCGCTGGGCGAGGGGCAGGCGGACCTTCTGGGAGCGCTGGAGCTGGCAGAGCGCCGGAACTGCCGGGTGGTGCTGGAGGTAAAAACAGCGGACGGGCTGAATCGCTCGCTGGAATGGCTCCATACCCATTATAGAAACAAGAACTGATACACAGGCACGGGTCTGCCGTGCTGTACATCCATAGAGGAGGTGCTGTTTATGCCGCTGGACGGAGCGATGCTCAGTCAGGTAAAACAGGAAATTGAAACAGCGGTGGGGGCCCGGGTGGACCGGATCACCCAGCCGGGCCGGGAAGAGCTCATTGTGGCGCTCCGGGGCCGGCAGGGCGCATACCGGCTGCTGATCTCGGTGAACGCTGCCAGTCCCCGGGTGCATTTTACCCGGGCGGCGGTGGAGAACCCCAAGACCCCGCCCATGTTCTGCATGCTCATGCGCAAGCTCCTGGGCTCAGCCCAGCTGACTGAGGTGCGTCAGGCAGGACTGGACCGTATTCTGGAGCTGGATTTTGATACTATTGACGAGCTGGGCGACCATGTGACCCTGACTCTCTGCGTGGAGATCATGGGACGGCACAGCAATCTGATTATCCGCCGCCCGGATGGGAAGATTGTGGATTCCATCAAGCGCATCGACACATCCATGTCGTCGGTGCGTCCCATTCTGCCCGGGCTGACCTATACCCTGCCGCCGGCTCCGGCTGAAAAACTCAATCTGCTGGAAGTATCTGCGGATGCAGTCATCGAAAAACTGCGCAGCGAACCCCGGCAGATTGAGCTCTCTCGCCGTCTACAGGAGTGTCTGCAGGGTGTTTCGCCGCTGCTCTGCCGGGAGATCGCCGGCTTTGCGGCCCGGGGCGTGGAAAAGACTGTCTTTGAACTCACTCCCGAGGAAACGGACCGGCTGCGGTTCTACCTGGAGACCCTCACCGACAATATGAAGCAGGGCCGCTGCACCCCCATGATGCTGGTGGATGAGAGCGGCAAGCCCAAGGATTTCTCCTTTGTGGAGATCCGTCAGTACGGGGACCGCTATACTGCCCGCGAGTTTTCCACCTATGGGGAACTGCTGGACGCCTTCTATTCAGAAAAGGACGCCGCGGACCGGATGCGCCAGCGTTCACTGGATCTGCAGAAGCTGCTGGCTGCCACTCAGGAGCGTATTGCCCGCCGTCTGGACAACCAGCACCGGGAGCTGGAGGAAAGCGCCGACCGGGAGAAGTACAAGATCTACGGCGATCTGCTGGCGACCAATATGTACTCCATCCAGAAGGGCGACCGCCGGGCTGTGGTGCAGAATTACTATGAGGAGGGGTACCCCGAGGTGGAGATCCAGCTCGATCCCCGTCTGACCCCCAATCAGAATGTACAGAAGTACTATAACGAGTACCGCAAACGGGATACGGCCGAGAAGAAACTCCGGGAGCAGATTGCCTCGGGCGAGGCGGAGCTTGCCTATATTGAGTCGGTGTCCGACCTGCTGGCCCGGGCCCAGACCGATGCGGACCTCACTGCCATTCGCCGGGAGCTGTCCCAGGAGGGGTATCTCAAGCACTATGCCTTCAAGGGGAAGAAGGAGGAGAAGCTGCCGCCGCTGCGGTTTGAGTCAGATGACGGCTTTACCATTCTGGTGGGACGAAACAATGTCCAGAACGACCGGCTGACCCTGCGGGAGAGCCGTGGCAATGACATCTGGTTCCATACCCAGAAGATTCCGGGTTCCCATGTCATTGTGGTGACCGAGGGCCGGGAGGTACCCAACCGCACCCTGGAACAGGCGTGCATTCTGGCGGCGACCCACAGCCAGGCAGCGGAATCGGCAAAGGTACCGGTGGATTACACCCAGGTGCGCTATGTAAAGAAGCCGAACGGAGCCAAGCCGGGCATGGTGATCTATGAAACCTATCAGACCGCCATTGTAAACCCCGACAAGGAGCTATCCGAGCGTTTGAGAGTAAAATGAATCCAGAGCACAGCGGGCCTTTAAGACCCGCTGTATTTGTTTCTGGAAGACAAAATGAAAAAACTTTGCAAAAAGGTGTTGACATCTGCCGGAAAGCATGATATTATAACTAAGCTGTCCGATGCGGACGGCGCCCGGCAAAAAGGGCTTTGAAAAAACCGAAAAAAGGTG
>ERZ857521.1167-NODE-1167-length-33767-cov-4.395586_pt1 | contig 33767 bp, 23 predicted proteins | sample MGYA00519701_ERZ857521 | MGnify/ENA primary metagenome ERZ857521 (study PRJEB31778, sample SAMEA3449346) | human gut metagenome | biome: human gut; feature: human-associated habitat; material: faeces | place: United Kingdom | collected 2010/2012 ...
CTAAAGCTACATCAGTTGTATCAAGCCAGTTAATAGTGTCTTTAATATTTTCATTATATTGTTTATTGGCAGATATATCTGAGTACATTTGCATTATTCTAGCAGTTTTAAAAGGATTATCAGAAGGCTTACGATTTCTTCCAGCAATATCTGGCAATCTCTGACCATCCGATGTTTAAGGACACACCTACGGCTGCCCGTGACTCAAACTTCATGACGGTTCAGTTCTATGCAGCTGTAGCAGCTACTCAATTAAATGATTCTCAGAAAGCTATCGCAGCTTTGGAACGTGCAAAGAATACGGAATTCCGTCAGAATGATGTATATCAGTATTTGTGCTATGAATACGAACAGGCTAAGGATACTGTAAATCTGGAAAAGACGCTGAAGGAAGGTATGGAAAAATTCCCGCAGGAAAGTTATTACTTGCTGAACTTAATCAATAATTACATTTATTCGAATAGAAGTCAGGAAGCTGTAGAATATTTGAATGTGGCTATCCAGAATGATCCGAACAACGCTCAATTGTATACGGTATTGGGTCGCGTTTATGAAACAGGACTGAAGGATTATGCTAAAGCTGAAGAATACTTCATCAAAGCTATCGGATTGGATCCGGAAAAAGCGGATTCGCAAGCAAATTTAGGTCGTATCTATTATAACCAAGGTGTAAATAAATTGAGCGAAGCTAACTCTATTAACGATAGCCAGAAATACCAGGAAGAAGCAGCTAAAGCAAAAGCTTTGTTCGAAAAAGCTTTGCCGTATTTCGAAAAAGCTCATCAATTGGATCCGGAGGACAGAGATTGTATGACGGCTCTGCGTGGTATTTATTACAATTTGAATATGGGCGATAAATTCGATGCTATTGAAGCTGAAATGAATCAGTAATACAATACGATTTATCACATTACCTAATAACAAAAAGACCTATCTTGATTTAATCGAGGTAGGTCTTTTTTGCTTATCAATTATAAGTCTTTTAGAAGCTGTTCTGAATTTGTTCCCGATTTTCCGAAGAAATTCAAGCAGCTTCTTAATTTTCTTATCGGGGAGAATAGGATTAGAATTGTTATCTGATTGTTTTTTCTTTTCTACTTAACATAATCGTAATTATAAATATAATATACTTTCAGTTGAATTGCCCTAAGTAGAATTGTAGGTCGATAAGCCTAATAAAGGATTTAGAGTGAATTCAACCTATGGTTAACTATAAATTTTAGCGTGAACAAAGGTATGGAAAAGAAATGATTTATCGATACTGATATCTCGAAAAAAAACATTGGATGTTGTCATTTGAAATTGAACGGACTGAAACATCTGTTCCAGTCCGTTAGAATTATTTAACGATAAAATTAACACCGATTGCTTGCATAGGTCTTAGAATTCTGTGTGCAATTTTATATTTTGACAAACCGTCTTTGAAATTCTGCCCATTTTTTACGGCAGACAGGCGGGTATGAAAGTCTATTTCTTAGGAGTTTCCCCTAAAGTGAATTGCAGAGTACCTGCATTTACCAAATCCTCATGTGAGATGGTATAGCCTTTCAATTTTTTGTCTTTTGTTTTAATTTCCTGAATATAAATAGATTCCGGAGTTTCATGCTTGGATTCTATCACCAAATCACCGGCCGGATAGAAACGTTTATCCAAATGAATAGTTACCTTGTCGAAAGTAGGCGATGTCAATACATAGTTCACATCTCCTGGACATGCCGGATAGAATCCCAACATTGAGAATATAGCCCATGCAGACATTGTTCCGGTATCTTCATTTCCGGGAACCCCATTAGGCGCATTATGATAACCTGATTTCAACGCATCATGTACCTCTTTCTGTGTACGCCAAGCCTCTCCTTTGAAATAGCTGAATAAATAGGGATAAGCGATATCCGGCTCGTTGGCAGGATCATAATTGCCATCATCAAATACACTTTGAAGCTTATTGATGAACGCTTTTGATCCTCCCATTAGCTTAGCCAAGCCCTTTATATCATGCGGGACATAGAATGTGTAATTCCAGGCGTTTCCTTCATGGAATCCCGGACAAGGTTCAAAATTGGCTCCCTGTTTCGGGTCGAACGGAGAATAGAATGTACCATCGGGCAATATGGGACGAAGCGTTCCGAAATCCTTGCAATAATAATGTTTATACCCCATTGAGCGTTGGAGAAACAGCTGGGTATCCTCTTTCTTCCCCAATGACTCCGCAAACTTAGACAAATTCCAATCGGCAATGTAATATTCCAACGCATGGGAAACGGAGTTGTCATATTGTTCGCGCAAGGGTACATACCCTAAGCTGAAATAATCATTGGCGTCAGGACGGAGAAGATTATATTCACCTGGAGTGGTTGCTCCTTTACGCATAGCTTCGTAAGCCGTTTCGATATCAAACGATTTCAAGCCGCGCATATATGCATCTACGATATAAGGAATAGCGGGATCACCTTCCATCGTGAAAGTCTCACGTCCGTAAAGTTCCCACTTCGGAAGCCACCCGTTTTCTTTATACATATCTATCATTGTATTGATGATATCTAGCTGGCGATCCGGGAAGAGCAAAGTCATTAAGGTGCTGACATTCCGGTAGGTATCCCACAAGGAATAGACCGTATACCGGTTGCCTGATGTCTTTCCGGTTTCCAGGCTTTCCATTTTAGGATATTCGCCATTCACATCCTGCAAGATGTTGGGATGAATCAGGAGATGATACAATCCGGTATAGAAAATCGTCTTTTCGTCATCCGTTCCTCCCTCTACACTAATGAGGGACAGGTCTTTGTTCCATGCAGAACGGGCTGCATTGACCGTACCTTCAAAATCGAAACCCGGTTGTTCTTTGTCTAAGTTCTCACGGGCATTCTCTATGCTCACGAATGAAACCCCGATTTTCACTTCTATCTGTGCCTGCTCTTCAGTATCATAACGGAACCAAACACCTATATCATCTCCGCTTATCTCACGAGTATATTTGGTATAGAGTTTATATTTCCCGGCATGGACATCCCATTGCGCTTCTACACCCTCCATCGGACGTTGTTTCTTCCAATAACCACGTTCTTTGGGAGCCTTGTTGATACGCATCACGAAATAAATCGGGAATACCGCTTGCGGATTATAGCAAAACGTACCTAAAAGCTTGCTGCCTTCTATCTCGGTATCATTTACAAAACGAACCGTTGCTCCTGATTCGTTAGTCAGTCCTTCCCCAAGGTTAAGCAGGATATTCCCCTCTCCTTTCGGGAAAGTAAAACGGGCAAGCCCGGTGCGGGGAGTAGCAGTTACCTCTGTTTTGATGTTATACTTCGTCAGGAAATTGCTATAATATCCAGGGCGGGCCACTTCATCCCGATAATGGCTACCATATTGCTTGTAATCTACATTCAGCTCACCAGAAGTAGGCATCAGAAGCAGGCTCCCAAGTTCCGGACATCCCACACCGCTTAGGTTTACATGCGCATACCCCGTGAAAAAATCGTTATCCGAAGTATAAGGGGTAGACCACCACTGGGCATCTTTATCGAATGCGTTGGTTGGTGAGCCCATTACATTGAATGGCGTAACGCTCATCATTCCCTGAGGGCATACCGCTCCGGGATTTGTTGTGCCGAAATTGCTGGTTCCTATGAATGGATTCACAAAATCGACCGGTTGCTGAGCGGAAGCATATAAGCCTCCACAGAGCAAAAGTGCTAATAATTGACGTCTCATTTTTAAGCTTTTAAGTTTTTTAAATTCTTTCGTTTTTCGTTTTTAAGGTTATAAGTTTTTGTTCTTGTCCTGTTTCAATCCTTTCCAAAAACTAAACTTATCTACTTACCAGATTACGATTTCATCCGTAAAGATGAATCCTTTCTGGTTTTTGGCTTTCAGCTGGATATAACGTGCTTGCCAATTTCCCGTAAAGGCATACGTTTGGAAGTTCAGCATCGCATCATCCGGAGAAATAGTTGTTGGGATAACCCCTTGCGATACATATTCCTTGCCATCCTCTGAGGTTAACAACTCCACCTCCATAGGTTGATATACCCAAGGGCCGGTCAACTGCATGCAACGGATTGAAACCGAATGAATAGGTGTCGGCATTCCCATATCAATCACGCAATCCAAATTATCGGTATATCCCTGCCAACGTCCGTCCAGGTAGGTCAGGCCTCCCCGATACCCATCCAGCAAAGCCTGTTCGCCTCCGGCCATATAGCCCGGATACAGGCGATTGTTGAAATGAATCGATTTACCGATTCCCCGATGGTAATCGATACGCTTTTCCGAAGGCTCTCCCATCATCTGTCCTTGTTCGAAGATAGCCGCCCGGATATCAGCCGAGTCCTTCACCAGAATGCCATCCTTATAGACCGGTGAAGCTTGGGTGGGTATAGAACCATCCGTTGTATAATGAATCTCAGCCGGATATTTCTCAGCGTCCAAATAAACCGTTATTTTTTTGTCCAGCGTATCCACATCCATCGAGAAATTCAGTTCGTAGGAGAGCGGGTATGGGTTCAGTCCCATCTTTCTCAGTACCGGGATTTGTGCGTTTACACGTGGTTTGAAGTCTTGCCAGTCTCGTTTCTCTTGCGGAGTCCAACCGATCTCAGCTACGGCTAAGGCCCGAGGGAACATCATATATTCCAGATGCTCTGGTGTCGTGATGTATTCAGTCCATGTATTTGCCTGGACTCCAAGAATATGTTTTGCTTCCTCTGCACTCAGTGAATCTTTGGGTAGCGGATTATAGCTATACACTTTCCGGATCGGGGTATACCCTCCTATTGCGAAAGGTTGTTTACGTGGATCGGCCTGGTAGAAATCAAGGTACATATAATTGCCCGGAGTCATCACCACATCTTGCCCCATCCGAGCAGTTCGGAATCCGGCAGACTCCCCACGCCAAGACATGACGGTAGCTTGCGGAGAGAGGCCTCCCTCCATAATCTCATCCCAGCCTATCATCTTGCGTCCTTTGCTCGTCAGGAACTCATCCGCATGATGAATCATATAACTTTGCAATTCATTGACATCCTTCAATCCCTCCTTTTTCATCAAAGCCTGGCATTTCGGACATTTCTTCCATGCGGCTTTTGAAGCTTCATCTCCTCCGACATGAATATAGACCGATGGGAAAAGCTCCATGACCTCAGTCAGTACATCTTCCATGAACTGGAACGATTTCGGATTGCCGATGCAAAAATCACTACTGGTATAGGGCTTCCCGGCACAACACAATTCGGGATAGGCAACAAAAACCTCTTCCGAATGTCCGGGGAATTCGATTTCCGGAATGACATTGACATGCTTTTCCTTCGCATAGGCCAGAATATCCCGGATATCATCTTTTGTATAATAGCCTCCGTATGCACCGGGAGTACCCTCTTTCAGATACTTCCGGTCTGTACCTTTATCCCACCATTCACGCCAGTCGGATTGCGTCCGGTGGGAGGCTTCCGATGTCAACTTGGGATACTTGTCAATCTGAATGCGCCAGCCCGCAGCATCTGTCAGGTGCAGGTGCAAAGTGTTCAACTTATAGTAAGCCATCGCATTCAGGATTTTCATTACTTCTTCTTTCGGGAAAAAATGGCGGGAAACATCCAGGTGCAATCCGCGATAAGCAAACCGGGGAGAGTCTGTGATTTGTACAAAAGGCAGACCATCAGGTGTCAACAATTGAAGTAACGTTTGTTTCCCGTAAAAAAGCCCCGCTTCCGTCCGGGCAGTCAGTTCTACTCCCTCACGGTCTACTTTCAAGGTGTATCCTTCTACCGAAATCTCCGACAAATTGGTATCTATCTGGAAACGCACCTGTTTGGAGGGTGTACTACCCAATAATCCGGCACTATCTATTTTGAATATTCCTGAAGAAATACTCATCTCAGATGGCTCTGGTATCAGATTAATCTCTGTGTTGAATGTTTGATTTTCGCAAGATGTAAATGCCAACGAACCTACCAGAATGGTCCCGCAAAACATTTTACTTACATGTTTTGGTATTCGCATATTTTTTAGTTTTTTAGTTTGTTTGTTCGTTACCTTTTTAGTTGACAAAGCTTTAGTATCCAATTGATATCTTATATCCGGTTCTCTGTAGCTTTGTCCTTTGAGAACGCCCTAAATTGTCGGATCAGGACAATGGCGGTAACCACTGTAGCGGTCAAATCCGCAATCGGGATGCTTACCCAGACCCCGAATGTACCCCATATTTTGGGCAAAAAGACCAGGCAAGGAGCCAAAAACAACAATTGACGTGTCAAAGATAAGAAAATAGCTTTACGTGACATACCAATTGACATAAAGAAATTTGTGGCTACCATCTGAAAACCTACAATCGGGAATACTCCAAACACAATATGCAATCCGTAGACCGCAGCACTGATCAGTTTTGGATCGGTGGTGAAAAATCCCACTATAAATGAGGGGAACAACTGGCAAAGGAGGAATCCGGCCGTAGCCACGCCTATAGCCCACCAGGTTGTCAACTTCGTTACCTCAAGAACGCGGTGAAAATGCCGTGCCCCATAATTGTAACCGGCTATGGGTTGCATACCTTGATTAAATCCCATGATAATCATGATGAATAGGAAGACGATACGGTTCACAATACCGTATGCGCCAATCGCCATATCTCCGCCATACTCCTTCAATCCTAGGTTGATTAACATAACAATCATGCAAGAACATACGTTCATCAGGAAAGGGGATAATCCGATAGAAAATATACCTGAAACCAGGTCTTTACGCAACCGGTAAATTCCTTTTTGGAAATGCAGCAATTGCTTAGGACGTGAAAAGTGAATCAGCTGGCCAACCAAAGAAATCAATTGTGCCACGACCGTAGCCCAGGCCGATCCTACGATGCCCCACTTGAACACAAAAATGAAAAGCGGGTTTAACAGGCAATTGATGAATACGGAAATTAGCGTCATGTACATGGCCATCTGCGGGAATCCTGACGAACGCATCACCGAATTCAGGCCCAGATACATGTGCGTAATGACATTCCCGTAAAGGATAACACGCATATAATCACGAGCGTAAGGAATGGTCTGTTCACTTGCCCCAAAAAAGTATAGCACCGGATCCAGAAAGAGTAAAAAAACGATAGAAAAAGCTATCCCGACTATCAGGTTCAGCATAAATACATTTCCCAACATCTGATTGGCGCCCTGATAATCTTTTTGTCCCAACTTGACCGACACCAATGTCGAGGCACCCACTCCGACCAGCGATCCGAATGCGGCCGCTAGGTTCATCAATGGGAAGGTCAATGCCAGCCCAGCAATAGCCAAAGCCCCTACTCCATGTCCGATGAAAATACTATCCGTCATGTTGTATAATGAGGAGGCAGTCATGGCGATAATTGCCGGAATGGCATATTGCGTCAATAATTTACTGATAGGTTCTGTCCCTAATACCAATGGAGAATTCTTAGTCAACGTCATCTTGCTATCTGTTTGTACTTATTTTTTCCTTTACAAAGGTAAGGATTCAGATGTGAATCTCCAAATGGTTTTTTAAAAGGGGCAGCAAAACTCATACATTAAATCCCTCACAAAACGGATTGAAAATTAATCATCAAAAATGAAATCGCGCACCCACTTTGATGGTTAAAACAGATGCACAATCCGATTGTCCAAACAACTTCAATGATGGACAGCATTGTGAAAATGAGCGGAAATTGTTACCTTTGCGGCTCCGAGTGCTTGAATAACCTCGTTAAAAACAAGAATATATATGCAGAAGACTATAGTTAGTATTCCTTTTATGCTTTTAGGTATTTTGTTCAATGTATGCCTGATTGCAGCCAATTTATTGGAAACCAAAGTTGTTCAGATTGCAGGCATTACGGCTACCGCAGGGTTGATAGTGTTTCCCGTATCGTATATCATCAATGACTGCATTGCCGAAGTGTGGGGATTCAAGAAGGCCCGTCTGATTATTTGGAGCGGATTTGCTTCGAACTTTCTGGTCATTGCATTCGCACAACTGGCTACGGTTCTTCCGGCTGCACCCTATTGGGAGGGTGAAGAGGCCTTTAACTTTGTATTCGGATTGGCACCACGCATAGCCATAGCCAGCCTGTTGGCATTCTTGATTGGCTCGTTTCTGAATGCTTATGTGATGAGTAAGATGAAATTGGCCTCACAAGGGCGGCACTTTTCCTTGCGTGCGGTGTTTTCTACGCTGGTCGGTGAAAGTGCAGATTCCCTCATTTTCTTTCCGATAGCTTTCGGCGGACTGATTCCCTTATCTGAACTTTTCGCCATGATCCTCACACAAGCCATACTGAAATCGGCCTACGAAGTGGTTATCCTTCCACTCACTATCCGGGTGGTACGATATATCAAGCACATAGAAGGGAGTGATGTCTATGATAAAGGAATCTCCTACAATATCTTAAAAATAAAGGATGTATAAGTTTTTATGAGTTGACAGATCAATAAAGCTAAAAAAGAAGAAGGTTATGCAATATTCAAACAAAGAAATTTTGAAGATTACATTCCCCGTAATGGTAAGTTTGCTCATGGAGCATCTGATCGGATTAACCGATACGGCCTATCTGGGCAGAGTGGGTGAAGTAGAATTAGGAGCATCGGCTTTGGCGGGTGTCTATTATTTGGTTATTTATATGTTGGGGTTCGGATTCTGCATTGGTGCGCAGGTCTTGATTGCCCGAAGGAATGGAGAAGGAAATTACGCCAAAATCGGTGAAGTCTTTACGCAGGGCTCTCTGTTTCTGCTAATTCTGGCCGCATTCCTATTTACGATATCTCATTTGTATTCGCCTTTCTTGCTCCGAAGACTTATTGAGTCGGATGCTGTATTTGAGGCAACCATGGCTTATATTGATTGGCGAGTCTATGGGTTCTTTTTCTCCTTTATCGCGGCAATGTTCCGAGCCTTTTATGTAGGCACAACACATACAAAAATATTGACTGCCAATTCATTAGTCATGGTTGGCACAAATGTGGTCTTGAATTACATCCTTATCTTCGGGAAATTGGGATTTCCGGCATTGGGTATACAAGGTGCGGCAATAGCATCTTCCATCTCAGAGGCCGTTTCTGTATTGTTTTTCGTGATTTATACATTAAATTATGTAGATCATAAGAAATATTGCTTGTTCAGCGCCTGGCATTTCGATGTCAAAATGCTCTGGCAGATTCTGGGTGTTTCTATTTGGATTATGATTCAAAACGGTTTTGCATTCTGCAGCTGGTTCGTTTTCTTTATTGCCATGGAGCATCATGGTGAACGTCCACTTGCCATTACCAATATTGTGAGAAGTATTTCTGCGTTTCTCTTTATGTTTGTCAATGCCTTCGCTTCGACAAACAGCTCATTGGTCAGTAATCTGATTGGCGCCGGAAGGCAGGATAAGGTGCTGCCTTTGTGCAGGCAGATGATTAAACTTTGTTATAGTTTTGTTCTGCCTATTGCCTTTCTGATAGCCCTATTCCCTACCCTTTTCCTCCGTATCTATACGGATGATCCCGGCTTGATACAAGATTCAATAACCTCTTTATGGGTAATGTTAGGTTCATACATCTTGGCGGTTCCAGCTTTCGTCTACTTCATGAGTGTATCCGGAACGGGAAATACCGGTGTTGCTCTCCGCATAGAAGTGCTGAGTGTATTCATTTACACGTGCGCTACTATTTGGATAGTAGTTGTCCAGCATGCAGACGTAGCTTGGTGCTGGACAACTGAATTTGTGTACGACGGGATGATTCTTACTTCCTATCTATACCTATTAAAAGGTAATTGGCGAAATAAAAGAATCTAAGAAACATTCATGAAGTTATTCTGTAATCCGTTCTTTGTGGAAGTACTCAATGAGGAATCGCCAATTATCCTGGATAATGGCTTTTCCTCTATCGTCTCCCAAAAGGCTCTTGGTCTGCGCATCGGCCAGCATGCCGCGTTTCATCATTTCGGCCAACAAGCTCGTACTACAATGTTTTACGATAAAGAAGCCCAAAGCCGCTTTCTTGGCTTTTCCTGGATTATAGAACGGATTATTTTCATCTTTTACGCAATCCACGTCAAAGGTCAGCGTCTGAATACCGTCCTCCGGTGAAGCATATACACCAAAATTACGCAACATATTGGGTTTAGGTGCATCAGCTGGAATTTCTTTACCCAATTTCTGTGTCAGGAAATCAATGAATTCCGTTTCATCCTTCATATAAAGTAGAGGCACGTCCGGAACAACCTCCTTGAATTTCTCATAATCTGCCTTACTTCTTTGTGTTCGCATTACTTTCGGAGCGTTAGCATCACGCTCTGCTAACTCGGCATATTCTTTAAAGAGCGTGTAATCCGGATGGTCTTCCGGTATAATCTTGGAAAGCCATGTCGCAGAAGTCCACGTTCTGAAAACGGTCCGTCCGATACGTGCCAGATGGTCATGGATTTGCATAATTTCATTACCTTGCTTTTGCATTCCGTTATCCTTCCAAAGCTCTTTGATCGTATCGCTCAGGATAACCTGCGAATCCGTATTCAAATAGGAATTGTAGTAGAACCAGTTCAGGAGCGACATATAAGCCCCGGCATCTTCATAACGGGTTTCCTTATCAAACAAGTGTTGCATCCGTTCATTTTCAGGTGCAATAGTCCATTCGTCACAAAACAATTTGTATATCATGTTGGAAGCAACCTGATTTACCGGATTGTCCGGATTAACGAACGTACCTTTCCGCCAACCATGATATTGCTGAAGATAATGCCACAATAAAAATTGTATATCTTCTTGATTCACTTCATCTTCATAATAATGATCACTGGTTGTAAAGAACGGCAGGTAATGCCCGTAATCTTCTTTGAAACTTGTAATAAATGCCCTCCAAATATTAGTTTGAGAGATTACATCCTCGAAATAGGCAGCCAAGCGCAATGCGGTTTGCTTAGCTTCGTTTTCTTCAAAAGAATTAATCAACTCTGTGGCAACTAAAATATCATAGATGCGATTAGCAATATTTGTATAATAACCATCTATGGTCGTGCTTTGAGCATAAGGGTGCAATTGCAGCCAGTCTTTCGAAAAAATTTTTTTCATTCTTTCTATTTTATAGTTAATTTTACTTTTTGTGTATAAGTTGACACATCAACAATGGCTAACGCATACAAATCGTTATTTTGTCTTCATGTCACTAACGAATAATGAGTTTTTGCTATAAGCATCAATATATTTTGCAATATTCTTGATTTTTCATGAAATATGCAAATCTTTTACTAAAAAACAAGCATTTTCAACTTAAACCTTCAATTAATCCGTTTACTAAGTCGATATGTTGGGCTTGGGGAGATTTCGGTAATCCCGGCATTCGCATGATTTCGCCCATAATGACGACAAGCATTTCGGCTCCGTTATTAATGATGATATCCCTTACTTTCAGTTCAAAATCTTTTGCGACACCGTATGCTTTAGGATCGGATGAAAAGGAATATTGCGTTTTGGCGATACAAATCGGATAATGGGATATACCCAATTCTTCGATTTGCTTCATCTTCTTTTCCGCTAAAGTTGTATAGGTCACGGTTGAAGCGCCATAAATATTTTTGGCAACCTTTTCTATCTTTGTCAGGATCGTATCTTCATCCGCATACGTCAATTTCAAAGGTTCTGAAGGCTGCTCGTTCTCAATGGTGTCGATAACCAACCGGGCCAGTTCCTCTCCACCTTTTCCTCCTTCGGCAAATACCGTATTCAAGGCAAATCCAACTCCTTTCTCCTGACAATGCCGGGCAACCAGCTCGATCTCTTCATCGGTATCCGTGTCAAAACGATTAAAGGTTACAATAACCTTTTGCCCGAAACTTTGGATATTTTCGATATGCTTGTCCAAGTTGGCCAATCCACGTTCCAATCCTTCTTGATTCGGTTCTTTTATGGCCGCTTCAGGGACACCTCCATGTAACTTCAAACTTTGGGCGGTTGCAACAATAACCGTCAGCTTGGGAGATAATCCGGCTTTCCGGCACTTGATATTGAAGAATTTTTCCGCTCCCAAGTCTGCGCCGAATCCGGCCTCGGTGATGGCATAATCCCCGAAAGTCAATGCCATTTTAGTGGCTAATACAGAATTGCATCCGTGTGCGATATTGGCAAACGGTCCCCCGTGCACGAATGCGGCGGTATTCTCGGTGGTCTGTACCAAATTCGGGAGTAAGGCATCCTTCAAAAGGACGGTTATTGCTCCTGCAACCCCCAGGTCGTTTACCGTAAATGGTTTATTCTCGTAGGTATATCCCAACAGAATATTCCCGATACGGCGTTTCAGATCTTCCACATCCGATGCCAGGCAAAGAATAGCCATAATCTCAGACGCCGGCGTAATATCAAATCCGGTCTCCGTAGGGATTCCATTTACATTTCCACCAAGCCCCGTGACAATGTTCCGCAGACTACGGTCATTTACATCCAATACGCGTTTCCATTTAATTTCTTTCAATCCGGCACAATTGTTACGATTCTGATATAAATAATTGTCCAATAAAGCCGTAATCATATTATGAGCCGATGTAATCGCATGGAAGTCACCGGTAAAATGCAGGTTTATATTTTCCATAGGCAATACTTGGGCATATCCCCCTCCGGCCGCTCCACCTTTCATACCAAAGCACGGGCCTAACGAAGGTTCGCGTAGTGCAACGATGGTTTTCTTGCCTAACCGGTTCATGCCCAATGCCAATCCGATAGAAACGGTCGTTTTTCCCACACCTGCCTTGTTGGGCGTAATAGCTGTTACCAATATCAGATTATGTTGTTTTACTTTTTCTTCGTCTATCAAATGGATAGGAATCTTGGCGATGTAACGTCCATAATTTTGAACTTCATCTCGAGGAATTCCAATTTCGGTCGCTATTTCCTTTATTTTCTTCAAAGATGTCTCTCTTGCAATTTCAATATCTGTCTTCATATTCATGTTTTTGTATAATAATTAATGAAAAATAGGGGAATTTCGTCTGACGGATCTGACTTGGATCGGAAGTGTAATATTCTTTTTCTGTTCCAATATTCTCAAAATAATGAAAAACGGCATCCGGGTGCCGGTCGATATATTGCCGTACAACTTCCATACAAGCCGATAATTTCATAATAACAATTGTATAATTACCATCCCAATAATTCTCCAGCTCTTCGAGAGTCGCATTACCCGGGATTACCACCAACCGCTCTTCTTGTTTGACAATGTGTAATCCTCCGGAAGCTCCAGCTGCAATAAAAGCCGGAATGCCGGCTATACGCCGGACTGGAATCTGCCCGGTTTCAAATTTAGTATATATATATTGTATAGAAGTATAAAAACCGGCATCACCTTCGGCAACGATAGCCACCCTCATCTCCTTTGCGTGAAACGACATGGCCTCTTCGGCCAATCGGTCATATACTTTCCAGGTCTCGCTACGCTCTTTGCGCATGGGCAATACAAACATCCGGATTTTCTCCGTGTCTATCTGCAAAGCCCGTACAATATCAGCCGAGCGGGAACAAATCGTTCCACCCGGAGTCTGAGTTGCCGGACAAAATATCACATCCGATTGCTGCAAAATTTTAAGTCCCTTAACGGTAATAAGTTCCGGGTCTCCGGGACCCAGCGAAACAAAATATATAGGAGCAATTATATCCATATTTAGTTTGTGAGTAAATTAAATTTAAAGCATGAAAATGCAAATATGCTAAATTTGTTTGAGTTATACAAGAAGATAGGCATAAACGGAGACAAACATCCCATTCTTTTGTTCCAAAGATAGGCATAAAAAGATCCAAAGATAGGCATAAAAAGATCCAAAGATAGGCATGAATTTAAGAAGCTGTTTTGAATTTATTCCAAACAGCTTCTAAGGATTTTCAAAAATAATGTTTATCTTTGTCTTCATCAATGGAAAACAGAAATCCAATAGCATGTGCACCAACGGATTATTGTTTACATTGTTCATTATCGATGGAAAAGAACGGAAACAGAAAGGCTTTATGGCAAGGATTTCGGCTCAAGCTGAACGGAGTTTGCTATCTGCCCGGAACAGAGGATATACATTTCGCGGAAAATGGAGGTATTTATGCTGATTTACAGGATTTTCTGAAGGAATGGTTTGACGATTCTCCTACACTGACAGTACATACATCCGGTTCAACGGGTACACCGAAGATGTTGGTCGTCCGTAAAGAGCAGATGATGAACAGCGCACGTATCACGTGCGAATTTCTCCATCTTCAGCCAGACGACAAGGCATTGCTTTGCATGTCGCTTAAGTATATTGCCGGGAAAATGATGGTTGTACGGGCCTTAGTGGCCGGACTGGATCTGATTGTCCGCGAACCATCCGGGCATCCGCTGGCCGATATTGAAGAGCCGTTGCGCTTCGCGGCCATGATCCCGCTTCAGGTCTATAATACCTTGCAGGTGGCCGAAGAAAAATCCCGGCTGGAGGATATCGAGACACTCATCATCGGAGGCGGGGCTATAGACCCGGGGCTTGCCGAAGCGCTCTTACCCTTTCCCCAACGGATTTATTCCACTTACGGCATGACCGAGACTCTCTCGCATATTGCTTTGCGAAGACTGAACGGAGCCGAAGCTTCGGAATATTATCACCCTTTCCCTTCCGTACATTTGTCGTTGAGTCCGGATCAGACTCTGATTATTGATGCGCCTCAGGTGAGTGACAAACGACTGGTCACCAACGATGTGGCTGACCTCCGACCAGACGGCTCATTTGCCATCCTTGGTCGGAAAGACAATATCATCAATAGCGGAGGTATCAAGATTCAGGCGGAAAGCGTGGAGAATCAGCTCCGGTTTTTTATCTCTGTCCCTTTTGCGCTAACCTCTGTCCCCCATCCTAAATTTGGTGAGGCGCTGACCCTCTTGATCAGACAGGATGTGCCGGACAAAGACCGACTACAAACTGAAATAAATCAGCGGCTCCCCAAATATCAGCAACCTAAGTATATACTTTTCGTAGATGGCATTCCGCTGACCGAAACCGGTAAAATAAGCCGGGCGGAATGTAAAAGGATTGCGCTTAGGGAATTGAAAATTGAAACGGAATGAAGAAAAACTCAATTAACGAACTAATAAACTCAAAAACTTTAAAATATATGAAATATTTTCCGATTATCACACTTTCGTTACTATCCCTTGCGCCCGGTATCGAAGCACAAGGAGAAAACGAGGTTGACACGAATCCGGTTTTTGCTAAAGCCGATTGCATTACCCTATTGGATAGCACGGCCGTAAGCGTACAGGAAAGCGGTTCCGGTTCGTTTGCCATTTATAAGAAATTCAAAGTACAGACCCTTCAAGGAGGAGTGGCCAATCATGTCATTAAGTATGACTACGATCCGTTAACGGCATACGCCGAATTCAAGCAAGCCACGATTTATCGTGCCGGAGGGGATATCGTCAATATTGATGTAACTCAAGCCTGCGATTATGCGGCTCCGGCACGTGCCATCTATTGGGGAGCTCGACAAATCATGCTCGAACTGGGACGTTTGTATCCGGGTGACGTGGTGGAATATAAAATAGAGAAGAAAGGCTTTACTTATGCCCTGTTGGCCGGAGCGGAAAATGAGGACGAGTCACGCTTCATTCCCCCGATGCGCGGGCAATTCTATGATATTGTGCCTTTCTGGGTGGCCGAACCTACCCTTCGCAAGGTCTATAAACTGACTATCCCGAAGGAGAAAGAGATCCAATTTCATTTCTATCAAGGAGATTGTTCTTCGTCCATGCACTATGAGAATGGGAAAAAGGCTTATACATTCGTGATAGAAAATGCCATTCCGGTGAAACAAGAGCCTAACATGGTGAATCTGTTTGATGCAGCTCCCAAGCTGATGCTTTCATCTACCCCCGAATGGAAAGACAAATCCTTGTGGTTCCACAAAGTTAACGAAGACTATGGAAGCTTTGAACCTATCCCCGAAGCCCAGAAAAAGGTAAATGAGCTGATTAAGGGGAAAAAGACCGAGATGGAGAAAATAGCCGTACTGACGCATTGGGTGGCCGATAACATCCGCTATTCTGGCATCTCGATGGGAAAGGGCGAAGGCTATACGTTGCATAACCTGAAAATGAATTATACTGACCGGTGCGGGGTGTGCAAGGATATAGCGGGTACGCTGATTGCTTTCCTGCGTATGGCGGGCTTCGAGTCGTATCCGGCCATGACGATGGCAGGAAGCCGGGTAGAACAGATTCCGGCCGATCATTTCAACCATTGCGTGGCCGTGGTGAAATTGTCTGATGGTACTTATATCCCGTTAGACCCTACGTGGGTACCTTTCGTGCGTGAAGTGTGGAGCAGTGCTGAACAACAACAGAACTATCTGCCTGGAATTCCGGAGGGATCAGACCTGTGCGTGACTCCGGTATCGGCTCCTGAAAATCATTACCTCAAAATCAAAGCTAATAATCGGTTGGAGGCCAACGGGACGCTGAAAGGGGAACTGACCGTACAGGCCGAAGGCCAATCGGATGCCAGCGTACGCCGGGTGTTTACCTCCGGGTGGCAAGCGGACTGGAAAAACAGCATGGAGGCACAATTGTTGGCCATATCGCCCAATGCCCGCCTCTTGAGTGTAGATTGGGGAAAAGATCCTAAAGATTATCAGGCAGCTCCTATAAAGATTACGTTCCGTTATGAAATACCGGACTATGCTTTAGCCGGCAATGATGTGTTGCTGGTAAAGCCTACATCGGACAAATTATATCGCTCTGTAAAGAGTTTCCTGCGTATCAATACGGATATAGAGACCCGTCAATACGGTTTCAAAGATGCCTGCTCCCGATTCGTAGAACAAGAGGAGACCATCCAGCTTCCGACAGGATATACCTTGCTCAATGAAGCAAAAGAGGATTCCATGCAAAGCACATCAGCTGATTTTGAAGGCTCTTTGAAGCAAAACGGGAATAAGGTGGTTTTGCATCAGAGACTGGCTCTGAAGAAACGTGTGTATGAGGCTTCGGATTGGGAAGGATTCCGTACAGCAGTCAACGCTTTCAAATCGTATGGCGATTATTTAGTAATCAAGAAATAAAGGAGGGAAAAAATCATGAGACATAAAATAAATTCGTTATCTCTATTACTTTTGTTTCTGTGCGCTTTCACCTCGTTCGTATGGGCAGGGCCGGAGGCGGAATACAAGAAATTGTCTAAATCCTGGACTTTAAACCCGGACGGGAGCCAGGTGTTCCATTGCAATATGGAACTTACCATCTATACGCATACCGCCATGCGGAGCGCGTATGGCGAGACCTTTATCATCTATAACCCCGATTACCAGACATTAAAGATAAACGAATCATACACCAAGCAAAAAGATGGTACCATCATCCGCACACCGGATAATGCCTTTGTCGAAGTGCTGCCCTACTCAGCCTCTGACGCTCCGGCCTATAACAACTTGAAGGAAATGGTGGTGGTACATACCGGATTGGAGTTGGGGGCCACTATTTATTTGGATTATACATTGACCAGCAAAGCGGGATATCTGCCGGCTATCGATATTCTGGAGGTGATTCCGCAGAGCTCTCCGGTGAAAGAATATAACCTGGCGATTACCGTCCCGGAAGGAGAAGATCTCTCTTACGGATTGATTCATCCGGACGCAGAAGCCAAAGTAACTATAGAAAACGGCATGCGTACCACCTCCTGGACATTGAAGAACGTCAAAGCCTCCTCACGGGCCCCGATGCGTCACATATATGATGGGGATATCCAGATCCTGACGGCATCAAGTTATCCGTCAGAAGCTGAAGCCTTAAAAAGCTTGTATGAGCAATTGGAAATGCGCGAGAGCATGCCGCTTCTTTCTTTAGCGGAAACGATAACAGAAGGAAAAGATAGCGACACGGATAAACTTCGGGCCATTTTAGCGTTCGTCAATCAGAATTTCGCCCACTCGGCGCTTTCCTTAGAGGAAACGGGGTATCGAATCCGTCCGGTCGAGGAGGTCATCAATTCAGCCTATGGCACGCAAGCCGAGCTTACTGATCTGTTGCAGGGGTTGCTGAATGCACTCCGGATACCGACTGAGGTCTGTGTTCGTTTCCCGCTAAACGATGCGCCTGAAGATAGTTTCGGATTGAAGGGTGCTTCTCTTTTCTTGAAGTCTGAGGCAGACGGTGCCACCTATTTATTGAATCCATTCTCGGATAAGATGGATAACGCCGGATGGTTGGCCGGACGTTGCAGAATGGTCGATATCAAGAGTGGAAACCCCGTGACCCTTCCCCAGCCTGATTCGAAGATCACCGGTGAGGTTACCATGCGGATTGATGCTTCGAAGGTAATAGCTGAAATCCATGCAGAGGTTCCGGCAGGACTTGTTTCGTATGTAGATGTTCCGGAAAAGAGCAGTACCGAAACGGAAGAACTGACCTTGGCCAATGGGTACGCTCTGGTACATCTCCCGGTAGTCCCGGCAAGCCAAAATATCCAGTCATACGCTTCGATGAATACTACACGTAAAAGTAAATTGAGCCTGCTTTATGTTCCGGACGAATCTTATACCTATACATTGGAGATCCCGGAAGGTATGACTCTCTGCACTCCGACTGGAAAGAAGCAGATGGCAAATAAAGCCGGAGAAATGTATATTGAGGTTGAACTGACGGGAAACAAAGTCATTGTGAAGCGCTCCTTGCAGGTGAAATCGACTCAGATAACGGAATCGGTTTACCCTGATTTTCATAAATTAATGGCGGAATGGGTGAATCCGAACAATACATCTTTAATTTTAAAATCTATTGAAAACTGATAAATATGAATGTAATTGAAAGTTGGAAATTATTTGCGTCATCCATGGAATTTTCAACTTTCAATTAAAAAAACTACTACGGTGGACATACAAGAATTATTGAAACTTTATGCTTCGCATAGCGGAGTATCTGCTTTAGATTGTCTGATTAAGGAAGGTAAAGACCGTAACATAGCTTTGCGCGGGATGAACGGCTCCGCATCGGCTATGCTTATCGCCTCCCTCTTTGTCAAACAAAGCGGAAATTTCATCTGCCTGCTCAACGACATGGAAGAGGCAGGTTATTTCTATAATGACTTGAAGCAACTCACCGGAAGCGATTCCGTCTATTTTTTTCCCTCAGCCTATCGTAGGGACATAAAATATGGACATACTGACCCGGCCAATGAAATTTTGCGTACCGAGGCGTTGAGTGTTTTGAACGACAAGCATCCGCACTTTATTATCGTCTCGTATCCTGAAGCGCTGGCTGAAAAGGTGGTAACGAAAGACCTGCTAAGGCAAAATACTTTACAGATTCATGTAGGCGAGAAGTTGGGGAATGCTTTTGTCGTGGAGACTTTGGAGAGCTATGGATTCGAACGGGTAGATTATGTGTATGAACCGGGGCAATATGCCATTCGCGGAAGTATCGTGGATGTGTTTTCCTATTCATTTGAATATCCCTACCGTATAGATTTTTTCGGTGATGAGGTCGAAACAATCCGGGCATTCGATGTCGAAACACAATTGTCAAAAGAAAAACTGGATAGCATTTATGTTGTGTCAGAAGTCAATAAGAAAAGTTCGGATTCCGGAGGATGCCTATTGGGGTCTTTACCCGAAGATACGGTCCTTGCCTCGCATGACTTAGCCTGGTGTCGTGAGCGTATCGGTATGTTATGGAACGAAGAACCGGTGATAGCCGATGAAGAATCATTCGCGAACATTGAAGCCATGCAGGCCAAGTTGGTGCGATGGGATGACTTCATGCACGATGCGCTTCGACTTAGACGGGTGCAATTCGGAAATCATCCGGTGGGCGACATAGATGCGGCTCTCTCGTTTCAAACCCAAGCCCAACCTATCTTCCATAAGAATTTTGATATGGTAAGTGAGGCATTCCGCAAATATCTGGACTTAGGATATACCCTCTATATCCTAAGTGATGTGGAGAAGCAGGCCGCCCGGATTCGCTCAATATTTGAAGACAAAGGGGTGAACATCCCTTTTACTGCAGTCAACAAGACCATCCATGCCGGATTTGCCGATCAACAATTGAAGGTCTGTTTCTTTACAGACCACCAACTATTCGACCGTTTTCATAAGTACAACCTCAAAAGCGATAAGGCTCGTAGTGGAAAGATTACTCTTTCGCTCAAAGAGTTAAACCAGTTCACACCAGGTGATTATATTGTGCATATAGACCATGGTATAGGTCAGTTCGGAGGACTGGTGCGTATGGAGGTGAACGGTAAAATGCAGGAGGTCATCAAGCTTATCTATCAAAATAATGATGCAATATTCGTTAGCATTCATTCCTTGCATAAATTGTCCAAATATAAAGGAAAGGACAATGGTGAACCTCCTAAACTGAGCAAACTGGGTACCGGAGCCTGGGAGAAAATGAAGGAACGGACCAAAAAGAAGGTCAAAGATATAGCCCGGGATCTGATTATCCTCTATGCCAAACGTAAACGCGAGCAAGGTTTCGCGTTTAGCCCCGATAGCTTCATGCAACAGGAGCTGGAGGCAAGTTTCATCTACGAAGATACACCTGACCAAGTACGTGCTACGGCTGAGGTCAAAGCCGACATGGAAAGTCCGAGGCCTATGGACCGACTGATTTGCGGGGATGTAGGATTCGGGAAAACGGAAGTGGCTATTCGAGCTGCATTCAAGGCTGTAGCCGACAATAAGCAGGTGGCGGTTCTCGTACCTACCACGGTATTGGCATTCCAACATTATCAGACCTTCTCGGAACGTTTGAAGGATTTTCCATGCAAGATTGATTATGTAAGCCGTGCAAAAACTACCGCTCAAATAAAACGTACGCTGGAGGCGGTAAAAAATGGAGACGTGAATATCCTTATCGGTACGCACCGCATCGTAAGCAAGGATGTTTCCTTTAAGGATTTGGGATTGCTTATCATAGATGAAGAACAGAAATTCGGGGTATCGGTCAAAGAGAAATTGCGTCAGTTGAAGACGAATGTAGATACCCTGACTATGACTGCTACGCCTATCCCCAGAACCTTGCAGTTCTCGCTGATGGGAGCTCGAGATTTAAGCAGTATCACTACTCCCCCATCTAACCGCTACCCGGTACAAACCGAGGTGGAACGTTTCAATCCAGACATTATCCGGGAGGCTATCAATTTCGAAATGAGCCGAAACGGACAAGTGTTCTTTATCAACAACCGAATTCAGAATATCTACGAGATAGAAGCATTGGTAAAACGGGAAGTACCTGATGCTCGCGTGTGTGTAGCTCATGGGCAAATGGAACCGGAAGACCTGGAGAAAAAGATATTGGATTTCGTGAACTACGAGTATGACGTCATTATTGCGACCAGTATTGTAGAGAATGGTATTGATGTTCCGAATGCCAATACCATCATCATTAACAACGCCCAGCAATTCGGCCTCTCCGAACTTCACCAATTACGAGGACGTGTAGGACGAAGTAACCGAAAGGCGTTTTGTTATCTGTTATCTCCTCCTCTTAGTTCGCTCACACAAGAAGCCCGGCGTCGATTGCAAGCTATCGAGAGTTTCTCGGAATTGGGAAGCGGTATACATATCGCCATGCAGGATTTGGATATACGTGGTGCCGGAAATATGCTGGGTGCGGAACAGAGCGGATTTATTGCGGACTTAGGCTACGAGGCTTATCAGAAAATTCTGGAAGAGGCGGTGGATGAATTGAAATCGGATGAGTTTGCCGATCTGTATGCTGACCTTTCGGGAGATAAAGGAGCACAAGACGGGAAAGCGTTTGTTCGTGAGACCTACGTGGAAAGTGACCTGACTCTTTTGTTCCCGCCGGATTATATTCCCAATGATTCGGAGCGTATCTCGATCTACCGGGAATTGGATAATCTGGAACGTGAAACAGACATCCAGGCCTTCATCGCACGTTTGGAAGACAGGTTCGGAAAAATTCCGCAAGAAGGTATGGAACTGATCCGTATTGTTCGGCTCCGGCGTATGGCACGTGGATTAGGCATTGAGAAGGTCATCCTCAAAAAAGGACAAATGAGCCTCTATCTGGTATCAGCAGAAGATAGCCCCTACTATCAGAGCCCGGCATTCGGTAAACTGATTGCCTATATCCAGAAACACCCGCGTAATTGCACGTTGAAGGAGAACAACGGAAAGCGGAGTATTGTGATAAAAGATGTAACTTGCGTAGAAACGGCATGTTCTATCCTGGAGGAAATGGAGACATTATAAACTCAATAACTTGAATCCCAACAAACTCAAAAACGGAAAAGTATGGTAGTTTATTATTCTGCAACAGGTAATTCCAAATGGATCGCCTCGCTCCTGTCCCAAAAGCTGGATATGCCGATGGTTTCGATGTTGGAAATCATGGATAGCAAGGATCCGCAACGCTATATAACAGACCGGGAGAAACTGATTATAGTAGCTCCGGTACACGCTTGGTATCCGGCTTTATTCGTTAAGATGTTCCTTCTCTTCCTTCTGGTTCACGAAATCTTTTTCCGATATGCCTATATGGTCTTCACATGCGGGGATGATTGTGGTGAAGCGAATAAAGAGGCAACGAGATTAATGAATATAATAGCCGACAAGTTCTGTACCGCGTTCTCCGTACAAATGCCGAACACCTATATTCTGCTTCCGGGATTTGATGTAGATGATGAAAAGACCCGGAAAAAGAAGTTGGATGCGGCTCCGGAAAGGGTAAATCAAATAGCGAAATGCATCCTTGACAACACCTCTGATCCGCAACTCTATTATGCGGGACATGCCGCTTGGTTCAAAAGCCGTGTGCTACATCCGATGTTCCGGAAATTTGTGATGAAACGGTCTAAGTTTTATGTGACAGAGGCTTGCAACGGGTGTGGAATATGCCAACGGATATGCCCGATAAAGATCATCCAGTTAAATGCCCTTCGCCAGCCTGAATGGAATAAGACCTGCATCCAATGTCTGGCTTGTCTGCACCATTGCCCCCAGCAGGCTATTCAATGGGGAAATCAGACTCAAAAAAAAGGGCGTTATGTCAATCCATTTGTGAAGACATGAGCTTTGTGATTGATAAGCAGAATTCATAAACTCAAAAACCAACAAACTCAAAACAATGAAATGTCTTTTTAGCATGTTGTTCGTTTTCCTCTGCTCATTCTCTTTATATGCGCAAGAGGAAGGTTTGGCCTCCTATTACCACCATAAGTTGCATGGGAGAAGGACGGCTAGCGGAGAACTGCATGATAAGAATGACCTGACCGCAGCCCATCGTACCCTTCCATTTGGAACTTATGTACGAGTGACGAACTTAGATAACAATCGGTCGGTAATCGTGGAAATTACCGATCGGGGGCCACGTAGGCGCAAGCGGATTATCGATGTTTCCAAGAGTGCCGCTGAGGCACTGGGATTCGTTAGGAAAGGAGTGACGCGTGTACGTATAGAAGTGGTTCCCGGCCCGGTAGATCTTCGTTGGTTAGATCTGATTTATCCGGAAATTAAACTATTGGACTTTAAACGAAACAAATCATCTGATATCGAAAAATATGAAAATTGATGCAAACACAGGGTTAGTCCTGGAAGGCGGAGGCATGCGCGGAATATTTACCGTAGGGGTATTGGACTATCTGATGGATCACCATATTACCTTTCCCTATGTAATCGGTGTATCTGCCGGAGCCAGCAACGGCATATCGTATATTTCCTGCCAACGGGGACGCTCCTATTTCAGTAATATCGAGTTGTTGAAGAAACATAATTATATCGGCTGGAAGAATCTGCTTTCCGGACGTGGATATATTGACTTGGATTTTCTTTTTTATAAATATCCCGATAAATATTATCCCTTTGATTATCGGGCTTACGAGGCATCTCCTACCCGCTTTGTCATGGTGGTAAGCAATTGCCTGACAGGGAAAGCCGAGTATATCGAAGAAAAGCAAGACCGGAAACGCCTGCTCGATGTGTGCAAGGCTTCTTGTTCGCTTCCGGTAATGTGTCCTTTATCCTGGCTCGATGGGAAACCCATGGTGGATGGGGGTGTATGTGACTCTATTCCCATAAGGCATGCCGAAGCGGAAGGCTACAGGAAGAATGTCGTCATTTTGACACGTAACAAAGGGTATCGTAAGCCCGATAAGGATTTCTACCTTCCGGCATTCATCTACCGGAGATATCCGGCTATCCGCGAAGCTCTCCGCCTGCGTTATAAAAACTACAATCGCACATTGGATTATATCGATCAACTCGAAGCTGAAGGCCGGGTGCTTGTCATACGTCCTGAAAGGCCCATTGAGGTAGGACGTACCGAACGCAACATCCGGAAACTTCAGGCTCTTTACGAAGAGGGCTACGAGATGGGTAAACGCATCGGGAATCCGGAATCATCGACTCCCCAGATCATCATATAACGTCTGAAGAAGAGCTTTCCCGCGTCGGAGAAGGCTCTCTGAAGATGTACTCTTCATCAACACCTGATTGCTGGCATTGTCATAAGCCACATAATCAGTGCTATCCACCAGTCCGAATCCGTTATTGTAAGTATAGAACGCATACCGGGGAGGATTAGGCGACAGAATATCCCGGCTGAAAAGAAACGCATCATGCGGAATGTCCATTTGCCCCAATATCGTTGACACCAAATCAGTCTGATTGCAATAGGCATCAATCTGGGCAGGAGCCTTGACTGCTCCGCCAATCCAAAGCATCGGGATATGATAACGCCGGGGTTCATAATCCTTCAAAGTATCCGGATAGCGGAATCCATGGTCGGCCACCAAAATCACGAGCAAATCTTTCCAGATCGGGAGTACCCGCAACCGGTCTATAAAATTTCCCAAGCAACTATCCGTAAACGCCACCGTATTCAGATAGGGATGTTCCAATCGATGGTAAGGTACCTCAAAAGGTTCATGGCTGCTCAGTGTCAAGAAAGTGGTCATCCAACGGGCAGCAGATCCTGTGTTTCGCTTTTTCAGATCCTGAAAAAGATACTCGAAAGTAACATCGTCATTAGCGCCCCATTTGCTTAGACGCTCAGTGATTGGGAAATCTTTGTCCGAGGTAATCCGGCTATACCCTGAACCGAAAAAATAGCTTTGCATATTGGTGAAATTGATATCTCCCCCATATAGCATATCCGAGGTATAGCCCTCTTTCTCCAAGGCATGTGCCAGCGAAGGAAGCGTTTGGGCTTTGGATGGATATTTCATGATGGAGGTCGTAGGCTGTGCCAGATATCCATTCAGGATAGACACCAGTCCCCGATCGGTTCGGAAGGAGTTAGCATACATATTCGTGAATAGTACGCCTTCTTCGCTTAATCGGTTCAGATTCGGGGTTACTCCTGGCTCACCTCCCGTAGCAGCTACGGCATTGGCTGAGAAGCTCTCCAGAATAATCAGCAGGATATTCGGGCGTGTGGTGGTGAGCAATTCCTGATGTGCGGCATCGGCCGGAGCGGCTTGTTCCGAACGGATCTCCTGTAGGATAGCGGCACGCTCTTCCTCCGGATAGAAATTAAACTGCTCCGCGAAGTCTTGTTGTTTGGAAACAGAAGACAACAGACTGAAGCAGGGGTTAATGGCAGAATGGTTCAGAAACTGGTTATCGCTGAAATAGACCATGCCTACATTGGCCGTCGAGGTTGTTACGCCTCCCCGGATCGGAATAAACATCAGCCCGCCCAGCAGGACAATGCCGATGCTGGCCTCTATCCGCCGACTCACCTGCGATACCGGCACAAGGGGAAGCACACACTTCGTCAGATAATAATAGGCAAGCAGGAAATAAATCAGGAAAGCGATTCCTTGTTGGACGAACAATCCGGCAGGGACACTCGCCATCGCATCTTTGGGAGAACGCAAATAGAACAGCAAGGTGCCATCCAGACGGAATCCCCAATAGGGATAAAGTGCCACATCGACCACAAAGATTGCGGCTATCAGCAGCGAGATGATCCCCAAATAAACCTTCAGGGTCTTACGGAGCCATTCCCCCGGAAGCCACACGGATATCAGAGTCAGGAATAGAGGAAGTGCGGTCAGGTAGCCCGCTACCGTACAGTCTAATAACAGTCCGTGGGCGATGACCTGTAAAAAATCAGTTGGAGAACAAGTGTCCGCCAACTGCATATTATAGAGTATAAACCATGGCTTCTGGATGATAAATACCGGAAGCCATGCTATGAAGAAAAAAATGAGAAACAGAATTCGTTTTTTCATTCTCCGTACAGTTTTTGACGTAACTCAGCAATCTTCGGATCGCTGATATAATCATCATACTCCATCATCTTATCAATTGTACCATTCGGTGTCAGCTCAATAATGCGGTTAGCCACAGTTTGGATAAACTCGTGGTCATGGCTCGCGAAAAGGATATTACCTTTGAAGGTCTTCAGGGTGTTGTTGAAAGCCTGGATGGATTCCAGATCCAGATGGTTGGTCGGGGTGTCCAAAATCAGACAATTCGCATCGGTCAACATCATGCGGGATATCATGCAGCGCATTTTCTCGCCTCCGGACAGAACGCTCACCTTCTTTAGAAGTTCCTCACCCGAAAAGAGCATACGTCCCAGAAATCCTTTCAAGAACACTTCGTTCGTGTCCGGTGAGAATTGCGACAGCCACTCTATCAGATTATAATCCGAATTAAAATAGCGCGTGTTATCCAGTGGCAGGTAAGAAGTGGTAATGGTCTGCCCCCATTGGAACGTACCGGCATCCGGTTTTTCTTCACCATTGATAATCTGGAACAGGGCGGTCATCGCACGCGGGTCATGGCTGATGAACACAATCTTGTCATCTTTCTCAACATTGAAGTTCAAGTCCTTAAACAAGTATTTACCCTCGATACTCTTTGTCAGGCCCTTTACTTCCAGAATCTGATTGCCCGGCTCGCGGTTCGGGGTAAACAAGATGCCGGGATAACGACGTGATGAAGGCTTGATTTCTTCAATGTTCAGCTTCTCCAACATCTTCTTCCGGCTGGTGGTCTGCTTGGATTTGGCCACATTCGCACTGAATCGGCGGATAAATTCCTCCAATTCCTTTTTCTTCTCCTCGGCCTTCTTGTTCTGCTGTTGTTGCTGACGCAGGGCTAACTGGCTCGATTCATACCAGAAGCTGTAATTACCGGCAAATAGCTGCAACTTACCGTAGTCGATATCTACGGTATGGGTGCAGACTGAGTCTAAGAAATGTCGGTCGTGGCTCACCACCAGCACCGTATGCTCGAAATTGGACAGATAGTTTTCCAGCCAGCTGACAGTTTCCAGGTCAAGGTCGTTGGTAGGTTCGTCCAGCAACAGGTTGTCCGGCTGGCCATACAACGCACGCGCCAACAGCACACGTACCTTCTGCTTACCACTCAGGTCCTTCATCATCATATAGTGTAAGTCTTCCGAGATACCCAATCCACTTAGCAACGAAGCCGCGTCACTTTCAGCATTCCATCCCTCCATTTCCGCAAATTTCTCCTCCAGTTCAGCGGCACGTATGCCATCTGCGTCCGAGAAATCCTCTTTGGCATAAAGCGCATTTTTCTCGCTCATTACCTCCCAAAGGGTGGAGTGTCCCATCAATACAGTGTCCATCACCGTATATTCGTCAAATGCGAAATGGTCCTGCGACAAAACCGAGAGGCGTTCGCCCGGCCCCATCGAAACAGTTCCGCGGGTTGGATCCAATTGCCCGCTGATAACACGCAGGAAAGTAGACTTGCCGGCACCGTTTGCCCCGATGATTCCATAACAATTGCCCGGAGTAAATTTCAGATTCACATCCTGGAATAAGATTCTCTTACCAAACTGTACGTCCAGATTATTTACTGTAATCATATTCTATTATATAAGTTTTTTAAGTTTATCAGTTTATAAATGCTCCGCGATGGTCGGGGACGCAAAATATCGCGCCTCTGCAAACATTGTTTTCATTCATGCAATGGCTCTGCCATCCTAAACCATTCGGTGAAAGCAGCGAACCCGCGGTAAAAACATTTTTCATGTGTTCCTGCTGCAAAGGTACGAAAAGGATTTCAGTTGACCAAAGGTAGGGGACATCATCGCATTCTGTGCTTTCATGGCTCTACGTTATAACTCCCCTCTTTATGACATATCCTTTTTTAATTCAAAGAATGTTCGTACTTTTGCCCTATGGATAAACAGGAACTGATAACAATAATAGGCCCTACCGCCTCGGGGAAGACCTCGCTGGCAGCAGCACTGGCTGCCCGGTTGGATACAGAAATCATCAGCGGGGACTCGCGGCAGGTGTACCGGGGCATGGATATCGGCACGGGCAAGGATTTGGCGGATTATGTAGTGGAAGGACAACAAATCCCCTATCACCTTATCGATATCCGCGATGCCGGCGAAAAATACAATGTGTTCGAATACCAGCACGATTTTCACCGGGCATTTGCTGAAATCCGGGCAAAAGGGAAATTGCCTATTCTGTGCGGAGGTACCGGTATGTACATCGAAGCGGTGCTAAAGGGGTATAAGCTACTGGACGTGCCCCAAAATCCGAAGTTGCGGGAATCGCTGAAGGGAAAGAGTCTGGCCGAACTGGAACAGCTGCTCGCCTCTTATAAGAAGTTACACAACAAAACGGATGTCGATTCGGCGCAGCGCGCCATTCGCGCCATCGAAATCGAGGAATATTATCGGACAGAATCACCGGAGCAAAATGAATACGCTCCCATCCGGAGCTTGATAATCGGGGTGAATATAGACCGGGAACTCCGGAGGGAAAGGATATCCCGGCGGTTGCGTGCCCGGTTGGACGAGGGTATGGTAGACGAAGTACGCCGCATCCTTGCCAGTGGCGTAAAACCGGAGGACTTGATTTACTATGGGCTGGAATACAAGTACCTGACTTTGTATGTCACTGGGGTATTGAGCTACGTGGAGATGGTCAGTCAGTTAGAAATTGCCATTCATCAGTTCGCTAAGCGGCAAATGACATGGTTCCGAGGAATGGAGCGCCGCGGATTCACTATCCACTGGATAGACGCTCAACTCCCTTTGCCCGAAAAGGTACAACAAATCATAGACTTAATACAATAAACAGGTATGTACACAATAGACAAGCTGAAAAATCAAGAAAACTTCTTCCTCCTGGCAGGACCGTGCGTCATCGAAGGGGAGGAAATGGCCCTGCGAATCGCGGAGAAGATTGTAACTCTGACAGACCGGCTGCACATCCCTTACGTGTTCAAAGGGTCCTACCGAAAAGCCAATCGTTCCCGACTGGACTCATTTACCGGCATTGGGGATGAGAAGGCCCTGAAAATTCTCCGGAAAGTACACGAGACCTTCGGGGTACCCACAGTTACCGATATTCACGAATCCCACGAAGCCGAATTAGCGGCCGAGTATGTGGATATTTTGCAGATACCCGCATTCTTGTGCCGGCAGACCGATTTGCTGGTAGCGGCGGCTCATACCGGAAAGATCGTCAATATCAAAAAAGGGCAGTTCCTCTCCCCTGCCTCCATGCAATTCGCGGCACAGAAGGTCGCTGATGCCGGCAACAGGAATATTTTGCTCACCGAACGGGGGACGACCTTCGGGTATACCGATCTGGTAGTTGATTACCGAGGAATTCCGCAAATGCAGCAATTCGGCTACCCTGTAATTATGGACGCGACCCACTCTTTGCAGCAACCGAACCAAAGTTCGGGAGTTACCGGTGGAATGCCAAGCCTGATTGAAACAATCGCCAAAGCGGCTATCGCCGTAGGAGCCGATGGACTATTCTTAGAAACCCATCCCGATCCTTCGAAAGCCAAGTCCGATGGGGCGAACATGCTGCCATTAGATCTCTTAGAAGGACTGTTGACGCGACTTATCCGCATCCGGGAAGCCATCCGGTAAACTCCTATAAAAGAAAAAGACACAAAACCAAGGAGATTGAACCTTTGGTTTTGTGTCTTTCCCAAGATTGTCCAGATATATTACCCCAGACGGCTTATCTTTTTTAACCTATCTACATCAATTATTTTTATCTTCCGGCCATCCATAGCGATCACGTGCTCAGCTACGAAGGTGGAAAGCGTACGGATAGCGTTGGAGGTTGTCATATTCGACAATTGCGCCAGATCTTCACGCGCCAAATAAATGCTCAACGTGGCGCCATCCTCTTCCAATCCATAACTGTCTTTCAAAAATAAAAGAGACTCGGCCAAACGTCCCCGGATGTGTTTTTGCGTCAGATTGACGGTACGTTCATCAGCAATGCCCAAATCGGTGGATAATTGACGGATAAAGAACATAGCCAGATCCGGATTGCCATATATCAGGTCGTTGACTACAGCCAACGGAATCATGCAGATCGTAGAAGCCTCGAACGCCGAAGCATTGGTCAGATAGTTTTCGTGGGCAAAATGCGCACGGTAACCGAAATATTGCACGGGCTTGATCATCCGTATAATCTGGCTGCGTCCACCTATTCCGTCCTTGTAGATCTTCACTTTCCCTTTCAACAGGCACATCATATCTGTCGGCTCATCTCCTTGACAATAAATCAACGAATTCCGCTTAAAATTCTGAATCGAAGCCTTGCTGCGCAACACTTCCCGTTCTTTTTCAGTTAATACGCGCCACACCTCCGCCAAACTTGACGAAAAATCAATCTCTTCTTTATGCTGTTGTCTAGTAACCACGACCCAAAATTATTGTTGTATAACATACTTTTACGACACAAAATTAAAAAATATTCCATTTAAGACAAAACTTTTTTTATAAAAATAGTATTGGCTATACATGAAACGTTTGATCGATATACTCTTCCATGGATTTATACAAGGGTAAAAAAAGATTACGGGCGAAGTACCCAAATCCCGCGACAATTCTTCTGGCGGGCGGCATAATCCGCTAATGGCTCCGGGTTTACAATCACCTTCCGAGATTGCGATGAAGCATGAATGAAGGTCAGCTTTTGCGGAGTTTCCCAATAGGCGATACCGACATGGGTAACGTCCAGTCCCTTGATATTCGTCACGAATGCCAGGATATCTCCATCCTTAATCTGTTGGGAGGCTTCTACAATGTCCTCTTTCGGCAAAAAAGAATAGAGCTCCCGTTTAGAGATAGCCGACTCGATCATCCGCATCTCTCCTACCCATTCCGGATGTGCCGTCAATGCCGGATAAGATTCCGGATGAGAAGACATAAACGATAAATCCAAATTAAGCGGTACACATTGGGGCATAGCCATAGTCTTATCTTTAACGATTCCGCGTTGCTGATTCTCATATAGCCAATCCGAGAAATAATGCAGGCGGTTCAGATAAGACACCTGACCATCCCGATAACGTATACGCCGCAAATGGTCCGCCACCCCTTTGAAATCCGGCTCTTTCTCGTTCGATTCCAAAGATAGAGCTAACACAACCTCCACAAAAGTGGTGCAATCCACTTGCCGGATGTTGATTACTACCCCTTCCGGCTCCTTTTCCAGAGTAGCTGATTGATAGGGCGTTCCTAATAAGAGGCGAGCCGCCCGCAAAACACGCATACCCGGTGTACAAGCGTCATCCTTCTGCAACTCTTTTACTATCCGGACACACCGTAGGGAATCTTCTTGTGTATAATAGCATGTTTGCGCAAACACATTCACGCAACCTATACATCCCAATACGCCCAGCATCCAACGTCTTATCATATCCGTTTATTCCTTTTTAGTTTCCAGCAACATTTCCAATTTGACCAATTCATCCCGATATTGAGCCGCCTCGATAAACTCCAGCTTCTTAGCAGCTTCCGCCATCTTGCGTTTAGTCTGCTCGATCGTTTTCTCTAGTTGGGCACGATTCATGTATTGAACAACCGGATCCGCCGCCAGAGAAGGTTTCGGCTCTACATAAGCGTAAGGCTCAACCGAAACTTGTTGTTGTTTCTCGGCCACCAGTGAAATGCTATTCTTGACGACCTGTTTCGGGGTGATTCCATGCTTCTCGTTATAGGCCATTTGTTTTTCCCGGCGCCGGTTTGTCTCGTCAATGGTAAGTTTCATGCTTTCGGTGATCTTATCCGCATAAAATATCACTTTCCCATTTACATTTCGGGCCGCACGCCCTGCCGTTTGGGTCAGAGAGCGGTGCGAACGCAAGAATCCCTCCTTATCCGCATCCAGGATAGCTACCAGGGAAACCTCCGGTAAATCCAATCCTTCACGGAGCAGATTCACTCCGATCAGCACATCAAACAACCCTTTCCGCAGATCATCCATAATCTGCACCCGCTCCAACGTATCCACATCGCTATGAATATAATTGCACCGGACTCCCATACGCGTCATATAGGTGGTCAGCTCTTCCGCCATACGCTTGGTCAGCGTTGTGACCAAAATCCGTTCGTCTACGGCGGCCCGCTGAGCTATCTCCTCCATCAAGTCATCAATCTGGTTCAATGTCGGGCGTACTTCTATCACGGGATCCAGCAATCCGGTCGGACGAATCACCTGGTCTACCACCACCCCTTCACTCTTTTCCAGCTCATAATCCGCCGGTGTGGCACTGACATAGATGGCACAAGGCGTAAGAGATTCAAATTCCTCAAAGGTCAACGGACGGTTATCCATAGCCGCAGGAAGGCGGAACCCATAATCCACAAGGTTCTTTTTCCGAGCATAATCCCCTCCGTACATCGCACGGATTTGAGGTATCGTCACATGGCTCTCATCCACCACCAATAAAAAATCCTTCGGGAAATAGTCCAATAAGCAAAAAGGACGCTCGCCGGCCGCCCGGCCATCAAAATACCGGGAATAATTCTCTATGCCTGAACAATGCCCCAACTCGCGGATCATCTCCAGGTCATACGTCACACGTTCATACAAACGCTTGGCCTCATAAGGCTTCCCTATCTCTTTCAGGTATTCCACCTGCCTACCCAAATCCACATCAATCTGACCTATTGCCTGATTGATACGTTCTTGTGTCGTTACAAACAAATTGGTCGGATAAATATTCAATTCATCCTGCTCGTCAATCTCCCGTCCGGTCATCGGGTCAAAAGAGGCAATGCGGTCTATTTCATCTCCCCAAAACTCGATACGATAAGCTACCCCGTCGAATGTTTCTATGGCAGGGAAGATATCTACCGTATCTCCGTTCACCCGGAAACATCCGCTCTTGAATTCCAGTTTATTATTGATGTAAAGAGCCGCCACAAAACGCCGTAGCAATTCATCCCGGTCTATCTGCATTCCTTTCTCCAGATGCGTCACCTTTTCGGCAAATGCCCGTGGGTCGGCCATACCATAAAGGCAGGAAACCGATGAAACGACAATCACATCCCGCCTTCCGGACAAGAGAGATGCCGTTGCACGAAGGCGTAACTTATCTATTTCTTCATTGATGGCCAAGTCTTTTTCGATGTAAGTATCCGTAGAAGGAAGATAGGCTTCCGGTTGATAATAATCATAATAGGACACAAAATATTCTACCGCATTATTCGGGAAAAAAGATTTGAACTCACTATATAGCTGAGCGGCCAATGTCTTGTTATGGCTCAATATAAGCGTAGGGCGACAAACTTCTTTGATTACGTTTGCTATAGTAAATGTCTTACCGGAACCGGTAACCCCCAACAATGTCTGATACGGGACCCCCGCTTTTAATCCTTCGGTCAGGGCCGCTATTGCTTCTGGCTGGTCGCCCGTTGGTTTAAAGGGTGATGATAATTCAAAATTCATAGTTCTCCTTCATTAATTAATGAATACGATTACAAAGGTAATAAAAAAGAAAAAGGTTGTCATCACGACAACCAATCTCCATTGTTAACCTTAAATCT
>ERZ857521.1173-NODE-1173-length-33683-cov-3.208695_pt1 | contig 33683 bp, 34 predicted proteins | sample MGYA00519701_ERZ857521 | MGnify/ENA primary metagenome ERZ857521 (study PRJEB31778, sample SAMEA3449346) | human gut metagenome | biome: human gut; feature: human-associated habitat; material: faeces | place: United Kingdom | collected 2010/2012 ...
GGAACATCCGAATCAGAAACGGCGCCGCTTTGACAAGCCGTTTCAGAAAGTCTTTGGCGCTGACGGAGCTGTGCTCCGTGTACATTTTCTGGTATGCCCAGCGTGTGCATTCGTCCTTTGCTGTGAACTGGTAGTATTTCTCGCCGTTTACTACGCAATAGCCGGGCACAATCTTTACGTCCATCTGAACCTTTTGCCCGGGGTACGCGGCCGGCTGATAGGGCTTGTTCTTTCGCAGCTTCCGCTTCTTCTTCTCGTCCCGCACAAACCTGCCGCCGTTCGCTTGAAGCGGTCGTAGCTTCTCCTGTATCCGTGTGCGCAGGCTTTTTCATACCCCAACAGCAGGTTGCCTCGACACTTTCGCGCGTATTGCTGGACCAGTTTCTGCTCTTGTGCTGTCTGTTTCCCGGGTGAATGACGCGGTGTGCGTGCTCGGTCCTTCAGGCTTTCCAGCGTCCCATCATACCGTTTTTCCATTTGTGCACGGTCTTTCGGTTTAGCCTGTGCCGGTTCGCTGATGCGGCAACTCCGCGCTCTGCCGCGTATTTCAGCACCCGTTGGCGAAAGCGGGATTCCTGTGTTATCTTGTCCATGGAGAACGCCTCTATGGTGGGCTGGTTGTTGACACTTCTACTTTACCACAGCTGGGTTCTTTTTTGTGTGGCTGCTGTTGCCTATGGATTGTACCGAAACAATGTTTGATTTTTTACCATGAATCATTCATAACGAAAAAAGCCCCATACTCTCCAGTTATGGATGCAGCTCCCTCATGCGCAAATCAGATTGGCGAAGTATTTTTTGAAGAAAGGCGCCTTCGCTTTGCCACACATATTCCCATTTCCGTTTCCTAAAAACAGGCCTCTTAGAAAAGCCCTGAATCTACCCGAAAAATGCACACGAGCAAAGAGGAATCAGCTATGCTGAAAGTACATAAGACAAGGCATCTGCAGGGAGAAAAAGCTTGCGTTCGGCATGACGCAGAACCGGGTTATTTTTGAGATTCCTTATAAGGAATGCCCTGCTTGCAAAATTAATCAACAGGTGTTGATAACCAAATTGGCTCCAAACCCCGCGCCATCTTAGGATTAGCGGGAAGTGGGTCGCTATTTCATCATCCACCTACGCCCTCAACCCCGCCAGCACCGCAGGCGTAACTTTCTCCCAAGCTCCCCGCACCTCGGCGTACCGTGCTATCTTCCCGATTGCGTGGCTCTGCATCCTGCGTAGCGATGAGCGGCTTCTGCCTTCGGATCGAAGCAGCTTGGTATTGTATTCATACACGATGCTGCTCCAATCCATCTCGTCCACCAGATGCCGCTTGATGACATACCGCTCGTCAGCGGTCAATAGCCGCATCCATGCTTCCAGCATCGCCAGCACCCGGCTGAGCTGCTCCATGCGTTCATCCTTTTGGGCATGGGATAGATCGTACCTTGATTCAAAAAGCTCCTTTTCAACATGGAGCCTGCGCCAGCTGCGCAGCAGGCGGTAGACGTTTTTCTCGGCTTCATTCATCATGGGAAACACTCCCTTCTGTGTTGTATGACCATCAGTCACCGCCAAACGCGGCCTCCATCATTTCCTTGTGCGCCAAGGCGAATGCCGCGATCTTTTCCATGGCTTGCTCCCGAAGCACCCACGGCGTTTCTCCCGCCTTGATGAGCCGCCATATCCACATCATGGCTGCCGCACGGCGAGCCGGTGTGTCGTTCAGATCGGTTTGCAGCGTCTGCCTGAACGCGAACCGCTCATCCGCGTCCAGCAGAGCAAACCAGCTTTCCACAATGCCCAGCCTGATCTTCAGCATGGTCAGCGCGTCCCGCATATCGCTGTTTTCCCGCGTTTCCAGATGACGTTCAAACGTGGCTTCCTCTTGGAGATAGCGCGGGTAGTCCTCAATCACCTTTTGCACAAATGCCTTCATCAAAGCGATCCTCCTGCCTTTTCTTATCGTCACTGCATCACGCCGTTTTCCGTCAGGAAATCCGCGTACATGTACCACAAGCAGGTTTTGGTGGTCTTTCCGGCGCGGCCTGCCGGGTCAAGCCCTTGGGACTTCTGAAAAGCGCATAGGGCCTTGTAGGTGTTTTTGCCAAAATAGCCGTCTGCGCCCTTTTCGTCGGTGAGGAAGCCGCCTTCCATGAGGCAGAGCTGCAAGTTCTTCACCACATAGCTGGGCGAGCTGTTGCCCCGTTGAAGCAGCGTCGTTCCAAACGCCTCCTCCATGGTTGTCGGGCAGGCTTCGCTGGCGGGTGTGTCGATTTCATAGGAGAGATATTTGGTCATGCAATAGCCGTATTTTTCGTTATAGATCACAAGGCTCCATTCCTCTCCCACTTCATTGATCTGCGTGGCCACAACCGTCACCATGGAGCCGTAGGGCATTTTGTCTACATAAGGCAGGTCGATGGAATCAGTCTGCCGGAGCCGCACATAAGGTCTGCCGCTGATGTACATCAGGCTGGATTCTTCCTCGAAGCCCTCATCGCAGAAGTCGGGGATGGATACTTCCTCATCATACGCATCAGGCGCATCACTATCTGCGAGGCAGAAAGGCATGGAACCGAAAAGGAATAAAATTGCGCACAGCAAACAAGCGATCTTTTTCATCTTCATAATCTCCTTTTATGTTTTTGGGTATAGGAAACACGCCGGTGCTTGCACCGGAAATTTTTGTGGATATATGGTTGCCCGTCTAATCAGGGATTGGGGAACGTCACCTTGCAGAACATCCATCCCTTGGAGGATGGCAGCGGCCAAGCCCGTCTGCGCTGTGCGTTCACCCTCTGAATCAGCCCATAGGCATCGCCCTCCTTCGTGTCTGTCGGGTGGGTCACCAGTTCGCCTTGCTTCCTTTGGCTTGGTTTTAGTGTACAACAGATGGGAGCATTTGAACATTGAAGATTTCACGAAGAATCCGCGAAGATTTCAACAGGCTCTCCGCATCCTTGACTGTTTGGTTAAAAAATCGCAAAATGGTATTGTCTCAACGTTATAATGACATTTGGAAAATTCCCTCATGAAGAATCCACGAAAAAATCACGAAGAAATTTGCTCAACATATGGATTTTGAGAAAGCTATCTCGTCTAATCATTCGGCATTATGAAGCAGGCGATATTCCTTATATGATGACTGTGCAGATTGATGCCGAGACCGGCAACTGTCTTGATGTAAAGATGGTATGGGATGCAACACTTCTTTCGCTGTCCGAGCGTTTTGGAATGTAACGATTTGCAAAAACAAGGGAATATTCATTGAGCAGAGAGTGAAGATTTTCGGAAGAATCATGAAAAAATCTTAGAAATACTTTTTCGCCATTGAAATAACCGTATCAAACATGCGTCTAACAAAGTGAAGGAGGCGAAGATGAAAGCTGATTCCAGTTTCACATTACCAATTATGATGCCCCGTCGTGAAAGAGCGTTTTCTAGCATAGTTTCACCTATGCGGATGAATTCCCAGATATGTTAAGCAGCTGGGAATAACTTTGGGGCAATTCAAGAGCAGGAGATATGATAAAATGAAGGGATTCGCGTTTCAGGCTCTAGGTAGTAAAATGAAATGCAAATTGAACTAAAACTAAATTACGTCAAGAGCATCGTTATATTACAGTTACTGTATTGAATCCAAAACGGAGGTATTAAAAGTTGAAGGAGGTATTTTTGTGAATATCCAAAAGCAAACAGATTATTGTGTAAGAAATTTGTACATGGGGAGGTTGGTTAGTTCGCTGCTTGCGTGTTTCGCGCTGGTTTTGTTTCTAGTACCTGCCTACGCAAACGTTGGCGCGACATCTCTTACTTGGGAGGAATACGCCAAGGAGGTTCGCATGCTTGAAGAAAGTATCGGTTTCTATGAGGACTGGCCCATTGCTCAAAAGGAGAAACTGATCCGTGCATTGGTGGACATGGGGCATATCCGTGAATCCAGTGCCACAGCCCAGTTCCTTGAAGCCTCCATGTCGGAGGAAAACCGACACGCCCTTGCCGACCAGATCATGCTGCGGTTTTTGGGCGGAGACAGCAATCCTTTCGTAAGCAAGGATGGTGTGCGAGCTATCCGCTGGGAAAGCTTGACGAACGTGATTTTGGGCAAGCCCAGCACGTGGACGCTGAAGGAGCGGGTATGGTATCAGCAGGTGACGAATATGTTCGGTCGCGAGGATCCGGACACACTCGTCCTTCCCAATGAGGATGACCTGCCGGAAAAGGAGGCGGTAGCGATCGCTAGGGAAGCGATCATCAACGCCTACGATTTGGCTGAGGATGCGCTCGATCGCTTTATGCCGGATGCAAATTTGTACGTCACAAACAGCGAGCTTTTCGACGAGGGACCCAGGCCCAATTACCGCCGATGGAACGTCAGCTTTCTGTACTACGAGTATGGCACGGACGGGCCTACGATTCTACACAACTACCTCGCCACCGTCGACGAAAACGGCCATGTCATCGGTGATACAGAAATAGGCATGCCCCACGTGCAGGAATGGGCGCTGGAGGAGAAAACGAAGCCGGATGACGCGACGCCCGTGATCGTTCGTAGATTTCACGAATATGCCGAAAGCGAGCGCTGCTATTTCCCTTGGCAATGGCCTATGGATACGAGGGCAGAGTATTCAAAGGAGATTCGCCCACAGGTACTGGCCGCATTAGAAAGGAAAGAACCTAACGCGCTGGCCAATCCCTCGTTTTCAGAAAAACCCATTCAGGAGATTGTCGACAGCACGACCTTTGCCTACGGCTTGCCAGAGGAGAAGCATATCCAGGAAAGTGAAGCCTACAGGATAGCCCAGCGAGCTTTGGCCGAGAGATATGGTTTTTCCGATGCCGACATAGAGCGATATATCGTATATCCTTCCTTTGACGTAACCGACCCTAATCGTCACCTGTGGAAGTTTCTGTTTTCTCCGAAGTCCTTCGAGGACATGGAAACGGTGCTGCTTTACAAAATTGAGTTGGAGGCTGATACTGGCAGCATAGCCGCCACGCATGTCATCGACTGGGATCGGTTGTTTGAGGATTCGGCATACGATCTGCTACTGTATTGAGAGGACGAAAATCATATCCACAGTGATGATCAGAGTAACGGCTATGTCGTAACCAAATTGATAAATCGTAATGAACATTACCGTGGGTTTGGAGCGTCTCAAAATTATTTTGAGGCGCTCCCCGTATTGTTTCTAAAACCATGGCAAACAAAGCGTTTTAAGACTTGAAATGAAGAAAAGCCCAAAATACGATGCATCGACCACACAACCCCTTGGTGCACTTCGGTGCCTAACGCCAAGGACGCTTCAATTTGTGTGGTGTGAAGCTTTTACTCATAGTCTATCCATCTGTGCAACAGTTCGTTGAGCACTTTTCACTCGCGTTGTTGGTGCGTTTGCCTGTGCTATGCACAACGGCAATGGACTTTGCTTCTTCCCCAGGCGGCCTTTCCGGCATTCCAACGGATTCCATTCCTTTCCAGATGATTAAAAGTCTCTCTGGCTTTTTCTCTCGCATTCGATAAGTACTTCCCTTCAGACTTTCGCCACACAAAGGTATGCCAGTTGGGATACTTCTATATCGCCAGGACGAAACGAATGTTGGAAAAGATGAAAAGGTCGCACTGGCACGTTATTGTAATTTCCCGGCACAGTACGAGCGACTTCACAAACTGCACTTATGCGATTGAACCGCTGTGTCCCAAATGGTATGCACGGTGATGAGAAGAGGAGGCAGGGGTTTCCTCCCGCCTCCTACTGGCTTAAAATAATTTACCATTCATCAGGTAGACTATCAGACCAAGTACCCTTGTCGACCTTCTCGCATCCCGGAGGCGCTTGGCAGCTGAGAGCCATCCACAGCGTTGCCTTAGTATCCTCGCCAACTATACCATCTGGCGTCAAGGTATAGGCTTTTTGAAACTCGCACACCGCCGCTTTTGTTCGAGGGCCGAAATTACCATCAGTCGAACCGGGATTATATCCAGCATAAATAAGCATGATCTGAAGGTTCTGGACTCGTTGATTGACCTGACCCTCACGAAGATTGTAAACCGAACTGGTTCCAGGTCCGAGGTAGTCATCATAACCATCGGGATCATACGCCAACGCCGGGGCGGCGATGGCTAGCACAGATACGATAATCAGAGCCAAAGCCAAAAGTTTCTTCATCTTTTCATTTTCCTTTCATTTTTAGGCGCACTTAATACAGCTAAGTGCTACTTAGTTTTTTGTGTTACATTGTTTTCTTGTTGAAATTATGAACCACCAGAAGCGCATCTCAGCGCCTCGTTACGTGCAATGAAGCCTTACAGAACATCCATCCCTTTGAGGATGGCAGCGGCCAAGCTCGTCTGCATTGACCCATTCACGCCGCGACCTTCACCTTTGGAATTCCTCCCTTCTCCTTTGTCGTGGTGCTCACCGAGCTTTCAGCTTCCCTCTCGGCTTGTCTATATTGTAAGGGAGAAAATGGCTTTTGAAAATTGAAGAGTTGCGGAAGAAACCGCGAAGATTTCTCGCAACGCTTTTCTATACTAAAGCAGCCGCCCGTTTGGGCGGCTTAAATAGTCAGTTCGGCAACCTTTCAGCATGCGCCTCGGGAAAGATGGATAGCACCATTTTATGATGACGCTCGGCAAAAGCCACAATTTTTTCCAAGCCGCTTGCCTGATAACCAATCAACGTCCGCTCCGTTCGGGAAAACTCGCCCTTCCATTTTTCCGTGAATGTAAAGGCAACCCTTGGCCACTCCAGTTCTTCCAGCAGGTGTTTTTCGATTACAAAGCGTTCATCTGTGTTGAGAAGGTTGAACCAGCTTTGAATCATGGTCACCTTCATTTCCACCATTACCAGTGCCTCTCGTGCCTCTTTGTTTTCGCGCATCTGTAACCAACGCTCATACATTTCCTTTTCAGAAACATAACTCAGGTAATTGCTTAAAATTTTGCGTACCAGTTCTTCCATGTAGAAGCCTCCTTTGCATAAAGAATCTTTTGCTTTACACGCCGGAGAGAACATGCTACAATAAGAATGTCCTTGCAGAACATCCATCCTTTCGAGGATGGCAGCGGCCAAGCTCGTTTTGCGGGGACATTCTTTTTGTCCGCTCAGCCAACGTGCTTTGAGTCTTGGGCTGCTGCTTGGGATGAGCGGCAGCCCGGTGAGAAAAGTTAGAACTTTACTTCGTTGGAATATTTGGTAATCGTGTGGCCATCGGCATCGAAGGTGGCCTTGAAGCGATAGGTCTTGCCGGGCGCACAATTTAGCGCATATGTCTTTTCCGCAGTGTAGGTGTAGCGATTTTTTGCTACATATGCCGGTGGTGTAAGCATTGTATCATGTCTCCACACGCCGCCCACCTTCACTTGAAGCGAACAACTGGTGACGGATAGTTCACTGAACTGGAAGGCGGTTAGGGCGGAGAAAACGGCCTTTCCACTGCTGTTAAACGCAACAGATGCCTCAGCATAATATTGATTTGCGTCGATCTGCGAGTTATATGCAAGAGCGGGACACAGCGCGATAGTTGTCAATACCAGAACCACGGTAATCATAGCTGCTCGTTACATACATCATTTCTCCTTTTCAAATTCAATTGATTCAAGGCATTTTAGAAGATCACTTTCAGAGATGCCGCCATAGAAGGTGCAGTTCACATTGTCTTTCGACCAATTTGCCGTTCTTAATTCATAGTTGCTCGCAATATATATCGTCATACCGTTTTGAAGGAGGTTTGTGTTCCCGTAACCGTACTGTTCAATCTCACGTCTGGCTACCTCCATTTGTCGATATGTTTTTTCTAAGAACACCAGACTATCACGAGCCTCGTTTTGGTATATAATGGTTATTGCTTTATACGCCTCGATGATATCAACGTTGTAGCTATGTGCCGCGAAACCATCTGGCAGCCATGCTGGAGCCATGGGAACACTGCCATATAGGAATAACGCTTCGCTCCAATCATCAGGATCGTATATTCCGGCAGCACGCATGGCATCCGCTCGTGATTCAATAGGGCTGTTTGTATCTACTCCCTGAATGATCAACTGCTCCTCATTTGGTGAAACTACAACTTCAAAATTCTTCCTTGAGAATAAGGTTCCACCAAAAACCAATATCACGACCAGACAACAGGCTATTCCAAAACGAAAAGAATAAGCGGTTATGCGGCGCCTGCTGGCGAACCGTAGTCTTCTGCGAATGGCTGTGAGATTGCTGGCATAGTGGCTTTCAGCCGCAGCCGCCCTACTGTGGTTGAGCTCCGTAAGCAGCTTGTCACAAGCATTCACATAATCCATATTCACCTCCCCTAAGGACTTGTCCAGTTCTTTAGAAATCTCATCAAGCATTGCCTGATGAACCTTTTCGGCATCAAGCCTGCCCTCTGAGATAGCCTGCCTGATAGCTTGGATTTGGTGGCGTTCCCATAAGCTATCCATTTAATACCCTCCCTTCACTTCATAAAGCGCCTAACAAGCAAAAAAGATACGAAAAAAAAGAAGAAATTCTGAAAATTTTTCTTTGCGGCCTTTTTGAGCTTTGCTTTTGCCCGCGCCAACACGCTTTTGACGGCTCCAACCGTGATTTCGTCCTGCTTAGCCATTTCTTCGAAGGAGCGGCCTTGAAAAAAGTACCTGTCCACTGCATCACGTTCCCGCTCATTTAGAGTTTGAAGAAGCTTATCTATGATTTCTTGGTTGTGCAGATTCTCAAAGTAATGCTCCAAAATGTTTTGAAGCTGTTCGGGGGACAAGTACGGCTCGCCTTTATCCGGGAAAACAACATGCCGATTTTTCCTGTGGCGATATTTCTTGAGTTCAGTGCGAAAACGATTCCAGCAGGTTTGCACGAGCCATCCCTCCAAATGCGATGGTGCAACTGCATTCAGATTATCGTAATTTTCTACAGCACATAGAAAGGTTTCTTGAACGCTTTCATCAACAATGCTTCTATACTCCTCTTGGTATCCGACGTATTTTAAGCACATATGTTCCAGCTTACGAGCATAGCGATGGTAAGCCTTTGCAAAAAACTGTTCTTTGTCATCATTGGTGCGCATTTTTAACCTCCTATCCGTTTTGAACCTTCACTATATATGGTGCGCAAAAAACAAAAAAGGCACCTGAAAAAAGCTCAATTTTGGTATTTTTCTCGTCTTGAATCAAAAACAATAGTTATAGATATTGCATCATATATGTAGTTGTGTTCCATCCATAGTAGGCATCTCATAAAATAAAGGCGTAAGGCAAAGCTAAATATGTGAATCAATAGCTATGGCTTATGGTAAAGCAATCTGAGGTGTCAACATGGCAAGAAATATGGACTACCGTGAAGAAAACAGACGGCTTCAGCGTGAGATCAATTATCGCGTGATTGGCGAGCATATGCGAGAAGTTCGGCATAAGTGTGGAATGACGCAAAAAGTCTTAGCGAGCGTATGGGTATGGATACCAATTACTATGGCACGCTGGAAACAGGAGCAAACAGGATCAGCTTTCCGCGCTTTATTCAGTTTATAACGCTTACCAAGGCTGATCCGGATTATCTGCTGATGGGCTGCCACGAAAAGTATGTTCCAAAGAATGAACGACTGACGTGCGTGTGCGAAGAACGGTATCTGTTGGAGCAACCGCTGGATCGTTGTACCAACGAGAGCATAAAAAGCATGTATGCCATGTGCAAGACGCTTTACGATGTCACCAAGTAGGGAGGATACAAAGGAGGCATCAGCATGTCTGAGGCGCGAAACCGTCTACTAGCGGAGCTGTATGAAAAGTATTACGATTCCGTCTTTCATGTATGTTATCAACAGGTGGGGTATCAAGCGCGCCTGATTCCGCTGGTGGAGGACTGCATACACGATGCATTTGTGGCTGCTTTGCAGTATTATGAAGCATACAAGGACTTTGAGAACCCAATGGGCTGGATCACTATTTCAGCCAGGAACCGTGTAAAGAGCGAGCTAAGAAAGAAAAGGTTTAGAGAGCAGCCAGTTCATCTTGAAAGGTTGGCTAAGGAGCAAGAGCTTCAAAGGAATGTGCTTGCCACGGATGTAGAGCGCTGGCTAGACCGTGAAGAAGCCAGTAGCAATCTTGAAATCATTCTAAAGCTACTAACTGACCGAGAACGCATGGTATACGATGCCTATTTTGAACAGAATCTATCCTTAAAAGAAACCGTTGAGCTCACCGGGCTTTCAGCCAACGCAGTCAGATCTGCCATTGACCGCATCCGACAAAGGGTGAAACGGTTTTTTCATATTTCAATAATTATTTTTTCAATCAGGTGTATTTTTCATATCTCGCGCACCATGTAATTGAAGGAGGAAAACAGCGATGGATGGCAATGAGGCACAGCTTGCAAAAATAAAGGATGCCATCAAAAAAGGAGAACTGACGAAAGAAATCATTGAAAGGAGGCTGAACGCGGCAATTGATGCGGAACTCCGCAAGACGGACAGCCCTGCGGATATGGAACTGATAAACGCCTGCCAGGATTTGCTATGGGAGATCAATATGCACGGCGAGCCTTATCATAGCAATCAGCAGCAAAGCCTTGCGGCGCTTAGGGAAAAACTTGCGAAGATGGAGAGAGCCAAGAAACGAAAGCGGCGAGTTCTCGGCATTGCAATGGCTTCGTTCCTTCTTGTCGTAGGCAGCTTTGCAGTGGATACGGCGCTTCATCGTCAGTGGCTGGAGGGCGAACAAGCTCCTGATGAGCAGCAATACATCATCAGCGGGCAGGAAAACAATCCTGGGCTTCTGACAGAAAGTCAGGCAGGCAATGAGCCTATACCCTATCCGCAATCCATCACAACAACCAGCCTTGAGGAAGTGGTGTCCATATTAGGGTATACACCACTTATGCCGACGTGGCTGCCAGAAGGATGGACGATTGAGAGCTACTATATTAGGATGGGCGATACAAGTGTAATTCGTATCATGTGCCAAAATGAGCAAGAAGAGGAATTGTTACGCTTAAGTATTTTCGTCTATCCTGACATGGAAAGCGCCCTATTTGCATTCGAGCAAGAGAGGGCCGGGGATGAAATCATCTGCAATGGATGGAATGTATATCTTGCGGAAAACTTTGGTTCGCCTGTGGCCATATGGCAGGATAAAGTAACCTGCTACAGTATAACCGGACCTGTATCCAAAGAAGAATTGTTAAAAATCATCCGATCAATCCAAAGAGGGGAGAATAACACATGAAACATGCTCAAAAGCTCACTGCCGTTTTTCTCTGTATAGTATGTGTCCTTGCAAGCTGCACTGCGCTGGCGGATACGGCGAGCACCTACGCAAATTTGATTTTTGAAGGTGCAGGAATTACATTAACTACTCGAATGGGTGCAGAATTTCTTGCGGGAACCAAGCGCAACTGCTCCTCGATCTATATTTCCTCTTGCAGCCTTGAGGAACAAAACGCCGACCAAACCTGGTCTTTTGTAAAGGATCTCACTCCGCCACCCGACAGAGCCACAAATACCAGCAACTTTGGTGCGAATGCCAATTATGCCTCAGAGTGCACTTCGGGCCATACCTATCGCATTAAGGCAACCTTTGCGGCAGTCTACGACGGGAAAACCTATACCGTCAGCAGGACGTCCAGAGGCGCAAAGTACCAATAATTCACCCCATTTCAAAAAGACGCGCGCTTTCCTTCGAGTGCGCGTCTTTCTGATTCATTCGGCAATACGCTAACAAGTTATATACCTCCTGCGCTACAAACCGGTTCTTTCTTTTTATGAGTGTTCAAAAATTGAATAATCACAAGCGTGTGATGGTTTCTCACAATACGCTGGCCGAAGCATCGTGCGAAAGCAAATATTCATTCGGTTTTTTTCTTATACCCATTTTTCCTGAATCACAGCTGCATTAGCCATTCAAAAGGAGGATGGGCTACGAAACGAATGCCGTTGCTAAAATCAATCGTCTTTCCGTGATGAATAGGATATCTATTCGTTGACAGGGCTTGTCTGGATATGCTGTTGCGCATGCCCGAATGGTTTGCCTGCGGCTTTTCAGCCTGTCCTTCCACACTTCACCGCTCCGTCTCTCCATTGCCGCTCGCCACCGTCCTCCCATTCGCTTTTCACCAAAAAACGAATGGGAGGTTTTTTTATGGCAACGATAAATCTGCGTGACTACTATCCCTTTTACCAAGATGACGTATGGATCGAGATAACGGATGATCTTGCCGCACAGCTCAAACAGTGGGAACGGGAAGAAAGCAATCGCAGCGCAAGCGCAGACGGTATCACGACTATTCTTTTTCAGACTTTCAAGAGCGCTGCATGAAGTACGAATGTTTTGCGCCAGATGAGCTATATGAACGTAAGCTGACGCGACAGCAGCTTCATGCGGCCATATCCACCTTGCCGGATAAGCAAGCCAAGCGCATCTACGCCTACTGTGTTTTGGGAATAAGCATGGCAAAAATCGCCGCCGCCGAGGGGGTGAGCTATGTTGCCGTCCGTTCGTCCATACTGCGGGGGTTAAGACGAATGGGGGCTTATCTACGAAAAGAAAATTCATCATTTTTCTGAATAAGCCATTTCAAAATGCGTTTTTTTTGACCTATATTTATGAGAGGACTTTTTCGCAGCCTCTCTTGCACCTTGACAATCGAATACGCGGTGTTACAGGTACAATCCCCCGCGCGGCGGAGCGGCGAACGGGGCGGCGCGACGATGGCGCAGGCCGGAGCGATCCACGCATCCCGTTGACCCTGTCGTGGCAGGCAGGTGCGCGACGATGCCGCGCGGGGATAATGAGACTTCTACTACGGCCTCCCACTGACTTGAGGGGGAGTCCCTGCGGTATGCGCCCGTCCGGGGGACGGCGGTACAGGCGGGGCTATGTTGCGGATGGAGCCGTCCGCAGCCTGTAACATCCCCAGGGCCAGCGGGAAGCCTGCCGGGGCGCAGGGCAAATACGGCGAATTCCCGCCTCTGATCCATTTGCCACGATGCTGTTTTGAGAAAAGGGGGATGGATATGGCCCGAATGCCAGACGGCCGTACCCTTCGACGCTGCCCGGATGTTATGGATATCACGGAGATGTGCCGTGTCCTGGACATCAGCACAAAGACCGGCTATCGGTTGCTGAAAAACGGAGACATTTCGTCATTGAAGATCGGCAGGGCCTATCGGATCCCCAAAGCCCATCTCCTGGCGTATCTCAAGATTAGAAAAGTAAGCGGGCTATGGTAGCCCCTCCGTAACCTTGCCGCCCGTGTGCGCCGGTGCTATGCTTGGTCTGTCAACGGCAGGAATCCAGGCTGCAAAAAGGAGGGACAACCATGATCGCAGGACACCTGCAAGAAAAAAAGGGATTGTACTACATGGTCCTGAGCTACAAGGACAAAAGCGGGAAACGGGTATCAAAATGGCTGCCGACTGGACTGCCAGTGAAGGGGAACAAAAAACGCGCCGAAGACATGCTGATGGCCGCCCGCGCCGAATTTGTGGCGGGAGAAGCCGCTATTGACCGTGATATGCCGTTTTCCAGCTATCTTGTCCAATGGATGGAGATCGCGCGGAGCACCTTAAAACCCAACACGGCTGCCGGATATGCGAGCATGATTCAGAATCCGATTGCACCGTACTTTCAGCAGCGGGGCATCACGCTGGGCGGATTGCAGGCGGTAGACATTCAGATGTTCTACACCAGTCAGCTCAAACGCGTATCCGCCAATACCGTCATCCACTACCACGCGATCATCCACAGGGCGCTCAAATACGCTGTTAAGACAGACCTCATTGACGTCAATCCGGCAGACAAGGTGGAGCGGCCCAGGAAGGACCGGTTTACCGCCTCGTTTTATGACGGCAACGAGGTGAACCGGCTCTTTCAGGCAGCGCGGGGAACCCCGCTGGAGCTGCCGGTCATGCTGGCGGCATTCTACGGCTTGCGCCGCAGCGAGGTGGTGGGGCTCAAATGGGACGCGATCGACTTTGAGAACAAAACCATCGCCATCCGGCACACGGTGACGGCCTGCGCTGAAAAGGGCAGGCGCATCGAAGTGGCAGCCGATACGACCAAGACAGCCTCCAGCCGGCGGACACTCCCGTTGGTGCCGGCTTTCCAAACGAAGCTGGCCGCGTTAAAGGAGGAACAGGAGAAGAACCGCATACTGTGCGGCCGCTCCTATTGCACGGATTACCTGGGCTACGTTCTGGTGGATGCAATGGGAAACCGCCTGAAGCTGAGCTACATCAGCACGGCCTTTCCTGCACTGCTCAAGCGCAACGGGCTTCGCCCCATCCGCTTCCACGACCTGCGCCACAGCTGCGCCAGCCTGCTGCTGAAAAACGGCGTCCCCATGAAGCAGATCCAGGAGTGGCTGGGGCACAGCGACTTCAGCACGACCGCCAACATCTACGCCCACCTGGATGCCGGGTCCAAGCTCACCTCAGCACAGGCAATGGAAAAGGGATTGGGGATGAGCTCCGAAGTCGTTATAGAATAAGGGTATCGGAGCATGGCGGGAGACCTTTGGAGCGAGACGCCGGAGCAAATGAAAAAAGGCTTTCCCCGCTGTGGGGGAAAGCCTGATGGCGGAGAAGGTGGGATTCGAACCCACGGACCGGTTATTAGCCGGTTTACCCGATTTCGAGTCGGGGCCGTTATGACCGCTTCGATACTTCTCCAAAATCTATCTCAACATCGTCTCTCGGAAAAAGGAGAGAACTGATGGAGAGAACTGCTCATGATCCCATTCCGGGGGCACCTTGCAAACCTAGTAAAATCAAGGCTTTTCGTCGATTCGATTCCACCTTTCGGATTAGATTTCGAGTCAAGCTCGTTACGACCACTTCGATACCGCTCCACGTATAAGTGGGCGAAGTTGATTATACCATGCCAAGTGTAAGTTGGCAAGCCTATGTTTCCGTTCCCTGATTGAACCGTTGCCACGCCACAATGCCTATTGATGCATGCCGAAAAAGGAGGAAACCCGGGCGCCCATGTAGCCTCGTTGAATGAGCTCAACCAACGAGACCCCACAAGCGCTCAGGTCTCTTTCTTTCCCTCGGTTGGGGCGTCTGCTGCAAAGGCTTATGGCATGCTGCCAGCGCATTTTCCCTGTCACAAAAAAGCATGGGAAGCCTTTTCCTGTTTTCGAATTCCCTTTTGCTCCCTTACCTTGACTTCTTTAGCGCGTCTTGCCCCTCGCCTCGTCGCCCGGATGGTTAAGACAAAAGACATCCTCTTGCGTAAAGACCGAAACCGGTCCCCCGGATATCAGCCGCACGCGGTATTCTCCGCCCTCCATCTCGAAACGCAGTCTGCTTCCCCGGAACTGGAAGGAAAACTTGAGCCCCGTCCACCCTTCTGGCAGAAACGGAGCGACCCTCACGCCATCCGCGCATAGCTGCAGGCCCGCAAAACCGTTGACCACGGCCATGTAGCAACCGCCCATGTTGGCGGTATGGATGCCGTCCTTGCTGTTGCCATGCGTATTGAGCAGGTCGGTCTTCACGCTGTCGCCAAAATAGGCGCGTGCCTCCCGGCGCAGACCCAAGCGGCAGGCATCAATGCAAAAGATGCAATTGGACAGAGAAGAGTCGTGCGTCGTAATCTTCTCATAGTACCGGAAGGACCGTTCCCGTACCCCCGCATCGGCCAGGCTTTCAAAAAGCACATGTGCCAGCACGGTATCCGCCTGTTTGCATACCTGATAGCGGTACAGCTGCAGGGGATGATAATGGAGCAGCAGTGGGAAATTTTCCCGCGGCGTCGCAGCCAGGTCCCATATCGGCTTTTGCAGAAAGCTGTCATCCTGCGGATTGATGCCCAGCGTTTCGTCATAAGGCAGATACATGATTTCCGCAGCATGGGCAAACGCATCCAACTCCTCATGGGTAACGCCCAGGCGGGCTGCCCACTCGCCATATGCGCCCCACTCTTCCAGCAGATGCGCCGCGCGCACCGCCAGCTCCAGGTTGTTTTTGGCGCATGCGTTGGTGTAGTAGTTGTTGTTGACCAGACAGGTGTATTCATCAGGACCTGTCACGCAGTTGATGCGGAAGGTGCCCTCCGCCACATGCCCAACATCCATCCACAGGCGCGCCGTTTCCAGCAGCAACTCCGCGCCCTCGCTGATCAGGTATTCGCGGTCGCCGGTCGCATTGTAGTACATGCCCACCGCATAGGCGATGTCCCCTACAATGTGGTATTGCGCCGTACCTGCCAGAAAGTACCCGCTGCACTCCCGTCCGGCGATCGTGCGCCAGGGATACAGCGCGCCCTTCCGATGGCCCAGCAGGCGGGCGTTTTCGCGTGCCGCGTCCAACGTGCGGTAGCGGTACCCCAGAAGCTTGCGCGCGAGCTGTGGCATGGTGAGGGTAAAGAACGGCATCATGTACATTTCCGTATCCCAGAAGTAGTGCCCCTCATACCCTTCTCCCGACAGACCCTTGGCCGCAATGCTGCATAGCCCGTCGCGCCCGGCAGACTGAAACAGCTGGTAAAGGTTGAACTGCATGGACAGATTGGCATCGTCGTCGCCCAGGATGGTGGTGTCCGCACTTTCCCAGAAGGCGGTGAGCGTTTCCTGCTGGGCGCGGTAGAGTGCGTCCGCCCGGCCAAAAGCTCCGGTCATGGCCCGCCTTGCGGCGGCAAGTGTATCGCCATGCCGCCGTTCATCTGAAAAGACGCAGTATTTTTGCAGCCGCAGCGTTTGTCCCTGTCCGACCGTCACGCAGGCATGGAACGCGGCCGCGTGTTCCGCGGGGTCGTAGACCGTTTGCGCATTCTGCGTGGCCGGCTCCAGCGCGTGCTTCACGCCGGTGGTCAGCGACAGCCCGCTCACCCGGGTGCGCGTGCTCAGATAGCTGGCTCCCTCCTCTATCAGGCTCCCGGCAGGAACAAGGTGACATTCGCTCTCTCCTGCCAGACGTGGATCGTTGGGATTGGCATAGTTTTTCACCAGTGCCAGGTGGGTGCTTTCCACCTCCACCTCGCCCTCATAGTTGAGAGGGGTAACCTCACAGTCAATCAGGAACAGCGACGGCTCTGCAAAACTCGCCATGCGGCGAAAGCAAAGGGCGGTTTCGCGTCCCTCAGGCGAGCGCCACCTGACGCGGCGTTCGGTGATTCCGCGATCCATGTCCAGCCTGCGCTCGGATTCTACGAGCGTGCCCGTCCATTGTGAAAACCACTCCCCCGCCAGGCGGAAGCGGATTCCCTGCACATCCGCCACATTGATCATGCTTTCCTTGTCCTCGCGGACATGGGTCAGCTTTTCCGCCTGCTTCATGGGGACGATTTCATAGAAGCCGTTCACATAGGCGCCGCGCATGGTGTCCATGCCCTGCGGCGCCCCTTCCTCCAGCGTGCCGCGCACGCCCAGATAGCCGTTGGCGTTATGGAACACCGTTTCCTGCAGGGCAAGCTGGTCGTTCGTGGGTTTAGGGGAACACACCGAATAGACCCTTTGCATGTTCACCCCTCCTTAGCCCTTGACCGCGCCGGCCATGATGCCCTTGATGATGTGTTTCTGTGCGCTGAAGTAGAAGATGATTACCGGGATGATGGTCATGGTCAGCGCCGCCATGGCCATGTTCCATTCGATGGTATAGGTGCCGAAGAACAGCGAAGTCATCACGGGGATGGTCTTGTTGGCGTTGCTGGTCAGCGTCAGAGACGGAAGCAGATAGTCGTTCCAGATCCAGATCACATCCAGAATGATCACCGTGACGGTAGTGGGCTTGAGGATGGGGAATACGATGCGCCAGAACACCTGCCAGATATTGCATCCGTCGATGATGGCAGCCTCCTCCAGCGAGACGGGAACCGACGACTTGACAAACCCGTGGAACAAAAACACACCCATGCCCGCGCCAAAGCCCGCGTACATGAAAACCAGACCGCCCAGGGAGTTTTTCATGGGAATGCCCAGCGTCTTGGTCAGGGAGTTCATCTCCTGCATCAAGGGCATCATCACCGTCTGAAACGGAATGAGCATCGTCACGATCAGGAAACTGTAGAGGAAGCGGCTCAGCCGTGTATGCGTGCGCACCAGCATCCATGCGGCCATGGCGCACAGGACCACGATGACCACCACCGAGCACAGCGTAACGATGATCGAGTTTTTGAATACATTGATGAAATCCATGCGCTGCACCGCGCCCGCGTAGTACTCCCAGGTGAGGGTTTCAGGCAGGGCCAGCACGTTGGTATACATCTCTGCGCGGCTTTTGAAGGAATTGACCACGATGATATAAATCGGGGAGAGGTAAATCAGACAGAACACCAGCAGCGCCATATTGGCCAGCACGCTTTTGATGCTCTTGGCGACGTTTTTGTTCATACCTCCACCTCCCGCTTGGACGTGAGCCGGACCTGGAACATGGTGATCACACCCACGATGATGAAGAACACGATGGCCTTGGCCTGGCCATAGCCATAGTTGCTCTTGGCGAAGATTTCGTTAAAGATGTTCATGGACACCATTTCCGTGGCGTTCGCGGGGCCGCCTCCGGTCAGGGCCAGGTTGACATCGTAGATTTTGAAGCAATTGGACAGCGTCAGAAACAGGCAAATGGTAATGGAGGGCATCAGAAGCGGCAGCCGGATGCGGAAAAGCGTCTGCCAGTAGCTTGCCCCATCGACACTGGCGGCCTCCAGTACGTCGTCGGAAATGGACTGAAGCCCGGCAATATAGATAATCATCATGTACCCGGCCATCTGCCAGGTGGCTACGACAATCAGACCGATAAAGGCAAATTGCTTGTTGCTCAGCCAGTAGAAAAACAGGTCCGTGCGGCCGGTCATCTCACCCAAAGTGGCCATGCAGTCGCCGAGAATGAACTGCCAGATGTAGCCCAGCAAAAGCCCGCCGATCAGGTAGGGCATAAAAATCATAACCCGGCCCACGTTGCGCAGCCGCAGCTTCGACGTCACCACCAGCGCAAAGCCCAGCGCCAGCACGTTGACGGTAACCATGGTAATCAGCGTAAAGACGGTGGTCCGCTCCAGAGAGCTTAAAAACCGTGTGTCCTGAAAGGCTTTCGCATAATTGGCAAAGCCCACAAACTTCATGGGGTTTTTGGGCAGTCCGTCCCAGGAGACAAACGAATAATACACGCCCGTCAGGAACGGCACAATCACAACCACAATAAACACAAAAAACAGCGGTACGGTAAACAGCGCAAACCAGCGCTTCTTCATGGACATGCGCGTCCCCCCTCGATAAACGACACAAAAAGCGGGAGCCGCCCAATGGGCATCCGGGCGGCCCCCGCTATCGGTCGGCGAATTACTCGGCCGCAGCCGTCACAAACGCGTCATTGAGCGCGGTGAGGAAATCGGCCTCGGTCATGTCGGTGGTGAAGAACTCTTCGGCCACGGGCACCAGGTCGTTCATGATCACGCTGGCGGGCCACTCAGTGTTGAAGGTCCAGTCCACGATGTTGCCGCTGGCGATGGCATCGGCCACGCTGGCGGAGATGGGATCGAGCTTGTCGCTGGTCATGCCGTCAACCACGGGCAGGAAGCCGAACTTGTTCATCAGGTAATCGGTGCCGGTCTCGGAGGTGTAGAGCCAGTTGAGGAAGTCCTTGCCCAGCTGCTGCTCCTCTTCGGAGGCATCGGCATTGACGAACCAGTAGGAGGGGATGCCCACCGCGATAGCGGTGCTGCCGCCCACGGGCAGGCCAACCATGCCCATCTCGAAGTCGATGTCATAGCTGGAGAACATGGTGTAGCACCAGTTGCCCTGGTGGATGGCTGCGGTCTTGCCGGTGGCGAAGTCGCCGCAGTTGCCGTCGTAGGTCACCTCAAGGGGATTGACCTGATTTTCACGGATGGCTACAAACAGCTTGGCAAATTCCTGGAACTCCGGAACGTCGGCCAGCTTGACCTCGCCCGAGAACACCTGCTGGCAGAAGGCCACAGGATCATCCTGCACGGCGAAGGGGAAGTTGAGGATCTGGCCAATGAGGAAGTAGCCTTCCTGCGACAGGCCCAGGCCGGTCACGCCCGCGGCCTTCTGCTCTTCAATGAAGGCAATCAGGCCGTCCATCGTGGAGATGGCTTCGGGGTCCACCATGTCCTTGTTGTAGATGATGCCAAAGCCCTCGGCCGTCATGGGCACGCCGGTCTTTTTGCCGTCCACCATGGCGATGAGGTTTTCCTGCACCTTGCCCATCACTTCCAGGTCGCTCAGATCAGCCAGGTAGCCGCTCATTTCGGCGATTTCGGAGGCGGAGTTCAGCGTGAACACGGTGGGGCCGGACTCGCTGGCCATGTAGGTCTTGAGGTTCTGATAGTAGTCGTCGCCGGCGATGGGCCATACCTCGACCTCAACGCCCGTTTCTTCCTGGTAGGCCTTGGCCAGCTCCACCAGCTGGTCGTAGATTTCGGTCTTCTGCTGGAAGACGACGATCTTGCCGGCGCTTTCCGCCTGCGCACCCGCCAGGCCCAGGCCCAGCAGCAGGCTCAACGCCAATACGATACACATCAGGGTTTGCATCCGCTTCATAATTGAGAAACCTCCCTTTTTGTTGTTGATACCCTGGAGTTTTTGAATCGGTTTAACGATTTACGAAGATTATAGTCCCACGATGTATATTCGTCAATAGTTTTTGTTCAAAATAGGCAAAGTTAAATTATTTTATTTGTAAATAACATAAATATTTTATGTATTTATATAAAATATCGCGTAAAATATTAACCGGCATCATTGCTTGATGCCGGCTTTCTTTCATTGCAGCAGCCGCTATGCGCTTAATCCCTTGCCTCCCCGCCGCCTGCTGAGGCCCGCCAGACCACCCGCGCCTGAATCTTGAAGGTCTCATAGCTCTGGGCCCCCTCAATGTTGGCAATGAGGTGCTGCGCCGCAAGATAGCCGCGCTCGTAGTTGGGAATGGCCACGGTGGTAAGCCCCAGCAGCTCAGCCAGGGGCGTGTCGTCAAAGCCCGTGACGGCCACATCTTCGGGAATGCGCACGCCCGCCTCGCGGAAGGCGCGCATGGCCCCGATGGCCATGTTGTCATTCGCGCAGACCAGCGCCTGGGGCAGCCGCTCGCCAATCAGCAGCAGCTTTGCCGCCTGGTAGCCGCTTTTTTCGCGGTAATCGCCGGTCAGGTAGCTTTCGGGGTGAAAGGGGATGCCGTTTTCCTTCAGCACATCCGTGAACGCCTGGTAGCGCTCCCGGTTATCCAGCGTATTGACGCCGCCCAGAAACGCATAGTTGCGATAGCCTTGCCGGACCAGCCCCTGTACCAGCTCGCGCATGGGCGGATAGTTGTTGACCAGCAGGCACTTGACGTTGGGCTCGTCCATCATCCGGTCCAGGGCCACGATGGGATACCCCTTCTGGGCCTTGCGCTTGAGCAGCTGATCGTTGCAGCTCTTGTCCAGCATGATGCAGCCGCTGGTGAAGCTCTTGGACATGAACCGGTCACACGAGCCGCTGGTGCAGATGATCAGGTCGTACTGGCGGGAATAGACATAATCGCTGATGCCATGAATGATCTTGAGGTAAAACTCGCGATCAAAATCGCTGAAGTTGAACAGGATGGTCTTGCTCTCGCCGCTTTTGAGGGCGCGGCCCGCGTGGTTGACCTGATAATCCATTTCCTCGCAGATGCGCAGCACGCGTTCGCGCGTGCTGTTGCTGACGTTTTTCCGGCCGTTGAGCACGTTGGAGACCGTCGCCGTGGAAACGCCCGCCGCCTTTGCGATATCCTTGATGACCACATTCATTGGTACGCCCCCTTAACTGGGCAGATTGTCGCGCAGGTACTCAAACACCTGACGGGCCACCGGCGCGGCCACGCTGCCGCCACTGCCGCCGTTTTCCACCAGTACGCTGATGGCATAGGGATACTGGTCGCTGTCAATATAGCCCACAAACCAGGCGTGCGTCACATCCATACCATTGTCCGAGCCCTCGGCGCTGCCGGTTTTGCCGGCAATGGTCAGGCCGCTCACCTGCGCACGGGTGCCGGTGCCGCTCTTGACCACATCCTTCATATACCCGTCGATGATCTGCGCCATCTCCGGGGAGCAGGCGGTGCGGTACACCTTCTGGGAATAGCGCAGGCGCACCTTGCCCGTGGGGCTCTCCACGAGGCTGAGCAGCCGCGGCTCCATCATCACGCCGTCATTGGCGATGGCCGCGGCCACCATGCACATGTGCATGGGCGTGGCCACCACCTGGCTCTGTCCCGCGCCGCTCCAGGCGATTTCCACGCTGTTGCGGTTCTGGGTAGGATAGACGCTGTTCTCCACCACCAGGTCGCGGAAAAGAAAGTTGTCGTTGAACCCGAAGGCTTCCGCCGTGCGCCTGAGCGCGGTGTCGCCCATCATGAGCGCCGCCTGGGCGAAGGCGTTGTTGCAGCTGACGCGGAAGGCTTTGTCCAGCGTGATATCGCCATGCTGGTCCATGTTGTAGTCATGCACCACATGGTCCATCACCTGCGTGGCGCCCGTGCAGGTGAATACGTGCGTTTCCGCATCGGGCAGGTTTTCCAGCGCTGCCGCCGCGGTGATGATCTTGAACGTGGAGCCGGGAGGCAGCGTGCCCTGCAGAGCGCGGTTCCAGAAGGGATGCTGACTGGAGTTGCGGACCTGGTCGGTGATGTTCTGCGGATCATAGACCGGCAGGCTGACCATTGCCAGCACCTCGCCGGTCTTGTAGTTCATGACCACCACCGCGCCGCACTTGCCCTTCAGATTGGAGGTGTTACGGAAGATGTTGACGATCTCGGTGCACAGCCGGCTGTCAGCGGTGATGGTCACATTGTCTCCCCGGCGGGTTTCACCGCTGAGAAAGGCGGTCACGCGCTCCGTCAGGCTCGTTTCAAAGCCCAGCAGATAGTTGGCCTGAAACGAATCCACGCCGTTGGCGATGTTGCCTTCGTCGTCGCCCAGCAGGTGCACCATGCTGGATCGGCTGAGGATGTTGCTCTGGTAGATGCGCTCCCCGTTTTCGTCGGTGGTGGCCACCACCACGCCCCGGCGGTCGATGATATCGCCGGGGATGACGCTGCTCTTGGCGCTGCGGTAGCGCGTGTTGCGCGTGCTGGAAATCCAGCGGCTTCCGTAGGTAGATACGGAATACACCCCGTACACCCCGGCCAGCGCCAAAAGCCCAATCACCACAAAGGCCAGCACGCGAAAGCGCAGTTTCAGCTGTTTCATAGGCACTTCACTCCCTGTCCGCCTCGGGCATCATGGCCTCCTCCTGCAGGGTATGGCTGATCTCGTAGTCGTAAGCCAGGTCGTCCTGGTTCACGCTGGCCACGCCCTGAATCAGCCCGATCAGGCCCATGCAGCTGACCAGCGAGGTGCCGCCGTAGCTGACGAAGGGCATGGTCACACCCGTGAGGGGGATGAGCTTGAGAACGCCGCCGATGATAATAAACGTCTGAATGCCCAGCATGACGGTTGCGCCCATGGCCAGCAGCGCGTGAAAGCTGCTGCGCGCCGCCGAGGCGATGGACACGCCCCGCAGGATCAGAATCACGTACATGGCCAGCACCAGCGCGCCGAAGATGACGCCGAACTGCTCGCAGATGACGGCGAAGATGCAGTCCGTAAAGTACACGGGAATCACGCGTGGCGCGCCCAGGCCCAGCCCCACGCCGAACAGGCCGCCGGATGCGATGGCCATGAGCATCTGCACGATCTGATAGCCGCTGGTTTCGTAGTAGATCCAGGGGTTGCGCCAGATGGCCACGCGCTTTTTCACGTGAGCAAACATCGCATATCCCAGCACCGCGGCACCGCCCGCGCCCACCAGCCCCAGCCCCGTCAGCGGCAGGTTGCCGGTGGAGGCGTAGAACAAAAACAGCGTGGTGGCATAGTAGATCAGCGCCGTGCCCAGGTCCTGCTGCAACATCAGCACCAAGAGCGAAAACACCGCGAACGCGAACCACGGCAAAAATCGCCTGCGCGACATGTACCAGCTCAAGATCAGAAGCAGCGCCAGCTTCACCAGCTCGCTGGGCTGCACGCTGGTACCTCCGATATTGATCCAGTTGGTCGCGCCGTTCTGCTCGGTGCCGATGGCTAGAGGCAGGGCCAGCAATGCCGCTGCGCCCAGCATGACCACCTTGATCAGAAATCCCCAACGCCGCACGTAGCGCACCACGAAGATGCATGCCAGCATGGCGATGATGCCCGCGCCGTAATAGATGGCCTGCTGAATGCCTCGCGAGGTGCCCGCGCCGCGGTCGGTGGTGTAGAGGATGAGCACGCCCAGCGCACACAGGAAGTTGGCAATGGCCAGCAGCAGCTTGTCGGCGGGGAAAAAGCGCGGCACCCACATCGTGGACAGACGGATGAGCACCGGTACGATCACCGCCAGCGCGAAGCCCTCCCATTCCAGCTCACCGTTAAAGGATACCAGCAGAAACGCGGTGAAGAAAAACAGCATGATGGCCGAGACCAGCATGCGGTCCGGACGGCGGCGCTGCCGGCGTGCGGACTGCGCGGCCCTGCGCGCCTCGGCGCGGGCCTGGGAACGTCTGCTCATCGTCCGCGCCCTCCCCCGAAGTACTTGTCCCACACCTTGCGCTTGGCTCGCTCGGCCTCGTCATGGCCCACATAGGCGCTGCGGGGCGGAGCGGCGGCATCGGTCAGGTCCTCGTCCATCTCGTCGCCGAAATAGGCCAGGTCCTCCCAGTCGGCGTCACTGTGGGGGCTGGGGGCGTAAGGCCAGTCGCCGTCCTCCATCCGGGTCCCATCGGGCAGATCCGGGCCTTGCGCCTCGTCAGGCGGCGCGGCGTTTTCCGGCGTTTCCTCTGCTTCCCTGTCCTCCGGCACTGCGGGCGCCCGCTCCCCGGCGGGCCGCATGAAGATGCTGTCGTCTCGCACGGGCGGCTCGGCTTCCTCCCCGTCCGCGCCGTCCTCCTCCTGTCCGCTCCGGGCGGCGGCATTCTGCAGGGCCGCCTGCTGCATCAGCCATTGCTGATAGGCCTGCTGCTGCCAGAGCTGCTGCTGCATCATATACTGCTGCTGCGCCATCCACTGCTGCATGGCCTGCCGCTGCGCCATGGCGGCGGCCTGTGCCTGTTCGGGCGACTGGGTCTGTTCATCTGTCCCGGCGGCTTCGCCGTCCCGGCGCGGAGCGTAGCCCGTCCCCTCAAAGCCCGCAAACAGCCGCAGCCGCAGCTGAGCCTTGCCTACATACAGGCGCGAGCCGTGTGCCATGTACAGCGGCTCGCGGCGGCTTTTGAAAGGCTCGCCGTCCACGCTGACGGTCTGGCCGCGCATGGGCTCCACACGCAGGCCCTCGTCCTCGTCAAACCGGAACCACAGATGCCGCCGCGCCACGCCCTCGACCGGCACGCACAGGTCGTTGGTGCGCAGCGTGCCCAGCGTGCCCTCGCGGGGCAAGGGCAGCGCCTGCCCCCGCTTGAGCGCCTCGCCTCCCTCGATGACCACCATCTCGCCCACAAAGCCCGCGTCCGGCAGCAGCTTCAGGCGTTTTTTGGCCTGACGCCTGTCACGCCGGTACCAGCGAAAGCTGCGCCAGACGATGATCGCCATCAGCAGCAAAAACCAGTACCGTGCCGCCTGAGCAATCAGCTCGTAAACCTCGGCGGGCACAGCAAGGTCGCCAGGAAGCGTGATGCTGCTTAGAAAATCGGTAATCTCGCTGGGCAAAGCGGGGCTCCTTTCCGGCGGGCGCAGCGCGCCTTAGTCGTCCTGGGATTTGGCTTCCTCCAGGAATTTTTCCATCTTGCGCTTCACGCGCTGCAGGGCGTTGTCGATGGATTTGACATGGCGGCCGAGTTTATCGGCAATTTCCTGATAGCTCTTGCCGTCCAGGTAGGCGTTGAGCACATCCTGCTCCAGGCCGCTGAGCACACGGTCCACCTGATCGCGGAAGGAAACAAGGTTTTCCCGCCCAATGATCAGCTCCTCCGGATTCTGCGCCCGGCCCTCCACGATCACGTCCATGAGCGTGCGGTCGCTCTCCTCGTCATAAATAGGCTTGTTGAGGGACACATAGCTGTTGAGGGGCACATGCTTCTGGCGGGTCGCGGTTTTGATGGCTGTGATGATCTGCCGGGTGATGCACAGCTCCGCGAACGCGCGGAAGCTGCTCAGCCGCTCGGCCTGGTAGTCACGAATGGCCTTGAACAGGCCGATCATGCCTTCCTGCACGATGTCCTCATGGTCCGCTCCGATGAGGAAATAACTGCGCGCCTTGGAGCGCACGAAGTTCTTGTACTTGCTCAGCAGGTACTCCACCGCCACGCTGTCTCCCTGCTGGGCCAGGCCCACGACCTGCTCATCGGCCATATCAGCGAAACGCTTGTCCAGCATGCTTTCCCACGAGCTGTCCATCTCCAGCCCGTCGCTCTGGTCCGCCTCATCGCGCCCGTCCTCCACCTCCGGCTCCAATTCATCCGGGATGCGTTCGTTGCGGGGTTCGGTCATGGGAATCTCACCTGCCTTTATTTTTGCCTTCTGAGCCTGTCCAATGCGGCATACTGTTCCTCGGTAAGCGCCGCAGAAAGCGGCGTGCGCCGCTGCGCGCCGGGCATCTGATGCCGGTCCCGTCCGTGGGAACGCTCGGCGGCCAGCTCTCGCCACAATTCCCGCGCGCTCAGACGCGTGGCCCCACGGCCCAGAATGAGGGTCTGTTCGGTATAGTCGCTGGTGGCCACGCGCGCCTCGCGGTAGCGGGGCAGCAGCTGGCACATGCGCTCGATGTAATGGTCGGCCGTCTCGCCGTGGCGCGTATAGACCACGGTCAGGCCGTCGCGCTCCTCCACGCTGCGCAGGGGGCGCTCCGCCTTGTAGCCGTCAAACACCAGCCATACCTCCTGCCCCGTATAGCCTGCGTAGTCCTGCAGAAGGTGAATCAGCCGGTCACGGCACTCGTCCAGCGGCCATCCCTCCCGCTGCGCCTGAGGCCACGCCCCGATGATGTTGTAGCCGTCCACGTACAAAAGCGGCTTCATCTTCGTCAGCGGGCGCGCAGCACCGCGTACATCAGCACGCCTGCAGCCACGCTGGCGTTGAGGCTGTCCAGCTTGCCGCGGATGGGCACGGATATGGTGCGGTCGCAGCTTTCCAGCACACGGCGGCTCACGCCCTCCCCCTCCGCGCCGATGACCAGCGCGATGGGCCCGCTCAGATCCAGGTCGGCGTAGTCCTCGCCGTCCATATCGGCGGCATAGGTCCAGATGCCCTCGCGCTTGAGGCGTTCAATCGTGCTGGTCAGGTTGGTCACGCGCGCCACGGGCAGGTATTCCACCGCCCCCGCGCTGGCCTTCACCGCCGCGGGAGTCAGCCCCACAGCACGGCGCTCCTGCACAATTACGCCATGCGCACCCGCGCACTCCGCCGTGCGGATGATCGCGCCCAGGTTGTGCGGATCGGTGATCCCGTCCAGCAAAATCAAAAACGGTGCTTCGCCGCGCTCGCGCGCCAGGTCCAGCATGTCCTCCACGGTGCTGTAGCGGTAGGCCGAGGCAAACGCCAGCATGCCCTGGTGGTTGCGGGTGATGGCGTCCAGCCGGGCGCGATCGACTTCCTTCACGGGCACGCGGCGCTCCTTGGCCATCTGGACGATCTCGCGCGCCGAACCGCTCAATTCGCCGCGCGCCACCAGCAGCTGCTCGATGTCGCGGCCGCTCTTGAGCGCCTCGCGGATGGGGTTGCGTCCGCTGAGCAGGTTTTCCGCATCCTCATGCACGCGTTCCTCCCCATGCTCCGGGCCCGCGGCAGGGGGCACATAGCGGAACTGCTCGTAGCGCCGCTCCTGGCCGGCCATGCGTGCCTGGCGCTGCTCGCCATAGGGACGCGGCACGGTGTTTTCCCCGCGCGAGGTGTAGTGGCTGACCGTGCCGGTAGCAAAACGGAAACCGTTGCTCTGCCTTGCGCGGTGCTGCGGCTCACGTCCCTGCGCCTGCCATTCGCCCCCGGGAGAGCGGTGCGCCGTGTTTTGCCGGTATCCCACGGGGCGCGCCTGTTCGGCGCGGCGCGGCTTGTCCGCACCTGTGCGGCCCTGGGCCCGCCGCGGCTCCTGCGCGCGTCCGGCCTGCTCCCGCACGCCGCCGTGCCCCTCCGCGGAGCGGGCGGCGCGTCCCTTCTGCGCCCCGCCTTTGCGGTAGCCCGCGCCCTCGTCCTCAAAGCCGCCGCGCGCCGCGGCCTCCACGCGCTTTTCCTGCCGGGTTTTATGCTTCATATCCTTGTAAAATGCCATATCTCCGTCTCCTGTTCCTTATTGCAGCCCCTGCTGCTCCAGATAGTCCCGCCTCGCCTTACGGATCTGCGCCTGCTTTCCGCAGGACTTTTCCCCCTCGGGGCACGCGCCGCGCAGGCATCCGGGCCCCGCGTCCCTGAACAGGGCGGGCGCCTCCCGGCAGCACAGGTCGAACATCGCGCCTGCCAGCTCGCGGATCTCCCACTGGGCGCGGCTGCACATGCGAAGTGAGAAGAAATGCCGGAGCTCGCGCGCGTTCATGGTCAAAAGCACGCGTGTCTCGCACGCCCCGGGCAGCACGAAGCGGGCGTCCTCATTGCTCTTTTCCCCCGCATCGCCCAGGCGCTTCTGCCACCCCTCGTACCATGCCTGCATCTGTGCCATCTGGGCATGGTACTCCGCCTCCGCATCGGACCCCAGCGCGCGGATGGCCGGGGGCACGATGTAGCCGAAACCGCCCGCATAGCTGACATAGCGCTGGCTCTGCACGCTGAAGCTGGCGATGCGGTGCCGCGTGAGCTGCGCCAGCAGCACACGGCTCACGCCCTCCACGAGGAAGGTGAAGCTCGCATGCTCCAGCACGCTCTCATGGCCCATGGCCATCACCCGCTCCACGAAGGCCCGCTGGTCCTTTTCCTCTATGGTTTTCAAGAGCCTGTCCACATCGCCTCCGGCATAGCACAGGCGTGCGCCCAGCGCGGTCAGGGCCTCCGGGTCCAGGGTATGCCTGACCAGCACCACGCGCTGGCTTCGCTCCGGCATGCATCATCGCCTCCCATTCAGCAGCTTAACATCTTATTTTATAGGATTGGTACGCCAATGTCAAACAATTCGGCAATTCTGCCGATCTGGCCGGTCAGGTAGAGATACCCCATGAGCGCTTCCAGCCCTGTGGCCCGGCTGTAGTTGACCGGGTCCTGATTTTTGGGAGCGCGATGATGGGCGTGTGCGTTCTGGCCGCGGCGCATAACGTCCGTCTCCTCCGGGGAGAGCACGGGTTCGATGCGCGCAGCAGCCTTGGCCTGCGCGCCGGCATTGGCCAGCAGGATGGCCCGGCGATGCAGCGCGCCCGCAGGAAGCCCGCCCGCCAGCAGCCTTTGCCGGATGAGCAGGTCCCACACGGTATCGCCCAGATAGGCCAGGGCGAGCGGGTTTTTCAGTTTTGCCTCCTGTAGGGAAAAGGGCTTTGGCAAAAGGGAATCCGGCATATCGGCACCTGCTTTCGTAGGACGGTCGTACCTCTTCATCATAGCATGGGTTGGAGGCGGAAACAAGCGGTTACCGGCCGTCAGGCGGCATCCTCCTGTCCGGTTCGCGCAAGCAGGACCTCGTAGGCCTCCAGCCCGTCGGCGATGGCCTGGCCGATTTTTTGCTGATAGGCCGGGTCCAGCAGGAGCGCCTCTTCCCTGGGATTGCTCAGAAAGCCGCACTCCACCAGCACCGAGGGCATCGTGCCGCCCAGCACATAGTAATCCCCCGCCAACGCGGAGCGCTCCCTGGACGGCTTGAGGCCGTCCAGCAACGCCTGCTGCAGCGTTCCCGCCAGCAGCCGCCCCTGATCGCTGCCGTGCCGGTAGAACACCTGCGGCCCGCTTTCCTCGCGGCTGCGGTATTCGTTGAGATGGATGCTCAGAAGCACGTCCGCATCCGCCGTCTCGGCGATGTCGATGCGTTTTTGCAAATCCTCCCGCTTGCGGGTTTTGCTTGCGGTATCTCCGTCCGCCAGGCACACATCCTCCCGCCGTGTCAGCACGACCTGTGCGCCGCGGGCCAGCAGTGCCTTTTCCACCTCAAGGGCGATCTCCAGCGCCACGTCCTTTTCCCAGCGGCCGCTGTCCTGAGCCCGCGCCCCGCCGTCATAGCCGCCGTGTCCGGGGTCCAGCGCCACGATCAGGCCGCTGAGCGCGCCGGGTTCGGACGCCTCCGCCGGCGCGGCGGGGGTGGGCAGGGGCTCCTTTCCGCCCAGCGCCAGCCCTCCCGCTGTGATCAGCAGCGCCAGCAGCAGGCAGGCGCGCAATCTTTTCGTCTTTTTTGTTACAATTTTGTGTAGCAAATGGCGCATGCGGCATTCCTCCTTTGACCGTCCCGCAAGGATATGCGTCTGCGTATCAAAAAAGAGCCAGAACGGACAAGTCCGCCCTGCCGCCAACACGCATCCAGAAGGAGATTCTGCCTTTTTCCGCAAGCCTTTGCCCGCCTTCCCCGCTTTTGGCTCGAAGAAGGACAGAGGGGCCGAGGCCGTCGGGTTTTTTATGCAGCGCCGCATACACTTCTCGAAAGTTTCCCACACTTTCCACATGGTTTTCCACGCAAAAAGCCCTTTTTCTGCATGAAAAGGGCTTCGTATGTGGAAAACCTCTCTGTTGTATCCCGCTGCATATCAACTTTTCCACATATGGCCGGATTGTGGATTTTCAGCCCCTTTTCAAGGAGAAAATGTGGAAAACTTGAGGAAAAGCATGTCGTCTTTCAAACAAATCTATTACAGAATATTTTCCAGTGTGGCAAAATCGCTGCTTTCCACCTCGCTGAGCGCATTGACTACCTCGTCCAGCGCGCGCAGGGTCTCATCCCGCCAGCGCTGTTCCAACGCCGTAGACAGGTGCAGCATGGCGGAAGTAACGGCCCGCGTGTGGTGGTGCCCAATGAGGAAGTTCAGCCAGCCGGCATCGTATTGCCATCTTGCATGCAGGTACGCCTGCTCATGCGCCGCCGAGTCCATACGGTTTTCCAGCACCTCCCTGCGCACCACGTCCAGCGCGTCCAGGTATTCCCGCGCTGTGTGCCGTTGTGTCAGGTCCAGCCACAGCCCCAGGCCGAGGCACATCACCGTAAGTACCACAATGAGCGTAATGGCCCGGCGCATTACCAAGACACCTCCTCAGGCTTCAGTGCACTGCCGCGGGCGGGCGGTTTTTCGCCAAAGCCATGCACGGTCATCTGCCCGTCGGTGTCCAGGTAGCACAAAAGCACCTTGCGTACATCCGAATAACCCAGCTTTTTGAGCTGGGAGAGCAGCCAGCCCTCGTCCTTGCCGCACAGCGGCAGATTGTTTCGCTCCATCCATTACCAGTGTGAGGGGAATCCCCTCGTAGTGCGTCTTCAGCCCCATATCATGGGGAGTGAGAGGGCGACGGTCTGACCGCGGAAATACGCTGAGTTTTCCGCTGGTTTCCATAATGGCGGTACCCACATCCGTAGGTGAGAGGATCCCACAGGTGCGCAGCTCCTCCAAAAGGTCGTTGAGGTTAAAGCACAGGCGTTCCAGCGCCTTGGCGTCGATCTTCCCCCGATGGATGACCACCGTGGGCGTGCCGCTGAAAAAAGCGCGCATACGCTGGCTCTTGAGCGACAGCAGGGTAAAGAGCTGGTGCAGCGTGATCGTGGCCGCCAACGGGATGATGCCGCGCCACAGGGGGATATCCAGGCTTTCCATGGGGGTGGAGGCCAGGTCCGCAATCATGATAGCCACCACCAGCTCAAAGGGCTGAAGCTGCCCCACCTGCCGCTTGCCCATCAGCCGCATGGCCAGCACGGCGAAGCACACCAGCACCAGGCTGCGGATATAGATGGCGAGCATCGCTTATGACTCCACGCTTTCCAGCCACTGTTCCAGCTCCGCCAGCGTTGAAAAACCCATGCCGTGGCGCAGGTCTTCCTGTATGGCGCTGGGCAGGGCGCTCAGCTCCAGATCCAGCTCGTTGACCAGAGCCAGCCCGTCGCCGTATTTGTTTTGAAATACGCAAAGCACGCCCGCACCATTGGGCATCAGCACCATGTGATCCGGGCAGAACATATCCGGCTGCTGTTCCATTTTGATCAGACTGGCGCCAAATTCAGTGATGCGCCATTCAGGATAGAGTGCCGCCACCTCGTCCAACGTTTTGCCATAGAGCTCGGCGGGGGCCGTCACCCGGCGGGTGACCACATGCTCGCAGCGGGTATAGGTCAGGGTTTGCAGCAGTTCGCACCCCTCCGCTACGCGCGTCGCGTCGCCCGCGTCCACAGCCTGGGCCGGAGGCAGCTCGTCCGGCGCGGTGGCGCTGCCCGGCAATAGCAGCGTGGCCGCTGCGATGGCCAGGAGCACCGCGGCGCTCAACAGCAGAAGAAGGGTGTTTCGTTTCAAGGGGTTGCGTTCGGCATTCCTGTCGCTCATAGGGCGCGCTCCTTTACGGCATGATAGGAGCAGTATGCCCGGGCGGCAGGGATTTCATGTGAGGGAAAACGCAGATGCCATCACGTTCTGGGCGACGCTTCCTTCAGCCGCTCATTGAGTTCCCGCACCTCGTCCGCATCCAGCTTGACCACGCGCCGGTCGTAGGTCATCAGGCCGTTGAGCTCATCCTCCACATCGCTGAGCTGCGTATAGACCGATGCGCACAGCCCCCTTGGCACGGCGGGGAGCCCCTCGCGTTCATAGGGGCGGGAAAAGTCCCGCCATAGCGCGGCGGCATCGGGCAGACGGCGATACCCGTAGTCCTTCTGGTTGAAGCAATGGCCATCCACACGCAGGTTATAGCCCCCAAATTCGCTCAGCGCCAGCGCGCGGCCGCGCCGGTCGCGCCGGAAGCGGAAGGGCTTGAAATACACATGCAGGCTGCGCAGTTCTCCCGCGCCCTGATCGTGCCAGCCGCTGGCGGGGTCCACGGGGCGGGTAGGGTCCAGAGCGCGCAGGCGCTCCATCACAAGCGTGCTGTCAAACTGACCCCATCCTTCGTTGAACGGCACCCACAGCACCACGCTGGGCGCATTGAAGAGCTGGCCGACCATCTCCTCCAGCTCATCCATGTACTCGCCGCGTCCCTGGGAAGAGGCGCGCGCAAACGCCCGGTAATGATTGTCACGCCGATGAATGCCGGTCACCAGCGGCAGGGTGATGGTTGAGAAGCGGTATTTTCCTCCACCGGAGGGCATGTCCTGCCATACCATCATGCCCAGGCGGTCGCAATGGTAGTACCAGCGCATGGGTTCGACCTTGATGTGTTTTCGCAGCAGGTTAAAGCCCATGGCCTTGGCAGTCTGGATATCGTAGATGAGCGCTTCGTCGCTGGGGGCGGTATACAGGCCGTCGGGCCAGTATCCCTGATCCAGCAGGCCGCTCTGAAAATACGGTTCGCCATTGAGAAACAGGCGCTTCACGCCGCCCCGGTCCGCGCGCACCTCCATCTTGCGCATGCCGAAGTAGCTCTCCACCCGGTCCTCGCCCAAAGTGACGGACAGATCGTAGAGATAGGGGTCCTCCGGACTCCAGGCGCGAAAATCCGGCATGGGGATGCGCGCCGGCTCGCCGCTGGTGAAGGGCACGGTACGGCCATCCACGGTCGCTTCGCATTGCAGGGGCTGCGAACAGCGAACCATCACCTCCACCGCCGACTGGTCAAACAGCGGCACGATGCGCAGGCTCTCGATATAGTGCCGGGGCACAGCCTCCATCCACACCGTCTGCCAGATGCCGCTCTGCGGCGTATACCAGATCCCGCCGCGCCGGGTTTTCTGCTTGCCCCGGCTGTGGAAGCT
>ERZ857521.1175-NODE-1175-length-33635-cov-21.459351_pt1 | contig 33635 bp, 28 predicted proteins | sample MGYA00519701_ERZ857521 | MGnify/ENA primary metagenome ERZ857521 (study PRJEB31778, sample SAMEA3449346) | human gut metagenome | biome: human gut; feature: human-associated habitat; material: faeces | place: United Kingdom | collected 2010/2012 ...
CCGAAGCGTTTTTCAAAAATTTTCCGTAATGTTGCACTTGCTAGTTGACTCTGCCATCCTCACCATGCGGGAAAAAAACGCTAAAAGCATCTGCCATGCAGAATATTTTTCGTATCTTTACCCTCGACAATCGCCAATGGCATAATTCACCAAACTCACTTTACATGACAATGGACATGGAGACAAAAGCCTTATGCTCATAAAAGTGAAAACTACATCATCTGACTTTTAACAATCATCTTATGAATCGTTAAAGAGTGTTATGCGACAGACAAGACAGGCGGAGATGAAAGGTGAAAAAACGACAGTTCCCGTTAAAGACAGCACAGAGCAGTCTCTAACGTGAACTGTATGATTATGCCGGATGGCCGGCGTCAGCGCACCGGAACGTAGCCGCTCTTCATCACAATCTTCTGTCCGGCGTCGGAAAGCAGGTAGTTTATGAACGGCTTAACCGCCTTAGCCTTGTCCGCCGTGTAGTAATAGTAAAGCTCACGGATAATCGGATAAGTGTGATTCCGGCCCGTTGCCATGCTCGGATAAACGAAGTTCTTGCCGTCGTAAGACACCTTCATCGCCTTAACACGCTTGTTAATGTAGGCCATTCCCACATATCCGATGGCACCGCGGGTCTGGCTCACCGACTGGATAACGGCTCCCGTGGCGGGCATTGAAAGCACTCCGGCCATATAGTTCTTCTCATGCAGAACGCTCGTCTTGAAGAACTCGTATGTTCCCGACGACGTCTCGCGCGAGTAAACGATGATTTTCAAGTCCTCGCCGCGCTTTCCCGTGACGTGGTCGCGCACCTGATTCCAGTTCGTTATCTTGCCTCTGAATATGTCTTCAAGCTGTTGGCGCGTTAGGTTCGACACCGGATTCCCGGGATTAACGACCACAGCCAGTGCGTCGTAGGCCACCACTGCCTCGCGCAGCTGCTTGCCGCTCTTCTTCAGTTTCATCTTTTCGCTGAACTTGATCGAACGCGATGCCATGGCGATGTCCGTCGTTCCGTCGAGCAAGGCCGATATGCCCACGCCCGAACCGCCGCCTGTCACGGTCACGCGCGCGCCCGGATGCTGATTCATATATGTCTCGGCGGCCTCCTGCGACACCGGCAGCACCGTGTCACTGCCCTTGATCTTCTGCGCCATCGACGGCACAAAAACTGCCGCGGCTACTGCGGCGGCGAGTAATCTGCTAAGTTTCATGTTTCTGAACGTCATGTTTGTCATTGTTTTATTATTTCCGTCGCGAAATAACAATTAATATATTACGGCCTCTATACACACATATTACATTGCAGTTACAACTCCGTTGCCCCCGCTTATGTAACATAAATGTAACCTCCGTGTCACCCTTTGTTCATTTGGAAAGTCTACTTTTGCCTGCGAAAGAATAAAAATGACACTGCAACGATGAAAAAAGTATTAGAGAAAATTATCAGCGGAATAATCACGTGCAGCGGCTTTCTCACCAGCGTGGTGATATTGCTGATCGTGGTTTTCCTGTTCTCGGAAGGCTTGGGGCTCTTCTCTCAGAAGACAATAGAGGAGGGTTACACGCTCGTTGTCAACAAGAGCAACCCCGTGAACGAGCTTGACGCCAAGCAAATCAAGGAAGTCTTCGACGAAGATGTGACTAATTGGAAAGACGTGGGAGGCAAGAACGAGCCTATCATGGTGTTCAGATTTGAAGACATGCAGAAGTTCTTCACCGAAGAACAGCTAGGTCCGAACTACGAGAACGCCACGTCCTGTATTAACGGTCTTGTGGAGAAGCATCCCGGAATAGTGGCTTTCGTGCCCACAGAGTTTGCCGGCGGCAACGGCTTCACGGGCAAGAAGCTCAAAGACCACACCATTTCCGTTGGCGAAGTCTTTGCCGGCGACGAGTGGTTCCCCACGGCGACGCCGGCCGCCCAGTTCGGTTTTCTGCCGCTGATCCTCGGCACCGTGTGGGTCACAGTGTTCGCAATAATCTTCGCTTTGCCGTTCGGCCTCTCCGTGGCAATATATATGTCGGAGGTCTCTTCGCAGAAAATGCGGGCCGTTCTCAAGCCTATCATCGAGCTGCTCAACGGCATTCCCTCGGTCGTTTACGGCTTCTTCGGACTTATTGTTGTCGTTCCGCTGCTTCAGGATGTTTTTGGTCTGCCCGTCGGTGAGAGCGGACTGGCCGGTGCCATAGTACTTGCCATCATGGCACTGCCCACAATCATCACCGTCAGCCAGGACGCCATGCAGAACTGTCCGCGCTCCCAGCGTGAGGCAAGTCTTGCCCTCGGAGCATCCAAATGGCAGACAATATATAAAGTTGTGATGCCTTATTCCATCTCGGGAATCACTTCGGCAGTGGTTCTTGGCATCGGTCGTGCGTTCGGAGAGACCATGGCCGTGCTCATGGTAACCGGCAACGCGGCAGTCATTCCGCTGTCAATCACTGACCCGCTGCGCACCATCCCCGCCACTATCGCGGCCGAACTGGGCGAAGCTCCGGCAGGAGGCCCGCACTACCAGTCGCTATTCCTACTCGGCATAGTGCTGTTCTTTATCACCCTGATCATCAATTCCAGCGTGGAATACATTTCCTCTAAAAACAAATAACAATGGAAAATAACGCATTATCGAAAGGCAATCACGCCCGCAAGATGCTCGCAGAGAACGTGGCTTTCACCACTTTCAGAATCTTGAGCGGCGTCATTGTGACAATACTTTTCATCATTCTGGCGTTCATAATAATAAAAGGTGTTAGGGTACTTAACTGGGATTTCATCACCACTCCGCCCTCAGACGGAATGAAAGGCGGCGGTATCTGGCCTGCAATCGTCGGCACTTTCTATCTCATGGTGGGCAGCGCGCTGTTCGCTTTCCCGCTTGGCATCATGAGCGGAATTTACATGAACGAGTTCGCATCCAACGGAAAGATCGTCAAGTTCATCCGTATGATGACCAACAACCTTGCAGGTATTCCGTCCATAGTGTTCGGACTGTTCGGCATGTCGCTGTTCGTCAACTTCTTCGGATTCGGCGACAGCATCCTCGCAGGCTCCCTCACATTGGGCCTTCTGGCACTTCCGCTCGTCATCCGTACCACTGAAGAGGCACTGAAAGCCATTCCGGACAGTTTCCGCGAAGGCAGTCTTGCACTCGGAGCAACCAAGCTTCAGACAATATGGCACGTCATTCTGCCGATGGGAATGCCCAATATCATCACCGGACTGATCCTCGCTCTGGGTCGCGTATCGGGCGAAACAGCCCCGATTCTGTTCACTTGCGCAGCCTACTTCCTGCCCCAACTGCCCGAAAGCGTGTTCGATCAGTGCATGGCTTTGCCCTATCATCTGTACGTGCTCGCCACGAGTGGAACCGACATGGACAAGCAGATACCTATCGCTTACGGCACGGCTCTCGTGCTTGTAATCATCATCCTGTTTGTCAACCTGCTTGCAAACGCACTGCGCAACTACTTCCAAAGCAAACTGAAAACGAACTAATAAAAAGACAAAATAAAATATGAGCAAGATTGAAGCACAGCATGTTGATTTCTATTACGGGTCATTCCATGCCCTTAAGGACATTAACATGACAATAGAAGAGCATGAAGTGGTGGCTTTCATCGGTCCGTCCGGATGTGGAAAATCCACTTTCCTGAGACTTTTCAACCGCATGAACGACCTCATACCTGAGACCCGTCTGGAGGGAAAAATAAACATTGACGGCAACAATATCTATGATCGCTCGGTCAATGTTGACGAGCTCCGCAAGAACGTGGGCATGGTTTTCCAGCGTCCTAACCCGTTTCCCAAGAGCATTTACGAGAACGTTGCCTACGGCCTTCGCGTCAACGGAGTCAAGGACGAGGCCTTTATTGCAGAGCGGGTTGAGGAAACTCTGCGCGGCGCAGCCCTTTGGGACGAGGTCAAGGACAAACTTAAGAAGTCGGCATATGCCCTCTCCGGCGGCCAGCAGCAGCGTCTGTGCATCGCCAGAGCCATGGCCGTATCGCCTTCGGTACTGCTGATGGACGAGCCTGCATCGGCTCTCGATCCCATCTCTACGGCCAAAGTGGAGGAGCTGATACACGAGATCAAGAAAGATTACACCATCATCATTGTCACGCACAACATGCAACAGGCAACCCGTGTGAGCGACAAGACGGCTTTCTTCTACCTCGGTCAGCTCATCGAATTCGACCAGACGACCAAGATTTTCACCAATCCGGCCAAGGAAGAGACTCAGAATTATATTACAGGACGTTTCGGATAATTAAACAGAAATACATAAGCTATGGTAAAATTTGTAGATGAAGAACTTGTAAAAATACGCAAGGAAGTGCTCGACATGTGGACTCTTGTCTACGAACAGGTAAAGGCCGTGTGCGAGTCCATCCCCACTTCTGACAAAGAAAAAGCATGGGACGTGCTCATAAGGGAGAAGCGCGTGAACGCCTCCGAGCTCAAACTCGACTGCGACGTGGAGGATTTTCTCGTCCTCTACAATCCTGTCGCCATCGACATGCGCTTCGCTCTGGCCATGCTGAAGATTAATACGGACCTCGAGCGCATAGGAGATTTCGCTGAGAACATCGCCCGTTTCATCATCCGTCAGAACGGTGAGCCGATTGATCCGGAGCTTCTCAAGCGCATCAGATTCCAGGAAATGACCGACGGAGTGCTCGATATGCTCGTCACGTCAAGGCTCGCTCTGGAGAAGGAAGACCTCTCGATGGCCAACAGTCTGTTTGAGAAGGACAACCTGCTCGACGAGATCAACAGTGGCGTTACGGACGTTCTGACCGAGTATGCAAAGGAACATCCCGACAAAGTGGCGTTCTGCATTGACTTCAAGAGCGTGTTCCTGCGCCTCGAGCGCACCGGCGACCACATCACGAACATGGCCGAAGAGGTTGTTTTCTACATCGACGCGGAGGTGCTTAAGCACTCTTCTGACAAGTCAAAGATGCAAATGGCAATCGCAAGCAAGATGAAAGAGGGTCAGAACTGACGTTCCGTCATTAAACAACCAATAAGAAAAGCCCTCCCCGAGCAATACGCTCAGGGAGGGCTTTTCTGTACTTCTTCCGCTCCGCAGACTGACTCTAAGATGCTGTTTTACGGCTCAGGCTCCCAGTATCGCGACAATTTTTAGTTGTATGGAAGGACGGTTGCAGGATCAAGGTTTTTGAAGGATGTGGTATGGGCATCAGATGATCTTCAGGTCTTTTGCTATTCTGCACGCCTCAATGGAGTTTTTCACCTGTAGCTTTCCCAGGATGCCCTGTCGGTGCCGGCTTACCGTGTTGATGCTGATGCACAGCAATTGGGCGATGTCCTTGCTTGTCAGCCCTTTGTCGATGAAGCCCAGGATCTGTTTCTCTCTTGCCGACAGAATGTCCTCATTGTTCTGCTTCTTCGGTTCTATGGTGTGGCCGTCGGAGGAATCGACGATGATACATTTGGAGGGGAAGTCAATGGTCAGAGGGGTGTACAGGCATAGGGCAAGGCATAAGGTCTCGTGTGAGGCACTGTAGATGTAGAACATCCGATGCAGCACGGGTATATAGCTGCCAGTAGCTGTCTTCATCCGCAGCTTGCTCATCAGATAATAGTCGGAACGTTTTTTCCCCGGTTGTCGTTTGACGAAATGGTAGAAGCACAGTTCCTGCAGATGCTTGCCTGCCAGATCATCGGGATGGATCCGGTTGAAGATTTCCTTTTCCCAGATGGAGTGCACCATGCCTTCTTTCATGTCTTTGCCCAGCCCGAATACATGCGCAAAGCCACCATAGAAGATATGACTTATGTTGGTACGCAAGTCACTCAGTACGGCGATGGCATTTTCTATCCTTGCATAGTTGGCTGCCATGTCGATGAATTCGCTTGCCATACTTCCATAAGCCGGTTCGTGAGAGAAATTCTGTGCGGAGAATTCCTTGTTTAATATATCTATGGTGGTCTTCATATAGTCACAAAATGGTTATTTATGATTATTGCGCGGTTTCTAGCGATATATTATCTTTGCAAAGTTAATTAAAAAGAATGATTTTTATGGTAATTAAGTCTATTAAAAGGTTTATGCTTTTATGCGGATCTATGTTTGCAGTATCTTTAGCCAGCCAGGCACAGTCGTTAGATAAGATGCAGTGGTTCAATGAACCGGAACAGTGGGAGGTGAAAGACAATGCCCTGGTCATGGATGTCACGCCTCACACGGACTATTGGCGCATCTCGCATTATGGCTTTACCGTGGATGACGCACCGTTCTTCTACACGGTACGTGGCGGTGAGTTCGAGGTGAAGGTGAAGGTGTCTGGCGATTACAAGGCACGTTTCGACCAGGCAGGTCTGATGATTCGCTTGGATCACGAGAACTACATAAAGGCCGGCATTGAGTTTGTCGATGGTAAGTATAATCTGAGTACCGTAGTGACCCACCACACGAGCGACTGGAGCATCATCTCTTTGGACAAGCCGGTTAAGTTCATCTGGATCAAGGCTGTGAGACGTCTCGACGCAGTAGAGACCTTCTATTCTTTCGATGACAAGAACTATACGCTGATGCGTAATGCATGGCTGCAGGACAATCATCCTGTCATGGTCGGTATGATGGGTGCTTGTCCTGACGGCAATGGCTTCAAGGCTTCGTTTGAGAATTTCTCCATCAAGCATCTGCCCGATATGCGCCGCCTGCAGTGGCTCGAGAAGAACAGCGCTGAGAATAAGTGATGCTGCCCGACATGACGGATTTTTCCGGATTCCCCGACGGATCCTTATGGCATGGGCCTGAAGCATGACAAAAGGTTGTCCCGCAAGTTCTGCCTTGATAGGATTGTCGCCGAATGGCGGTGTCGTGTGAAGATAGGGCTTGCGGGACAATTTGTCTTACTATGGTGACGGAGCGTAAATAAAGCCGGTAAGGCCATTTTCTGTAAGATAGGTACAATTATAGAGATTTGAGGTAGGATACTTTGATGATAAAGCACTATCTTTGTACCGGATAAAAATAAAAAAATCGACCCTATGAAAACAAATCTTATGTATGACATGTATGTTCCGACCCGTGTCATGTTCGGAGTCGGGATGTTGAACAGATTGAGTGAGCAACCCCTCCCGGGCAAGCGTGCGTTGATCGTTATATCCAATGGCAAGTCGACGCGTGCCAACGGCTATCTTGCGCGTACGGAGGAGCAGCTGCACAAGGCTGGCGTGGAGACTGTCGTATTTGCCGGTGCGACGCCCAATCCTACCGTGTCCGATGTAAATGCCGGTGCCAAGGCGGCACGTGAGAACGGATGCGATTTCCTCGTCGCTCTCGGAGGTGGCAGTGTGATGGACTGCTCGAAGGGCATCGCCGTGATGGCGACGAATGAAGGGGAGTTGTGGGACTATGTGACCATCGGCTCGGGTAAGGGCCATCCCATAGCTGTGCGCCCTCTGCCCATCGTGGCTGTTACGACTACGGCCGGGACAGGATCGGAGACGGACAATTCGGGAGTCATTACCAAGGAGGATACTTTCGAGAAGGCATTTATCGGTGATGCGTCGCTGTTCCCCGTGCTTGCTATCGTCGATCCCGAACTGATGGCCACGGTGCCGCCTGCCTTCACGGCCTATCAGGGCTTTGATGCCCTGTTCCACAGCACGGAAGGCTATATTGCGGGAGGTGCCAATCTGATGAGCGACATGTATGCCCTTACAGCCATCGAGCATCTGGCCAAGTATCTGCCCCGTGCGGTGAAGGATGGCAAGGACATGGAAGCCCGTACGCATGTGGCATGGGGCAACACACTCTCCGGCGCGGTGATGTGCCTGACGCTCATTACCAGTGAGCACGCCATGGAGCATGCCCTTTCCGCTTATCATCCGGCTCTGCCTCACGGTGCCGGCCTGATAATGATCAGCAAGGCATATTATAAGTATTTCATTGAGCATCATGCCTGCGACGACCGTTTCGTCCGTATGGCACAGGTGATGGGCATGCCTGAGGCTACGAAGCCCGAGGACTTCCTGACAGCCCTTACCCGTCTGCAGGAGGCGTGTGGCGTGGCCGACCTGAAGATGTCCGACTATGGCATAAAGCCTGACGAGCTGGAGACGCTGATGCGTAATTCACGTGAGGTGATGGGCATCATGTACACCAGCGACCGCGTAAAGATGAGCGATGAGGATATCGTGAATGTTTATAAGGAGTCATATAAGTAAAATCGGTAGCCCCTCCTGCCTTTCTCGCCAGGAGGGGCTGCTATTCTCTTCAATCATCCAAAGGAGATCAGTCCAAGGGCGTTATCGTCTTTTAGGAGTTTGTTCTTTGATTTCCCTTGGTCATTCGGAACTGATGGATTTCCTGCTATTTCCGGGCAATCGGCTCGTGATCTTTGTCAATGGCGTGGCCGGGCTGCGTCAAGACAGCATGACGGACAGAATGTCCGCTAAGGAGATGAAAGATGTCGGATGGCCTATAAGACAGATGTTTGCGGTTGAACGCGATTAAGGTTAATAGATTGTCGGCAGCTTGATGAACAGATGGCTTGTCGTCTCGGTATGGATGCTTGTCGCTGCCGTGGCGGGAGCTTATGCGCGACAAAGAGTCGTTGACCATACACATAATACATATATGGAACAGAATATCATAAGATTGACGGTTAATGGAGATAAGACTTTCACCGCTACATTAGCGGACAACCGGTCTGCCCGGGCCCTGAAGGAGCAGCTTGCCAAAGGGGATATTACTGTGAGGATGGAAGACTATGGCGGTATGGAGAAAGTCGGTCCGTTGGATACGGCCTTTCCGCGTTGTGACGAGCGGATAGAGACCGCCCCGGGAGATCTCATTCTCTATCAAGGCAGGTACTTTGTTATCTACTATGCGGCCAATGTGTGGAGCCTGACCCGTCTGGGCAAGATAGATAATGTCGATGGCAGCGGATTGAAGTCGGCCCTGGGAGAGGGGATAGTAACGGTCACATTGTCATTGGCGCATTGACCCCTTGACGAAACAGAAGGCACACGGAGAAGTTGGGGAGCATGGAATTATGCTCTGTTTTTGTATTAGGATGCCGACTTATGAGCTGAGATAAGCTATCGCCCCTTCCGCCTCGGCTTGTCAAGGTGTGTTTCTGCTAAGTGTCAGTTGCCGGCACTTCTCTCTTTCCTCCACAAGGGCAAGGGCGCACGTCAGATGGTTCTCGTAGCGTTCCGGTTCGGTAAGATATTGACCAGCCGGTCCGGAAGGACTTTGCCGTAGATCAGATATTGACAGCAGTGCCGCTTACTGCCACCATCAGCATGGAGTTTCCCTCACCGACGGTCTCATAGTCAATGTCAATTCCGACAATGGCATTTGCACCGAGCATGAACGCACGTTCCTGCATTTCCCGCATGGATTCTTCTCTTGCTTCTGCGAGAACTTTCTCATAACTTTTGGAGCGACCGCCCAGGACATCACGGATGCCTGCGAAAAAGTCTTTTATGAAGTTGGCGCCGATGATGGTCTCGCCGGTTACGACACCTTTATATTCCTTTATGGTATGACCTTCTATGGTCGGAGTAGTTGATAATATCATATATCTTAAGTTTTTCACAAATTTAGATAAAACGGCTTATATAAGCAAGGAAATCGCGATTATTTTGTTTCATCCCAATTGATCATTAGAGGTACAGAGGATGTCGCATGTCTGACGGCAGACTTTGGAGGCGTCCTTGCAATGGCATAAAGCTAAGGTTTGCGATATATGCTATTCCCGAAACAGGTACTATCCTGCACATAATAGTCGATTGATAGGATTCAGAAGTGGTATAAAAAAGCTGTGTGTCAATGCGCTTATAGCCATTGATGCACAGCTCTTGACCGTTCTGAATTTATGAGACTCATCTCATTTGGCATTACTGGCGGCGAGGTGGCACTGATCGGTGTCCTGTCATTGGGGATGATTTTTCTTTTGGCATGTCTCTATCCGGTTGGCATTCAAGATCTCGTCATCGCAGTTCTTTTAGTATCTGTGCGTTGGCTTCATCTATTATGGTGCTGTTCAAGGATGCCAGATAGATTTGGGTGGTCGTCTCGGAGTGGTGCCCCATACCTTCACTGATGATGGAGATGGGGATATTCTTTCTCTTGGCCACGCTTGCCCATGTATGGCGTGCAACGTACAATGTCAAGGGTACTGAGATACCTATCTGTCGGGCCAGTGTCTTCAGATTCTTATTTGTCTTGAACAATGCACTTTTATATTGGTTTCGGTTGTCGTGTGTCGTCTTGAGGATCGGCAATAAATAAGGATCGCAGCACAATGGCTCATATTTACCGACGATCTGCTGCATGCAGTCCTCCCAACGGATGCATAGCTTTTGCCCTGTTTTACGCCGCCGGTAGGAGAGGACCCCGTTTTTCAGATTGTTCTTTTCGAGATAGGCCATGTCGATAAATGACATGCCGCGTGTATAGAATGAGAAGAGGAACATGTTGCGGGCAAGGTCTAAAGCCGGCGCGTCGCTCAGGTCGAGTGCTTTCAGTTTCTTGACGGCTTCCAAGGGAATGGCCCGTTTGGTGGTCTTGTCTATTCCGGTATAGACATGCCGGAAAGGATAGCGGTTGTTGGTGAGCTCTTTTTCCACGGCCCGGTTGTACACGGCCCGGAGTATTCTCATATAGAATGAGCTGCTGTTACGGGTGACCCCGCGGTTGTGGAGATATGCCTCATACAGCAGCATCAGGTCGGCGTCGATCTCGTCCAGGAGTATGTCTGCTCCCTGGCGGAAACGTGTAAAGCTGTTCAAGGTGGTGCGGTAGGTCTCTGAGGTGCGCTGCTTGTCCATCTGTTCGAGTTGGGCGATGAGACTGTTCATGAATGGGAACAATGTGGGCCGGTCGGTCGATGGCTTGGACAGGCCGGGCACTTCTGCGGCATTTCCGTCTTGCTCATTCTCCCATGGCCGGTCATAGGCAAAGGCGCTTATATTGCTGTCCCATCCATAGATGGAACTGTTGCAGCCGGTTTTGGATGAATGGATCATCGGGTTGCGGATAATCAGATAATAGACACGGTCGCTTTTCCCTTCGCCTGTAGCGGAATTGAATTTGATTTTTAAACTTCTCATAGCACTTTGTATTTTATGGGGTTGGTAATATTCGTCTTGCTGGCTTTTCGTTGCCGACGAATGGCATGGATGGTTGTAGGATAGGATATAGCCTCCTGTCGGGAGTCTGGTGTCAGCTGATTTTGCCGACAGTGACTTCCTCTTGATTGGTCAGTGCGGATGAGTGATGCCGAATTAAGGTAGAGGGATGCGGTGAATGAAGAAGGGTAGAATGCCTGCCCTTGAGTAAGGTTGTCGGATGAATAAGAAGTCCGTCGGGATAAGGTGGCTTGGCAGGCTATGGCGTAAAAATGGGATGTATAGGGTAGAGTCAGGGAGGTTCCTGCTTGTCGAGGCTGTAGATGGTAGTCTGAATAAGGCTGATGCCATCTCAGGAAGTTCCTTAATGTTATGGTAAGGTGCTCTAAGAGATGGCTGTGTGTAGAAGTAAGTCCGTTCTTGCCGTCTTGAATTCTTATGAGACGGTCTGTACTTCTGTATGCGGGAGGAGTATCGGACCGGACAGCGACTGCATTCCCCCTATGTCGTTGGACGCCTGCCGGTTGTCTATAATGGAAATGACGGGAAGCCGGTTGCCTGTATGCGGTGGCCCAGCCGGTAGGATTTCGTCTCCCATGGCTGTTTACGCTCCGGCAGGGCTGCCGGTGTCAGACACGGCGCAAGATGCGGGGAAACTGATAAGCGAAGATCAGCGTGCAGAGGATGGCTGCGGTGGTATCCGATATTCCTTCGGCGGCAAACACACCGGTGACACCCATGAACTTCGGCAGCAGCAAGGCCAATGGTATGAGCAGTATGACCTTACGGAGCAAGGCTATGAATACGGAGACCTTGGCTTGTCCGAGAGCTACGAACATATTCTGGCAGGTGCGTTGCAAGCCGAATATGGTCATGCCGCACATGAATATGGGCATGGCCCGGTGTATGGTTCCGATGAGTGCCTCGTCGCTGGTGAAGGCGGCGGCCACCAAAGAAGGGAACAGGACCATGAACAGTACCATCACGAAATTGAAGGTGAACATGATCGCCAGTACGATCTTGAAACATTCCTTTACGCGGTCTTTGTCCTTGTGCCCGTAATTATAGCTGACAATAGGCACGAAGCCCTGTGCAAAGCCTGCAAGCGGAACGCTCACGACCAGCATGGCGCTCTGCATGATCGCCAGGGCACTGACGTTGATGTCTCCAAACTTTTCAAGACTGCTGTTCAGTACAAAGCCCACGAGGCTCTCCGTGCTCGACATTATGAACGGAGAGACACCTAGGGCAAGGATGTGGGTGAGCACGTTTCTGTCAAGGCGCATGTATCGGAGCTCCAGCTTGAGCGAGGCCCGTTTCGAAGTGAGGAAACCGATGATCCAGCATGCGCTGCATGCCTGCGAGATGACCGTTGCCAGTGCCGCACCCTTGACACCCATTCCCAGGACGAAGATGAAGATCGGGTCGAGCACGATGTTGAGAAGGGCACCGATGAGCACCGAGTACATGGCGATGGCCGGACGCCCCTGGGTGTTGATGAAGGTGTTGAGTCCGATGGAGGTCTCGACAAAGAGGGTGCCCAGAAGGTAGATGGAGAGGTAGTCTTTTGCATAGCCGACCGTGTTCTCTGACGCACCCGTGAGCAGTAGCAGTGGCTCCATGAAGATATAGGTCAGGGAAGTGGTCAGGAGGGTGAAGATGAGCAGAAGTACGAAGCCGTTGCCCAGGGTCTGTCCGGCCCGCTTTCTGTCACCCTGTCCCAAGGCGATGGCGGCCAGGGGAGCACCGCCGCCGCTGACAATGGCCGAAAAGGCGGAGATGAGAATGATGACGGACCCCGTGACACCGATACCTGCCAGCGCATGGGTACCGATACCGGGAATATGACCGATATATATTCTGTCAACCAGATTGTATAAGAGATTTACAATCTGTGCCGCCACTGACGGCAAGGCCATTCGTAGTACAAGTGGCAACATCCGGTCAGTGCCAAGACGTTCTTCGTAGGCTGTATTGCGTGCCTTTGTCTTATCCATCATTACCTTAAATTCTCTGACTGTTCTATTGAGAATCATACTGCCATGCAAGAACAGATAACTTTAAAACGGGCAGTATTCTTGATTTCAAGAGACAAAATTACACAATATTCGGCAAATGGCACGTCTGACAGTCGTATTAATTTTATGGGGCAGGGTGGGCCTGTGGGGTAGGACGTAACCGTAAGAATGTTTATAATCAGTAAGTTGGAAGGTATATGCGGTTGTGTGACGTAGGTTACGGTATGAGGGCTTGACGAGAACGGTATGACCGGTGGGAGAAGTGGACGGGAAATGGCAGCTTGTCTTTTGAAAAGGTCGCTTCTGTATTTAGTGGTCGTTAAGGGTTTGAAGGAATGTCGTCCTATTGTCGGATAGTCTGTCATCTTACTGATTACTAAAAGCCTAACGGGTTGCGTCTCTCATAAATGCCGGTAGGGGTAGGAGGCATCGGACAAGCCGATAAGATAATATTCAAATAAAAGTCTGTGATCTGATCGGGATCAGAACTTAATAATTAATAAAAGTTAATTCAAGTTTAGAATTCAGACGGTCATACGTTATAAGAGCAAACAAGACAAGACATGAGGCAAACAGAGTTCGAACAAATAGCAAGATCAACAAGGGCGAAGGCGGTAGCCACGGCTCTTGCGTACTCTGTTGGCAAGGAAGAGGCTGAGGATGTGGCCCAGGAAGTGATGCTGAAGCTGTGGACCCTGCATGGGGATATCGACAGCAGGGAGGATATGGAGAAGCTGGCAGTGTGTATGGCACGCAATAAGGCAATCGACATCCACCGCCGTCACTCACTGCAATCCATAGACGATAGAGGCGACCTCTTGGACAATAAGACACCTCCTCCGGACACGGACATAGAGATGGAGGAGAACCGGACATGGCTTCTGAAGCGGATTGCGGAGCTGCCTCCGACGGAATACCAGATATTGAGATTGCGGCAGGTCGAGCGTAAGACGAATGAAGAGATAGCCCGTCTGCTCGGAATGGAAAAGACGTCCGTGGCGACATTGCTCTCACGGGCACGAAATAAGATACTGAAGGACTTCCAACAACGAATGAGGATATAATATGGATAAGGATATTGAACGGCTCTTAAGGCGATTCATGGACGGCCTGACTACGGTGGAAGAAGAAAACCGTATCGCAGAATATTTCCGTACGCATGAGGTGGACGCCGAATGGAAGGCATATAAGGATATGTTTGCATGGTTCGACGACGGCATGCCCTTGCAGGCCGGAGAAGGACGGCATGCAAAGACGGGTGGCCTCAGGGCCAGGATCGTAGCCGTGGCTATGGCTGTGGCGGCTGCGATTGCTGCACTGATCATCATGACGGGAGTCGGCCGGACAGGTGATGCGGCTGTCGGAGAAACGGCAGACATGGCCCAATCGTCGGCAGCAGAGCCCGGAGAGGACACACCGGTGATGAAGGATTCACTGGCGGCTGACTCGGTGAAAACGGAGGAAGCTAAAAAGCCACTCAGGAGAAGTGGCAAGCCCCGGAGAAGGGTGTACGAGATGAAGCCGCCCAAGACCTATCTCGCCCAGTCAGAACGTGACTCTGTCAATGCCGTCGCCAAACAGATGGTGGAGGAAAAGCTGTGGCAGATGAGCGAGGAGCAGGAACACAGCCTCCGGGAACTCTATCAACTGTGTGAGAAGCAGGATCAGGAGATCGAATTGATAGCGACCTTTAAGGATGGCGTCGATTATGAAACAGAGGCAACAGAGACAGAAGAAGAGAATGAATACTATTAAAAAACATACCATTATGAGAACATTAAGATATCTTGCCGCAACAGTAGCTTGTATGCTGCTGTCGGCGTCCGCCTATGCCCAAACGAATATTGCCAAGGCTATGGATGATTTGATAGGCAATAAGAGTTATGCTCAGTATATCAAGAGTGAGATCTACAAGGAAAGGGACAGCTCCGGGCACGTCTCCTACTGCTATATATACGGGTTTAGTCTTCCGGAAAGTAAGGCAAAGGTGTTGGACAACATACAAAGGGCATTTGATAAAGATGCGGACCAAGCCTATAAGATTACCAAGAGATCGAGTGGTATGAGTGATGACAGGCTCCTGATGCGAATAAGTTATGGGGTCAACTCGGACAAGGAGATTCTTCTCGGGACGAAAACGGATTTCAACTACAACATTATGCTTTTTGATGACAGTCAGGACAATCTTTATAGATATGTCTATGCCATCAGGTGGAAAGAAGACGCAGCGGAAAATAGGGTGGAGGGCACAATCTATCAGGTGTACGGCAGGAACCCGCAAAAGGCGAAAGGAGATGATGCCGGCATGAGAATAACAAACGGCATGGATTTCCTGAAGGTATTTGGGAATCTGAGGGCAGCATTTTTGACAAGCTCGAAAGATGCAAGTAATGTTACATTCAATACAGGCCTCATCTATAAGGTCGTGGAGATGTGCAAGAAGTACGGTCACATGCTTAGCAACAGCGAGAAATCGGTATGTATTGAGGGTATTACAAGTATGCAGAACGCTGGTGGGGATAACTATTCCAAGGCACTGCTCAGAGAAGCGGTTAATGAACTGAAGTAAATTTCTTACTCTATATATTACGAACTAAAGCAAGTCCGATTCCGCCATTGTCGTTAGATAAGGGCGGAATCTTTTTTTGTCCTCTCAGAGAGAGGAATCTGTCTGGGAAAGTTCTGTTATTTTTTGTGAAAAAGGATGCCGTTCCGACAAATCTGTTTGATTTATCCTTACTTTTGCAGTCTGTGGTTAATTTTCCTGTACGTATGAAGGCTACAGGCTTGAAGTCTGTATTGATGAGTTGGGGAAGATTTATACTCATTCTATTCTTATGCACGTAACCTCCATATATGGTGTAGAAGTCAATATAATGAGCTGTAACGTATTATTCAGTATATAAGGAAACAGAACGAGAGAGATTATACCATCCTTATTAGCAGGAGGCTTTCTTTCGTTTACAGTAACGTTCGCACTGCGCACAGATGTCATACCCCAGCATCGCTCCCAAAATGAAGTCTTCTTCAGGCGAAAGCAGATTGAGCGGTCTGTCCGCCAGAAAACGGATGGCCCGAATGCACTCCGGACGGCCGAAGAACAGATTGATGCTCGTGTCCGAAGCTGGTTGTACCAGAAAATCTATGTGCTGACTCCTTAGACGGGAGGTGGCAAAGACTTCGTACTTGCGGTTGACCGTATAGAGCACCATGCGGCGTACACCTTTCTTATACTCGTACACGTGGTTCAGAAACACTTTCAGGTCTGCCGGGAGGATGTCGGGGGATGATATCATGTTCATAAAGCTAAAGATGAAGAGAGAAAAATGGTCAGAAGTTTTTCTTCAGGTCAGCGGCCCAGGCACTGATGCGGCTGGCGGTCTTGTCACTTTCGTTCACATCGTCCAGCGCGAGGCCCACGAAGTATCCGTCCACCACGGCGATGGAACTGCCGAATGAATAGCCGTCCGTGCTGACGCGGTTGCCCAGGAAGGTGCATCCCGTGTCCTTCAGATCTTCGTAGAGGATACCCATACCGTTGCAGAAGGTGTCGCAGTAGGACTCCGAATCGCCGCAGCCGAACAGGGCCACGTCCTTGCCATGCAGGTCCATGCCTTTCAGCACCTTGATGGCATCATACCAGTCGTCCTGCAGTTCTCCGTCGCCCCAGGTGGAGGTTCCCAGTACCAGCACGTCGTAGGTATTTGCCAATTCGGCAGTCAGCTTGTCCGCGCTGTGCACGTCGCCGCCTGTCACTCCCAGTTCGCCGGCCAGTTGTTCAGCCAGGCTTTCGCAGGTTCCGGTGGAGGAACCGTAAAAAATTCCGATTTTCTTCATGATACAAATGTCTTTAATTGTTTTGCTTTGGCAAAAATAGGCACTTTTTCTTTTCTTTACAATACCTAAAAATTAGGATTTTACTTGTCTTTTGTATTAGATACCATAAGTTTTTTAATCTCTATACACCGATTTTCGTACCTTTGCAGCCGATTTTGAATATTCAAACCAAGATGAGACTACGATATGCTTATGTGTCTGTGCTTTTGCTCATGTCCTTCTCAACAATAGCAAATGTATGGGCATCGTCTTCCCTTTCTCCTGACGGAAGGACTTTCTCTTATGCTGTGTCGAGTGATACAGTAAGGGAGAGTCGTGCCTTGTCAGAGGGCGATGGCGACTCTGTGGAAACGCAAAAAGAAGATTCCATCTTTAAGACGCTCAACCTCGGCGAAGTGGTGGTTACTGCTGCCATGAAGGAGGTGGAGATGAAGGGCGATACCACAGTTATCAATGCCAATGCTTTCCAGACTCCCGAAGGAGCATACCTCGAAGAACTCTTGAAGCGAGTGCCTGGATTGGAATACGATAAGCAGAACAAGACGATGACCTACAACGGTCTTCCCATCCATGAAATCAATGTCAATGGCGAGAGTTTCTTTGGCGGCAACAGCACCCTCGCCCTCGAAAACCTGCCAGCCAAGTTGGTGAGCAAAATCAAGGTGTATGACAAGCGGAGCGAACTGGAGAAAATCACCAAGGTGCGCAAGGGCGGCGAAAACTATGTGCTCGACTTGCAGACCAAGCGAGAGTTCAACGGCACGCTGATTACTTCGGCTGGCATAGGCAGGGGCAACAACGAAAAGAAGGAAGCCGAGTTAATATCCAACCTCTTCCGCCAGACTGGCGATAACATCTCCGTGATAGCTCGAAGTGGCAACCGATACATGACTTCTCGCTATCCCGACAACCGACAGGACAACGTGGCGATGAACTTTGCCAAGAAGTTCTCCAAGCGATTCACCCTCTATGGCAACATGATGTACAACCATTATGCCAGTGGCAACGAGAGCACCCTATATAGCGAGCAATATCTCACCACAGGCAACCGTTACCAGAACTCGGCATCCACCAGCACCAATCGCAACACGATGGGCAATGGTTCGTTGGGCATGAGGTGGAGCTTGGATGACAAGACCTATCTTAATATAGGTGGAAACTTCAGCAAGTCGAAGAGCGACAACACCAGCGACAGCCAGCAATCCACCTCTTCAGAAGGCGATGAGCGTATCAACAGCATCACGAGAAACTCGGATTCGAAGAGCGACAGCCATTCGTTCTCCGTCAATGCCGACATCACCCGAGTGTTCAACGACAAGGGTACGAGCATCAGCCTCACGGGTAGTTACTCCGACAGCAAGAGTACCAACGAGTCACATTCCCTTTCCGAGACCACTTACTATCAGTTGGAGAGCAGTCTGGGTGGTGATTCCGTGCTTTATCGCAACCAATACCAGCACTCCCCCTCCACCAATCGTGCCTATTCCGTAGGCATCAACTTGACGCAACCCTTGGCTGAGAACTTGCGCCTGCAACTCGGTTATCGCTATTCTGCCACACGACAGATGAGCGACCGAAGTACTTACGAGAGCGAGGTGTATATGGATAGCCTAAGCAACCACATCCTGAGCAAGACCATTACCCACGACCTCAGCCTCTACCTCAATTATGATGGCAAGCAATGGGAGGCAAATGCAGGAGTGTTGATGCAGCCCGAGCGCAGGAGTCTTGACCAGAAGACTGGGCTGCTCTATGCCGATACGGTGAGGACGAGCGTGAATTGGAACCCACAGTTGAATGTGTCATGGCATCAAGGCAAGACTCGCTTCGAACTGAATTATGATGGCAGCAGCCGACAGCCAGACCTTGGCAGTTTGGTTTCGCTGACCGACAATAGCGACCCATTGCACGTTACTCATGGCAATCCTTCGCTCAAAACGGCTTATAGCCAGAACTTTCGGTTGATGGGAAGGAACACTCGCCTCGGTCTTTCGGGCGATGTTAATTTCAGCAACACCTATAACAGTCAGACGCAAGCCGTCTTTTACAATCTTGCCACTGGTGGCACGGAGACTTATCCTGTGAATGTGAATGGCAACTGGAATATGCGTGCCAGTCTTCGCTATCAGAAGCGATGGAAGAAGCGGTTCAATCTCTCTGCTAGCACAGGAGCCAGCTTTGCTCAAAGTGTAGCTCTTGTGAATGAGGGAAAGAGCGAGGAGCCAGACCGCAGCGTCACCCACAATACGTCGTATAATGCCAACCTTCGTTTGGGTTATCAGCCGAAATGGGGAGGCTTCGACTTGCAGGGCGATTGGCGTTACCGCCATGCCACCAACCAGCTCCGGGGTACATCCAACTATACCCGAAGTTACAACTTTTCGCTGAATACCTATGCAGAGCTTCCTCTTGGCTTCCAAGTCAAGAGCGATGTCGCCTACTCTTTCCGCAACGGCACGAACATCAAGAAAGGCGAGGACGACCAAGTGGTATGGAACTTGGGGGCATCTTGGCGATTCCTCCGAAAGAAGCAAGCCGAGCTGTCTTTCTATTGGTCGGACATTCTCAGCGACAAGAAAGACTATTACCGCAATGTTACCGCCACAGGGCTCACCGAGAGTCGCACCTTCCAAATTGGTAGTTACTTTATCATTAGTTTTAAGTATCGAATAAACAAGCAATTATAGTAGCAATATAAACCCAAATCGGTCATTAGAAGCTAATTTCTCGTGGTGTGAGTTGTAATTATTGGGAATATAGCAATTTATGATTGTAATTTTCTAATGGCGGTCATTAGAAATTGATTTTGCAAAGTATTGAATATTAATGAATTACAAACGATACCACAAAAATACACATTTCCTAATGACCGATTTGGGATAAACATTTACAAAAGCAAATATTACAAAAATTTTACAATTCTCCTATTCTGCAAATTATATAGAATGGTGATAAACCCTCACTAACAAGGAAAATATTTCATAATGTTTAGGTATTGTACATTATTTAATAAATATGCATCTTTGCAGCCACAAATTAAGGGTAATATTTCTAATTAATTATAAACATTTAAAAGAATAATAAAACAATGAAAATTTTTAAGAATTTCATCGGTCTCGCTGCAATGGCTCTTTGCCTCGGCTTCGCTTCTTGCAGCAGTGACGACGATGCACCTTCTTACAGCAATGTGGCAGTAAGCAACTCAGAGTTGATGACTATCCTCAAAGCTAAGGGATACCAGTTTGATGAAAATGGCAAAATGCTCCTTGACGACAAAGCCAACAGCACCACTTCACTCGACCTTTCAGGTACACAGGTTGATACCGCAGCCCTGAAAGAACTTTCCGTATTTCCTAATTTGAAGGAGTTGAACCTTAGCAACAATGGCTATGGTCCAGTTTTCCATATCGCTTCACTTCCTTCACAGATTACAGGTCTTGACTTGCAAGGCAATGACATCTATGACTTCGACGGCTTGGTAACAGCCAAGGTTGAGAATGATGAGGTGAAAGCTACTATCCTTCATGAGTTTACCAAACTTTATCTCCCTGCTTCCTGCAAGTATAATGTAGAGGACTTGATGCCTTTCTATACCCAGAATGAGGCAGAGAACAAGACTGTTGATATGCAGATGGTAAATGATAAGGGTTCTTTGGAGAAGTATAACACTTTGAGAGAGATTCCTGATGAATACTTCCGTGCTTATTTGAAGATGAAATTTGCTTCATTGTTTGCTGATGACACCCATATTGATATTAGCAAGCCAATGAAAAACAATGAGCAGGGAGAAAGTATAACGCTCGGACTTACTAATCAGTTTGCAGATGTAAACAAAATACAATCAATTAGCGGTATAGAATGTTTTATTAACAATCCTTATTATCAACCATTCTTCGTTAGCATTGCAATAAATAATAATGTTTTGTTCGAGACGAAGTATTTAGACTTGCATTCTAATATAAAAGGTCTCATGTTGAATAACGTAAATACAACAGAGGGCATTAATTTTGCAAATGCTACAAGCCTTGTTGCTTTGACATTAACCCATAATGATGGAATAAAAGAGGCTGATTTGTCTAACACATTAATCTCAGCGCAAGATGTAAAGGATTTTGATGCAACACTTCAAAATTACATTGGTATAAAATATTGTAAGAATCTGGAAACACTTCTTCTGCCAAAAACAGATAAAGGTGTCGTGAATGCTTGCGAGTTAATTCAATTGCCTAAACTGAAAAGTGTTGATTTGTCATCTATAAAGGGATTGGAAATATTAGCTTTGGTTGTCTTGCCAAATTGCTCAATAACATATCCAAACCTAAAATATACTTACTATAGTCAAGATAAAACACTCGTAGAACTTTCAGAATTTGACTACATCTTGTTCGCAATATCAGAAGATGTATATAAGATGGAATCTACTAAGAATTTCTTTGCTGCTCATACCTTTGGACTTGCAGATAATGGTTATTCTTACATGAATGACGGCGCATATTTTTGGGAATAATTATTTTTATTAATTTTAAATACAACAAACAATGAAGAAGTTTTTATTTATGTTGGTTGCTTTGCTGACTATCTCAGCAAGCACAATGAGCGTTTCTGCTCAAGTTTCTAGCTCTTTTGCTACATTTGCAGCAGGAGATTATGCTGGTACTTACAATGGTGACTTGACAAAGGTGTATATGAACACAGATAAGGATCCAGTATCTGGTGTTACATCTACAGTTAGAGAGAACACTTCTGGTACCATCAATATTCACATTGATGCTTTCCAAATTGGTAGCATGCCTGGCACTATCACTATTGACGCAAACAACATCGCGGTGAACGCAGATGGTACTTTTGCCCAGACTTGTAATCGTGCCGTAACATTGCGTATTCTTGGCATTCCTATTAGTTACAATGCATATGTAGAGGGTAGCATCGTGAATGGTGAGTTGACATACACCATTACTGTTAATTCTGAATATTCAGGAGCAGCATTTACTGCCATTGTTACTTTCAAAGGTAATAAGTAAGAATAATGAAAACTCAGTTGGCTCATAGTATTAAGCTATGGGTTGACTGACTTTTTGTTGCTTTATTCTACTAAGAATTATAGTAAAAGTTTCTAATGAGACAATTTAAATTTTTAGCATTATTTGCTTGTCTTGTCCTTGGCTTCATGTCTTTGGTATCTTGTTCTTCCGATGAAGAAATAACAGATGCAGATGCAAATACTGAGTTGGTGAAAGAGGCAAGGAACTATCTCAATGGTGAGATCGTTCTTAGAACAAATGCAACGATGAATGGCGTGAACAAGACCCTTTTACCGGAGGGATGTCCTACAAAGTTTAAGTTTGAATGGAGTAAGACAGACGCACAAACTTTCACCATATCTTTGCTTGACTTCACGGTCGGAAACATGGGAATGATTATCAATTTTAAGTGTGATGTCAAGACCATGGTTCTCAACTCTTGGGAGCAGAAAGAATATACAGGTGATGGTTGGATAAAGTTTAAGGGTGAAGACGGTTCTGTATGGGGTACAGACACAGACGGTTCTGCATCAAGTGCAAAAGGCAGTAGCGTGCAAGGCTATTACAATGCCAAGACCCACGAAATACAATTCATCGTCAACTACAATATGATGAATGTACGTTCTGAGTGCTTCAAGCAGACCATTGACAAGTCTCGTCTCGCAACTTTTGATGCCGACAAGGCAAAGTATGAGGCAGACTTGGCTGCGTATAAAAAAGAGCACGGAATCATATAAGAGACTGTAGCTTATATCTATTCAAGGAAAGAGGGATATGCCCAGACATGTCTCTCTTTCTTTTGCAAGTAAAAAATGAAGGGAAGAGAAACAAGCCATAGCGAGGCTGAAATCGTGTAAGGATTTGGAAAAAATAGAATAGCAATATAAATGAAGACAATTAGAAATGTAATGCTCATCGGCTTGCTGCTGATACTCGCCCTCCCTGTCGCTGCACAGCGAAAGGTGAAGTTCGATATCTTCGACAAAGCCACTGAGCAGCCAATCATCGGCGCAGTCATCACCTACGCCGACAATGAAAAATTGAAATCGCCACAGCGTGTTGTTACCAACATGGATGGTGAGGCTACCATCTCGCTGCCTCAGAGTGACAAGTGTTATTACCAGGTGGTATCCGTGGGTTACAACCCTCTGAATGGAACCATCGGAAGCGACAGCTCCCTCAAGCTCTTCATGACAGAAGACGTGATGAAGGTGAACGAGGTGGTGGTTACTGGTTCCCGCGCCGCCCGACCAATCAAGCTCTCGCCAGTGAGCACGCAGGTGATCGGCGGTAAGGAACTGGTAGATGCAGGCTATGCCGACCTCACCAAGGCTCTGCAACAGGAGACACCGGGACTGAACATCCAGAAGGTGGGTTTCGGCAACGAAATCTCCATGCAAGGTCTTGATGCCCGCCACGTGCTCTTCCTGCAGGATGGTGAGCGATTGACGGGCGACATGGCGGGTAACCTCGACTATGAGCGTTTCAACCTCCATGCCATCGACCGCATCGAAATCGTGAAAGGTGCCAGCAGTACCCTCTATGGAAGCCGTGCATCGGGTGCCGTCATCAACCTCATCACCAAGAAAACTACCAAGCCTATCGATATTCAGGCTGGTGTACGCTGGGGACAGATGAACGAGACCAACTACAAGAACCCATCCAAAAAGGACTTCCTGTATATGTTTGAGAAGAATGCTGACCGCCCGAACCTGCAGAGCTGGGTATCGGCAGGATTCAATGCAGGCAAGGTAACTTCGCAGACGGATGTGTGGTATTCTTCGAGCGATGCCTTCTACATGTATCAGGCTGAGAACGACAAGAAGGTCTATACCCAAGAGGCGAATCCTTGGCTCGACCACGACGTGACCATAACCAGCGTGGCTTCCCGTCCGCCAATGGGCATCGAGGGTACAGAGCATATCTCGGTATCGCAGAAGGTATTCTACGACCCTTTCAAGAACCTGGAGATTCTTGCCTACGGTAGTGCGTTCTATATGAACACCTACGACCTCATTCAGGATATGACCTTCAGTCAGGCGCGTGACTGGACGGCCGGTACCAAGATTAAGTACTCCTTCAAGGATTGGTTCAAGATTACCGCCTCCCTTCATGGCGACTTCTACGACCGCTTCAAGCGACACGAGCGTATCGACGAGCGTGCCAAAGTGTATAAGAGCCGTATCTTCCAGCCTCGCCTCTCCATCACCTCGCAGAAGTTCGAGGGCCACGACCTCATCCTCGGCATCGAGCACCTGAGCGATGACCTGACGAGCGACCGGTTCAACGGCGATGCCTCCCACATCATGCGCACCCGTTCGCTGAAGGAAACGGAGGCTTTCCTGCAGGACGAGTGGACGATGAACGACCACTGGATGGTTTCGGCAGGTGTGAGAACCAACTTCAGCCGTGCCTTCGGACTGATGGCGATGCCTAAGATTGCCTTCAAGTGGAGTCCTTCGGAGCACTGGGCATGGAGAGCCAACTACTCGATGGGCTACCGTTCGCCCAGCATCAAGGAGCTGTTCTTCAACTGGGACCACCTCGGCATGTTCATGATTAAGGGTAACGAGGACCTGAAGCCTGAGAAGAACAACTACGTGAGCCTGGGCACAGAGTACTCGAACGATAACTTCTTCATCTCGGGCAATGTGTATGGCAACTTCTTCCGCAAGAAGATAGAGGGCGTATGGCGCATCTACGACATGCAGTATAATTTTGAATATACCAACCTCGCCAAGCAGAACCTCATCGGTTTGGAAGCCATCATGCGTTGGCACTTCCTCAACCACTTCACGATGAATGCCACCTACAGCTACGTGAACGTGAGCAAGATGGATGGCATCCAGGTGAACACCACTTCGCCTCATGCTGCTACGGCGAGCCTCGACTATAAGTACAACAAGAAAAACTACCGCCTGGGCGCCACCTTCTCGGCAAGCTACATGGGTGAGAAGAAATTCGATGTGCAGGACCGACTCTCTGTAAACGGCGAGAGCCACGATGCCTACTTCCGCTGCCAGTTGCCTCAGTATGTATTGTGCAACCTGTCGGTGATTCAGACCTTCTATAATAAGGTGAAGGTAACCGTGGGTGTGGATAACATCTTTAACTATGTGCCAAAGACCCTGGGTTCGGGCATCACCATGTTTAACGTGCCAGCCACGGCAGGAGTCAAGGCGCATGTGCAGGTGGAAGTGTTGGTAGATGAATTGGTAAAAGCATTTAGAAAGAAAAAATAATGAAGAAAGCATTACTATATATAATAGGTATGGCAGCCGCAATGACGAGCTGCGTATCTTATGAGGCAGAGGACTTCACTGGTCATACCTTGCCCCGAAAAACAGGTTATAGCACGGGTGTTACCAACGACTGGCTCTATTTTGACCTGAAGACGGGACATCGCTATAATGTGCTGAATCCTAACCAGAGTGTCATCGCCTTTATAGACGGCAAGCCAATAGAGGAGTATTTCCATTATAAAGGTACTGCCAAACTCGTAAAGTATTGGAGCGAGGGCGTACAGAAGAACATCTTTGAGGATGCAGAGCGTGATGCGAACGGCGATACCATCTTCACCAAGAATCAAGCCACTGGCAAGTTAACCTATAAGACGGTGAAGCGCCAGGCAAGCAGCATCTTAGTGATGGAGAACATGGAGGATGACCCCAATACGATGGCTTATCCTGCTACGGAGTGGGACCTTGCCTTTGACGGCTACCATCTGCGAACCAACAGTGGAACAAGCGGCATAGGCAAGGGCGGTGCTGCCGACCTGGGCTATGGCGAATATGACAAGTGGACGAGCAAGGCGCAGGTGGATGCTTATCTGGCTGAACACAACATGACCTTCACCGTGGATGATTCGGCAAGCGTATATGTCACCATGTCGCAGAACGACTGGAACAAGTATTGCATCGACAACAAACTGGATATGAACGAGAACCCTTGGTTCGACCCGAACAACGGTCCTGCCAAGCAGTTGGTAAGCGGCAATCCGGTGCTCGAAAAGGCAATGACCTTCTCTGGTCCACCTCCAGTATATGCTCCTTCTTTCCATACCTACGTAATCCGTTCGTGGGATGGCGAGAGATATTACAAGCTCCAGATCATCTCCTGGTATGATGCCAATGTGCAGATAGGTGATGAGGGAGGAAGAATCAGTTATTACTTAGATGAATTAAAGTAAATATTAAACATTATGGAACAAACGATTGAAACGAAAAATACGGCGGGCACGCCGTCGGGCAAGAAACGCTATTGGTGGAAAGCCTCCGCCTCCTTCCTCTTGGTGCTGTTCACCATGCCTTTGGGACACGCGCTGATGATTATGATGGAACACCTGATGAGCGAGACCGTGCTCCACTATTCCGCCTTCGCGATGGGCGCGGTGGGTATGGCGATGGTCATCATCGGCGTGTTTGCCAAGGGCGACACGCGGCAGACCCTCTGGGGACTGTTCGGCGGCCTGCTGTTCTGGACGGGCTGGGTGGAGTTCCTTTTCATGTACTTCGCCAACCGCTTCGGCACGCAGCCGCAGCTCGACCCCGTGACGGGCGAGGTGGTGACGCGGCCCGAATACCTCATCATGCCCGCCTCGTTCGGGTTCTGGATGATGATAATGATCATGTACCTGTTCAGCACGAAGAACGGCTGCAACTTCATCAACTGGTGGCAGCGGCTGCTGTTCCGGGGGCGGAAGAACGACATTGCCGCACGCCCCATGACACGCCACACGAGCATCGTGACCTTCATGGAACTGATGATGATTCTGTGGGGCTCGTACCTGCTGCTGATGTTCTGCTACGATGACGTGTTCCTCGGCGACCACCATCCCGTAACCCTGCTCGTGGGGCTGGGCTGCCTGATAGGGTCGTTCTTCATCTTCGCCAAGCAGCTGCGCATTGCCTCGTGGGGCGCGAACATCCGCATGGCCATCGCCACGGTCATCGTGTTCTGGACCCCTGTGGAAATATTGGGGCGCATGAACCTGTTCAGCGAGATATGGGTTGCCCCGATGGAGCACAAGACGGAGATGATCATCATCCTCCTGGCATTCGTGGCATTGGCGGTCTACCTGTGGTACAAGAGCGCGAAACGTAAAATGGCTGCGCAATGAGCGGGACGAAGCAACTGCACTGGGGGAAGGCGGTCGTCTCGATAGCCGTCACCCTCGTGGCCATGCCGCTGACCCACATCCTTGCCCGTGCGCTGAAGGACGGCACTTCGGGCGTGGAGCAGTTCTATGCCGGCATGGGCATGGGCGCCGTGGGGCTGCTGATGGTCATCGGCGGCGTGTTCGTGAAAGGAGACGCGAAGCAGACCCTGCTCGGACTGTTCGGCGGTATGTTCTACTGGATGGGGGCGGTGGACTTCCTCTTCATGTACTATGCCAACCGCTTCGGCACGCAGGCACAGCTCGACCCCGTGACGGGCGAGGTTGTCAGCCGCCCGGAGTACCTGCTGCTGCCCGCCACCTTCGGTTTCTGGGCGATGACGATGATGCTCTACCTGTTCTGCACACGCAACGGCTGCAACTTCCTCAACTGGTGGCAGCGGCTGTTCTTCGGCAGGCACAAGAAGGAGATTGCCGCCCGACCCATGACGCGCCACACCAGCATCGTGGTCTTCATGGAGGTGGTGACGATGCTCTGGACGTGCTACCTGCTGCTGATGTTCTGCTATGACGGACGGTTCATCGGCGACCACAGCCCTGTGACCCTGCTTGTGGGCATGGGCGGGTTCATCGGTTCGCTGTTCATGTTCGCCCGGCTGCTGCGCTATCCGGCATGGGGCATGAGCCTGCGCTACGGCTATGCCACGGTCATCATCTTCTGGATAGGTGTGGAGGTGTTCGACCGTATCCACGTGTTGGAAGGCCTGTGGGCGGCACCGTCGGAACATACCGACCAACTGGCGGTCATCGGACTGTCGCTACTGGCGACTGCCGCTTACCTCATATATAATAAGTTGCACAAGAAACAGACGGCAACGGCATGAAACGGATTACATGGAAAAAACATCATAAGTGGCTGGGCATCGCGCTCAGCCTTTTTCTGCTGATGTTCTGTCTGTCGGGCATCGTGCTGAACCACCGGTGGCTTGTGCGTGATGTCGACATCAGCAGGAAGTGGCTGCCTGTCCGTTACGAATACACGAAATGGAACGGTGGCCTGCTGCGGGGCACATTGCCCTATACGGACGAGGACAGCGTGCGCCGTGTGCTGGTCTATGGCACGGGTGGCATCTGGCGGACGGACACTTCCGCTTCCGCATTCGCCGACTTCAACGACGGACTGTCCGATGGAGCAGACTATCGGCAGATACGTGCCGTGGCGCAAACGGCGGACGGCAGCCTGTATGCGCTCAGTCCTTTCGGGCTGTACCGTTACGGCATCCACACAGGTTGGCAGCAGATACCGCTCCCTACGGACGGAGATGAAATGCTGACGGACATGACCTGCAAGGGCGACACGCTGGCGGTGCTGGGCCGTTCTTATCTCTATATCTCCATGTCTCCCCATACCCAATTCCGTAAGATACAGTTGCAAGCCCCGTCGGACTATGACGGCAAAGTCTCCCTGTTCCGCACGGTGTGGGTGCTGCATACGGGCGAACTGTTCGGTATGCCGGGCAAGCTCGTCATGGATGCGGTGGCCGTGGTATTGGTGTTGCTCAGCCTGACGGGTATCCTCTACTGGCTACTGCCTAAATACATGCGGCGCAGACACAAACAAGGAAAGAGTGCGGACAAGGCGGCACGCTGGACGCGCCTCTCGTTGCTGTGGCATGACAAGTTAGGCCGCACCACCCTTGTATTGACCCTACTTATTGCCGTGACAGGCTGGTGTCTCCGTCCGCCCGTACTGATAGCTCTTGCACTGACCGATACGCCGGCCCTGCCCGGAAGCACCCTTGACAGCCCGAACCCGTGGAACGACAAACTGCGAATGGTGCGCTACGACACCGCCTGCGGCGACTGGTTGCTCTCCACTTCCGAAGGCTTTTATTCCCTGAAATCGTTCGAAGCCATCCCCGAAAGGCTGACACATACGCCACCCGTCAGCGTGATGGGGTTGAACGTATGGCAGCGCGATGTGCAAGGTCGTTGGCTCTGCGGCTCGTTCAGCGGACTGTTTGTATGGAACAGAGCGCAAGGCACGGCGACCGACTGGTTCACGGGCGAACAGGCAGATGACAAGCCCGGCCCTCCGTTTGGCAAAAAGGCCATATCGGGTTTCAGCGCGGACTTGGGTAAAGAGCCGTTTGCCGTGGAATACTACAACGGGACGAACGCGCTTCCCCAGCCGGAAAGCCTCGCCGCGCTCCCCATGTCGCTTTGGAACTTCGCTCTGGAAGTCCACAGCGGACGCATCTACATCGGCATTGCCGCCACGTATGTGTTCGTGTTCATCGCCGGCATTGCCATTGTGTGGTGTCTGTGGAGCGGATGGAAGTTGCGGAAAAAGAACAGGAATAAACAGGTTCATAGGTAGTGTTTCACAGAGTGTGTCTGAGGCCAGTTTGCCTTAGAAGTGATGATGCAAAGTTAATATACAATTTTGTATTTCATATGTCCGGGAGTCGTCATGGTGGCGACTCCTTTTTTGCTTTCAGGCAGGCCTTTCTGCTAAAAGACCTATTCCATTAGTCAGGAAACAGAGTCTTGTCGCAGGTTATGTTGGGCAGCAGCCGGTCAAAAGCCTCGTATGACTAAATCAAGAAAGTCAGGCTTTTGAGGTTTAAAAGTAGTATATGGCTCGTTGGACAAGTAGTATATGGCTCGTTGGACAAGTAGTATTATGCTCATTGGACAAGTAGTATTATGCTCATTGGGCAATGAGTATTATGCTCGTTGGGCAAGTAGTATTATGCTCATTGGGCAAGTAGTATTATGCTCGTTGGGCAAGTAGTATTATGCTCATTGGGCAATGAGTATTATGCTCATTGGGCAATGAGTATTATGCTCGTTGGGCAATGAGTATTATGCTCGTTGGGCAATGAGTATTATGCTCGTTGGGCAAGTAGTATTATGCTCGTTGGACAAGTAGTATTATGCTCCCTAAAAACAGCACTATTTTAGGGCTTTTACAACCAGGCATCCTATCGGGTAGGGTATAGGTGCTCGAAAAAGTAAGCATTGGATCTATGAAATATTTCCATTGATGCGAAGAGAAATTTCCATTGGTTCGTGGGATAAGTAAGCATTGGTTCCAAAATCAAGTGATTATTGGTCCCAAATGGCACTTTTCAGGGTCTTTTAGCAGATTTTGGGGGAAAATGAGAATTGCGTACTTTTTGCCTGCAAAGGTCGGACATTTTCACCGGAGGTCCTTTGCCCTATCCGGCGGTGTGCACAGGATCCTGCATGCCCGAACTGTCGTGTGTTAAATAAAAACACCATGGATTCCTTATTGCCGGCCATCTTTCCCGACATCTTTATCCCGCTATCGGGCAGCCATTCTTCCATATAGGGCGTGGCAGACTTATAGATGCCCGCACCAGATGATCTTATAGTGTCCGGAGGCAAGATGTTATGTGTTGATAGGGTGTCTACCTATGTCAGTATAAGTCAGTATGGCGTCATAATGAGACTGCCAACACAATGCCGCCCTACTGTGTGACATTCCACAGCAGGGCGGCACTTCTTGTCCAAACAGGCACGCTGACATTTATCATTCGGCTGCCGGTCTCTTCATGATCTTTCTTACGGGCTTGTTGAGGGTGTCGTTGTCCAGGGCGCGGGTCTTGGAAGGTGCGTAGTTGGGATATCCGTACCAGCTGTCCCATCCCCAGTCGTAGTCACCCCAGTTGGGCGATGATGTCTTGCGCAGTCTGAACTGCATGGGATCACCATCCTCGCTCAGGATGGTGCCGCTGAACCAGTTGTCAGAGAGCGAATAGTCGTATATGGTGAAGTAGGTGTCGTCTTCACGCGAATAGATCTCAATGTTACGGTTGTTCACCCGCCATATAATGTGGCTTGCAAAATAGTCGCGTGGAGCGTCGCTGTAGTAGTCGATCCAGTAGCCGGTGCCGGAAGAATATTCGTAGGGATCCTTGTCGAAGGCCAGAACGGAGTAGGACGAATAGTAGGTGTGTCCGTTCCATTCGCTCGTTACGTACATATCGCCTTCCCATACTCCCCAAAGGGAATCGGCTATATAGCTATCGTCGTCGCAGCTGACAAATGTCAGTGACAAGACAGCCAATATCATCGTTGCGAAGATAGATGTAAACTTTTTCATAATATTTCGTTTTTATGATTAATGTTCTTTTTCCTTGGAATTTATTTTATGTTACAAATTTACTGCATCGTTTATGCTTCTGCAAGCATAAATCCATATTATTTTTAGGAAAATCCCTATTTACATTATCTGGTTATGAATGAACCCGAGACCAGCAACGCCGGTATGCGTACTTGGATGGGGGCGTTTCGTGAAGAAGTGCGGAAGGATTGGAGATGGTTAGGAAGATCATCTCAAGTTATTAAATCACAAACTTTTAATGCTGATTTGGGATAATGATTGATAGGATATGGAGACGGCGGGGACACATCGATGGTGATGTGTCTCCGCCGTTATTGTCATGGGGCAGCTCGTGACGGCTTATTCCGCTTTGGCTGTCTTCTTCCCGCTTCCACGGGGACCTCCTTTGGGTGCAGGCGTGGGTTGGGCGTCGGCCTCACCGTCGATATGCCGATCGCTGTTGTCGCGCATCACATCGTGTACGATGGAGGTGATCTGCTGCTTGAGCTCGTTGATGAACCGGGCGGCATCGTATTTATGGTGTTCGATGTCGCGGAGCTTCTTTTCCCAGATACCCGTGAGCTCCACGCTGGTGAGGAGCTTCTCGTGGATGGTGTCGATGAGCTGTATGCCTGTCGGTGTAGCCACAATGTTCTTACGCTCACGGCGTATGTAGTGGCGTTTAAAGAGTGTCTCGATGATGCCGGCACGTGATGAAGGACGTCCGATGCCGTTCTCCTTCATGGCAGCCCGGAGCTCGTCGTCGTCGACGAGCTTGCCTGCTGTCTCCATGGCCCGTAGCAGGGAGGCCTCGGTGTAGTGCTTGGGAGGAACGGTCATCTTCTCCGTGAGGGTGGGCTTGTGCGGACCCGACTCGCCTTTCACGAAATGAGGCAGGATGGAAGTCTGCGGCTTGGCCTTTGTGCCTTGGGAGCTGTCACTCTGACTGTCGCCTTCCGTGTCGCTCTGATTGTCCGATCCGTAGACGACACGCCAGCCCGGTTTGAGGATCTCCTTTCCTGAGGCCTTGAACTCCAGATTCAGATCCTTGTCGGGCTGACCGTTGGCATCGGCGACCGTACCCGTGACGGTGGTCGTCGCGAACTGACAGTCGGGATAGAACACGGCGATGAACCGTCGGGCGATGAGGTCGTAGACATGCCGTTCGGCATCGCTCAGTCCTACCGTCACCTGCCCCGTGGGGATGATGGCGTGGTGGTCGGTCACCTTGGAGGTGTCGAAGACACGCTTCGACTTTGGCAGCGTCTTTGAGATGGCAGCCAGGTCCTTGATGAGTGGCAGGTAGACCTTTTGCCCGCTCACGGTCATCTGGCTGACACCGTTGAGGATGCCGGGACACTTGGGATAGATATCGTCAGAGAGATACTGGGTGTCGACACGCGGATAGGTGGTGAGCTTCTTCTCGTAGAGGCCTTGGATCAGGTTGAGCGTCATCTCGGCCGAGTAGCCGAACTTCCTGTTGCAGTCCACCTGTAGGGAGGTGAGGTCGTAGAGCTGTTTGGCCGGCTCGCGTCCCTGCTTCTTCTGTACGCCAGTGATGATGAAGGGCTTTCCTTCTATGAGACTGAAGTCCTTCTCACCCTCTTCCTTGCTGTTGTAACGGCCTTTGGTAGCGGTGAAGGTCGTATCACGGTAGACGGTGGCGAGCACCCAGTAGGGCTCGGGGACGAAGGAGTCGATCTCCTTCTGGCGCTGAACGATGAGGGCGAGGGTGGGAGTCTGTACGCGGCCGATGCTCAGCACCTGCCGGTTGCGTCCGTAGCGCAGGGTGTAGAGACGGGTGGCATTCATGCCGAGGAGCCAGTCACCGATGGCACGGCAGAGGCCGGCCATATACAGGCTCTGGTAGTCGTCCTGGGGCTTCAGGGAGTTGAAGCCTTCACGGATGGCCTCGTCAGTCATGGAGGAGATCCACAACCGGCGTACGGGACAGCGCACGCCGGCAAGCTGCATCACCCAGCGTTGGATGAGCTCACCTTCCTGACCGGCATCACCGCAGTTGATCACCTCATCGGCCTTGGCATAGAGACTCTTGATGGTGTTGAATTGTTTCTCAATGCCACGGTCGGGGATGAGCTTGATGCCGAAACGCTGAGGAATCATGGGAAGGGCAGCCAGAGTCCAGAAACGCCAGTTGGGCTGGTAGTCGTTGGGCTCCTTGAGCTCGCATAGGTGTCCGAAGGTCCACGTCACCTGGTAGCCGTTGCCTTCCATATAGCCGTCGTGCGGCTCGTTGGCTCCGAGGATGCGTGCAATGTCCTTGGCCACGCTGGGTTTCTCCGCGATACAAACTTTCATCTGTCTTGTTTTTGTTTTGTCTGCAAAGATACGGATTTTTGGACAGACAACGGGCCGAACATCACAAAAAAGGCGT
>ERZ857521.1190-NODE-1190-length-33241-cov-4.634454_pt1 | contig 33241 bp, 26 predicted proteins | sample MGYA00519701_ERZ857521 | MGnify/ENA primary metagenome ERZ857521 (study PRJEB31778, sample SAMEA3449346) | human gut metagenome | biome: human gut; feature: human-associated habitat; material: faeces | place: United Kingdom | collected 2010/2012 ...
CGTACACCGGGGCTATGTAAATTGTAAGAATGCTTTTTGGATGACTGTAAATTTTTCTCAATGTTCTTTTGCGTGTTCTCCATCCTATCGTCTCCCTCCACTGGCAGACAGGAGAAGTATCATCATGGTTGGTATTATATATCGCATGTATGTTAATGTCAAGTACAAAAATCCTCCGACCACTCCAACAATTAAACTCAGCAACCAAAAAGATATAAAAGCAATACCAGAAGAATTATTTGGAAAGTATATAACTGGCACAACTTTTCTGTCGCTAATCTGGATTTTATTAGCATTTAACGCTATAATTTTTTCTACAATTTCATGTTTTTCATTTTCCAAATCTTGCGCTTTTTTCCTATTAGACTGTATGGTATCATCATACTTGGCATATATCTCTTGTCTTTTTTGCTCCAGTCTTGCCTTTCGTTCCTCCTCTTCTCGCTTCTTTCTTTCATATAATTCCCTTTCTTCCCTCATTCTTTTTTCATTCAGTTCTTGCTCTTTTTTTCTTTGTCTATCAACTATAATTTTATTATATTGCATCAGTTCATTTTTTAACTCATCATCTCCGCTGTCTTTTTTTTGCTTTTCACTCTCATCTTATGTCTCCTTTCCATTTTCACTTTACGCCTTCGTCGTTTTCTTCTTTCTCGTGGTCCGCTTTTTCTTATTTTCCCCTGCATGATGAGGCTGCACCGAACGATAAAAAGAATTCAGTTTTGCACGATAATCGCCGCCTTTTGCACGCTGTACCACCTGCTGCACAAAGGCTTCGAGTTTTTTCATGTAGTCCCCCTCGCTGATTGAGCCGTCCGCCACACCGGTTAAGCCCTTCTCCCAGCTTGCCGTCAAATTCGGCGAAATCATTTCCGGCATGGAACAAAATACAATGCCATAGACAAGTTCGCCCTTTAGTGTCGGTGTAATAATCTGATTCTTTTTATTCAGATTCAGATATTCAATGGAAAATAATTTCTTCAAAATTTCCGCTCTCGTTGCACTTGTGCCAATACCGCTTCCTTTAATCTGCTCCCGCAGTTCTTCATTCTCGATGAGCTGCCCGGCATTTTCCATTGCTAAAATCATAGAACCCGAATTGTACCGTTTTGGTGGGGAAGTTTCTCCCTCTTTTACCGCACATTCTGTGAGCGAAACAGGGGTGCCTTTTTTTAAGAGATTAAGTACCTCTTTTAAGTCAAAACTCTCCTCTTTTTCCTCTTCTTTTTCTTCTGCCGATAGAATCTCATCCGGATTCTTCTTTTTCGTAAAAGAATACTGGGTAACAGGCAAAAATCCTTCTTCCAAAAGAACTTTTGTTGATGTAAAAAAACGTTCCTCTCCGGCCTTTACCGTTACATTTAGCTTCTGATATACCGCAGGCGGATAAAAGATACTAAGAAAACGTCGCACAATTACTTCATACATCTTTGTCTGTAACTCTCCCAGACGCGAAAGTGCGCTTAATCCTTGACCGGTCGGAATAATCGCATAGTGGTCGGTAATCTGTTTGTCGTTTACATACCGTGTTTTTTCAAGCCCCTTATACGTCTGGTTTTTCGAAATATAAGGCAGGAAAGATGCCGTCACCGGATACCCCTGCAGTCCGTTTAAGTTTTTTCCGATTTCTTTTGCCACCGCACTGGAAAGAACACGGGCATCGGTACGTGGATACGTTACTAACTTCTTTTCATAAAGTTCCTGAACAACTGCTAACGTCTCATCCGGACTGATTTTAAAAAGTTTTGAGGCGGTGTTCTGAAGTTCCGCCAGATTAAATAAAAGAGGCGGATTTTTCTTTTCCTTCTTCTTTGCGACCTGTTCAATTTCTGATGGAACCGGCTCCGGCTGCATCAGAGAATCAATTAGCGCCAGCGCATTTTCCTTTTCTTTAAAACCATTTTCTTTGTAAAGAGCCGGTGATTGATAGTATTTCGAGCCTTCTACCGCCTTCCATTCTCCCTGAAATTTTTTACCCTGTAACTCAAAATTACCAATCACACGGTAAAACGGCGTTTTGACAAAGTCACGAATCTGCATTTCACGCTTTACCACCATACCAAGCACACAAGTCATCACACGTCCGACAGACACTGACGTCCACTTCTGCCCCTTTAACGTATCATTGAGCCAAAATCCATATTTCAAAGACAAAACACGCGAGAAATTAATTCCCATCAAATAATCTTCTTTGGCACGCAAATAAGCCGAACTGCTAATATTATCATATTCAGCCATCGGCTTTGCCTCTCGGATTCCGCGTAATATTTCTTCTTCCGTCTGGGAATCAATCCACACACGAAGTTTCTTTTTGTTAGCAGAAACCTGCGCCATCTGGTCTACCAGACGGTAAATGTATTCACCCTCCCGCCCGGAGTCGGTACAGATGTAAATGGTATCCACATCCTCACGGTTCAAAAGATAACTGACCGTATCAAACTGCTTTTTCACACCGGGAATCACTTCATATAAAAACTTTTCCGGTAAAAAAGGAAGGGTATCTAACGACCATTTTTTCAAAGCGGCGTCATAAACTTCCGGATAACTCATCGTCACCAAATGACCAACACACCAAGTCACAATCGTATCTTCCGACTCAAGATATCCGTCTCCCCGTCTTCCATTTATCTTTAATATGCGGGCAAACTCCTGCGCCACACTTGGTTTCTCTGCTATAAAAACTCGTTTTGCCATGCTCTCACTCTCTAGTATCCTAATTCTTCACCAACCAAAATGACTTTGATTCGATTTTTCACTCCACTTCGCCGTGTCACTACAAACTGACTGCAGATACAGTCCTCACCGTAGCAGTTTCCACACACACCATTTACTGCACAAGGTGTTTTTTTGTTCAGTCGGACTGCATTTGGCGGGCAGGCAGTAAGACGAACCCGTTTCAGACCTGACTCCACATCCGTTACCACTTTGTTCATACCGGCAATCACAAGTACATTTTCCGGGCCATAACAGAGAAAGCTCACACGATTTGCCCTGCCATCAATATTAATCAGTTCACCGTCTGTGGTAATGGCATTTGTACTCATAAGAAAATAATCGGAATTAATCATTCTTGCCTTAATTTCTTTTTCCTCTTCCGGCGTAGAAAATGCGGTGCGGTCGATTACATCGCAAGGACTTTCTTTCAGCCAGTCCATAATCCCGGTTTCCTGTAAGGTAACAGAGCCTCCATAACAAACCGATTTCCCTTGTGTAAGAAACTTTTCTTTCACAAGTGCTAATGCTTCTTCTTTTGTTTCTACATAAAATCCTTCCATCCGGCGTAACTTTAATTTCTCAATCATCTTCTCCGCCAGCCTACGGTTTGCCGTCTTTTTTGCTTCCTGCATCGAATCACTCCTCGTAAATCATAAGTCTGGGCAGATACGCCCAGACTTACTGTTTTGTTCTATAAAAATGTTACACTCGATTCTAGTACAATGGGTACTTATCCGTCAATTCCTTAACAATTGCCTTTGCTTTTTCTGTATTTGCTTCATGGTCATCAATCAGCATTGCAATTGCCTCAGCAATCTGATCCATATCATCCGGATTCATGCCACGGCTTGAAACCGCTGCTGTTCCCAGACGAATACCACTCGTTACAAATGGAGACTGTGGATCATTTGGAATTGTATTCTTATTGGCTGTGATATTGGCATCATCCAGCCATTTTTCTACTTCTTTACCGGTCAGACCTTTAGCAGCCAAATCAACCAACATCAAGTGGTTGTCCGTACCACCGGAAACAATATCAATGCCGCGTTTCTGCAATCCTTTGCAGAGAGCCTGTGCATTATCAATGATACGTTTTCCGTACTCTTTAAAACTTGGATCCAATGCTTCTTTAAAGCAAAGTGCTTTAGCAGCAATCACATGCATCAAAGGACCACCCTGAATACCAGGGAAAATTGCTTTATTTAACTTATGCTCCGTAGCAAATTCTTCAGAAGAAAGAATCATACCGCCACGAGGTCCACGCAGTGTTTTGTGTGTTGTCGTTGTTGTTACATGAGCATATGGAATCGGGCTTTCATGATAACCGGAAGCAACCAGTCCTGCGATATGAGCCATATCTACCATCAGATAAGCACCAACTTCATCTGCAATTTCACGAAATCTTTTGAAATCAATCTTACGGCAGTAAGCACTTGCACCGGCAATAATCATTTTCGGTTTGCACTCTTTGGCAATGCGCTCTACTTCGTCATAATCAATAAATCCTGCGTCATTCACACCGTACGGTACGATGTGATAATAGGTTCCGGAAATATTTGCCGGGCTTCCATGAGAAAGATGTCCGCCGTGGTCAAGGTTCATTCCCATAACTGTCTCACCCGGTTTAACCAAAGCAAAGAATACAGCCATGTTTGCCTGGGCACCGGAATGTGGCTGAACATTTGCATAAGTACAGCCAAACAGTTTCTTTGCGCGGTCTCTTGCCAAATCTTCCACGATGTCCACATACTGGCATCCGCCATAATAACGTTTGCCCGGATAACCTTCTGCATATTTGTTTGTCAGTGTGCTTCCCATAGCAGCCATTACGGCTTTGCTGACAAAGTTTTCCGAAGCGATTAACTCAATGTGGTCATTCTGACGACCGGTTTCCTGTTCCATTGCTTTTGCCAATTCAGGATCGGCATTTTTTACCTCATCAAATGAATACATAAATTCTCTCCTTTTTTATTTATTGTAAAGCGTTTTACGCCTCATCAATTGCTTTTCCGATATCATGTCTCATATACTTATTTGAAAAATCAATCCAGTTGGTCGCTTCATAAGCGTTCTTTCTTGCCTCTTTCAAATCTTTTCCCTTTGCCGTTACACCAAGTACGCGGCCGCCATTTGTCACGATGCCCTCATCCGTAAGTTTCGTGCCGGCATGGAATACATAGTAACCATCTTTACCATCAAAGTTTTCAAAACCTGTGATTACTTTGCCTTTTTCGTAATGCTCCGGATAGCCATCGGAAGCAAGTACAACACAAACCGCTGCATTGTCCTCAAACTGAAGGTCAATTTCATCGAGTTTACCATCGATGCAGGCATTCATCACATCAATAATATCATTTTTCATACGTGGAAGAACGACCTGAGCCTCCGGATCACCAAATCTGGCATTGTACTCTAATACTTTTGGTCCATCTTCTGTAAGCATCAAACCGACAAACAAAATTCCGACAAAATCTCTGCCTTCTTTTTTCATCGCATCCATCGTAGGCTGATATACTTTTTCCTCACAGAATTTCTGAACTTCATCCGTATAAAACGGACTTGGTGAGAAAGTACCCATTCCACCGGTGTTCAATCCTTTATCACCATCTTTGGCACGTTTGTGATCCTGTGCACTTGTCATTGGTTTGATATGTGTACCATCACAGTAACAAAGCACGGATACCTCACGTCCGGTCATAAACTCTTCAATAACAATTTCATTTCCGGCATCACCAAACTGCTTGTCTAACATCAATGTCTTAACACCGGCTTTTGCTTCTTCTAAGTTGTTGCAAATCAAAACACCTTTTCCAAGTGCAAGCCCGTCCGCCTTCAAAACGATTGGCATTTTTGCTGTCTCAAGATAAGCCAGTGCCTCATCGGGATTCGTAAAGTTCTCATAGGCTGCCGTAGGAATATTGTATTTCTTCATCAAATCTTTTGAAAATGCTTTGGAGCCCTCGATAATCGCTGCATTTTTTCTCGGTCCGAATACACGGAGTCCACGTGCCTCAAACACATCAACCACACCGCCTACCAATGGGTCATCCATACCGATAATCGTCAAATCAATCTGATTTTTTTCTGCAAAATCAGCCAGTTTGTCAAATTCCATTGCGGTAATATCAACACACTCTGCAATCTGTCCGATTCCGGCATTTCCCGGCGCACAATATATTTTTTCCACTTGATTACTTTTTGCTACACTTGCTGCAATGGCATGTTCACGGCCACCGCTTCCTACAATAAGAACTTTCACGAGATATCCTCCTAACTGTTATTTACGTTTTACAATTCCATCCACAATTTCTAATTTACCATTGGCAATCAAATCAATTGCTTCCGGAAGAATTTTCCACTCTGCCTGTTCCATCACACGTTTCTGTAAGACTTCCGGCGTGTCATCATCAAGCACTTCTACTGCTTTTTGTGAAATAATCGGACCGCTGTCGGTTCCCTCATCAACAAAATGAACCGTTGCCCCTGTCACTTTATTTCCTCTTGCCAAAACGCTTTCATGTACCTTAAGTCCATAATATCCGGCACCGCAGTGCGATGGAATCAACGATGGATGAATATTTATGATACGGCCTTCAAATGCTTTTACAAAATTCTCCGGCAAAATCACAAGATACCCGGCTAATACAACTAAATCAATCTGTTTGTCATTTAAACAGCGAATCAGTGCTTCTCCAAAAGCATTCCGGTCTTCGTAATCTTTAGGAACAAGGACTTCCGATGAAATCCCTGCCTTTTTCGCACGCTCTAAGGCATACACCCCCGGCTTATTACTGATAACCAGTGCAAGCTCTGTATTTGTAATCGTGCCCGCCGCTGCTGCATCAATAATTGCCTGAAGATTTGTTCCACCACCGGATACACAAACGGCTGCTCTTAGCATAACGTAATTCCTTTCTCGCCATCTACGATTTCACCCATGATGTAAGGTGTCTCTCCGGCTGCTTTGATTGCCTCAACGGTTTTATCTACGTCCTGCTTATCTACTGCTGTAATCATACCAACACCCATATTATATGTATTAAACATTGCCTCTTCTGCAATCGAGCCATCGGATGCCAGCATTTTGAAAATAGGCGGAATCACAAAACTATCTTTCTTAATTTTTGCATGAGTTCCCTCTTTTAACATTCTAGGAATGTTCTCATAGAATCCACCGCCTGTGATATGGCTGCATGCTTTAATCCGCACGCCTGCCTCTTTAATCTGACGGAGTGCTTTGACATAAATCTTTGTCGGAGTAAGAAGTGTCTCACCCAAAGTCAAGTCACTTTCAAGAGACTCATACCTCTGGTTTAATGTTTCTTCCTTCATGGAAAATACACTGCGGACCAGTGAATAACCATTACTGTGAATACCGGAAGAAGCCATACCTACTAATACATCACCGGCTTTCAAATCTTTGCCGGTAATCATATCTTTTTTATCTACGATACCAACAGAAAATCCTGCCAAATCATACTCGTCAATCGGATAAAAGCCAGGCATCTCAGCTGTCTCTCCACCAATCAGTGCGGAATCTGCCTGACGGCATCCGTCTGCTACACCACTTACAATTTTCGCAATTTTTTCCGGTTCATTTTTACCACATGCAATATAATCCAAGAAAAACAGCGGTTCACCACCGGCACATGCAATATCATTTACACACATTGCCACACAGTCAATACCAATTGTATCATGCTTATCCAAAATAAAAGCCAATTTAAGTTTTGTTCCTACACCATCTGTGCCGGAAACCAATGTTGGTTCTTCCATGCCAACAAACTTTTTCATCGAAAATGCACCTGAAAAACCACCGATATCCGTCAATACTTCCGGTCTCATAGTCGATGCAATGTGCTCTTTCATCAGCGATACTGCCTTATAACCTGCCTCAATGTCAACTCCTGCTTTTTTGTAATCCATCTTTGAAATTCCTCCTATATATTGTGCATATCAAAATTCATTGTACCATCTTTTGTACTATCGGTCAACGAATCTTAAATTTCATTTTTTTCGTACCAGAATAATTGCCGACACCTTTTACATAAAGAAGTGCCGTACCTTTTTTCTTGTTTTTCCGATAAGAAAGAATGTAATCTCTTTTTTTCTTTAACTTCTTTCCGCCAAGTTTCACCGTTACTTTCGGCTTAACAGCCTTACCGGTACGTGCATAAACTGCTTTCAAGCCGGTAACACTTGCTTTTTTCACAGAGGCACGGACAATCGTAAAGGAAGCCGTCAATGTACTGGAATAATTGCCTTTTCCAGTGACAACAATGCCGGCAGATCCACGTTTTTTATTGTTTTTATAAAGTAATGTATAATCGGTATTGTTCCTCAAAATCTTACCATTCCAAACAACCTGAATCAAAGGTTTCACCTGTTTTCCGGTATAACTGTATTTTGCTTTACATCCAGTAATTACCGCACTTGCCATTGTCTCCGGACGAATGGTAAAGGTTTTCGTAAGTGAATTTGTATAAACACCTTTGCCACAAATCACTACTTTTGCAGTACCAACATTTTTGTTTGATAAGTAGGTTACGGAATAATCCAAATCCTGCACAAGCTTAACTCCATTTAACGAAACAGTAAACGAAGGGGTCAGAGCAGTTCCGCTGTAACGATAGCTTCCAAGGGAAGATACTGTCGCTTTCGCAATGGAGAACTCCAATTTTGAAAGTGACGTCTCCGCTGTTTCCAATGTAGTCAAATTTGCCACATAAGCTTTCTGTGCCTCACTGAGCGCATCATAGGCCTTTCTTGCACTCTCAATGCGGTCTTTTGCCTTTGCATTCACCGTACCAATCTGATTGATCAATGAGGATACACGGAGTGCTGCATTCATATTTTCTGCATCTAACTGCCTCTCAATAGCCTCTAACTGATTCAAATAAGAACTTCCAAAATATCTCTTCTGACGATCCGTCATCTGCTCGTAGTCTGCGCGGAGTTTTTTCACCGTATCCTCATCTAACAGAGAATAACCGCCCTCTCCGCTCCGGAGTGTATCAACCTGAATACGCAGGGCACTTGCCACCTGTACATCGGCATTAATCTCACGAAGAGAATCAATATTATAAATAGCTGCCTGTTTGTCCTCATCCAAAGACGCATATGCATTTAAAAGACTCTCAATCTGCAATTTCTTCGAACACATTAAAGCATCTTCCGTCTCTTCAATCTGTCGAATACTTTTAAGCATTTCCAAACGGTCGGTTGCTTCATCCAGTGTTGACAGATTCGAAATCAAATCCGATATATCACAAATTCCGCTGTAAGAATTAACAAATAAACGATAGGATTTGTATGCCTGCTCATAACGTTTGGTGAAATCTTCAAATTCATCATCCGACGCTGCCGTACCAATGTCTGTAATCTGTTTTTTTACTTCCTCACAGTTTGTATTTAACAATACGGCATTGTTCATCTTTTTCACAAGTTCAGGTGCCACCAAATCCTGCTCATCCGCAGTAAGTTCCTGATTGTAGTAGCGGTAAGCACGAAGTGCCGCGGTAAGTTCTGTTTTATTCTTCGGCGTTTCTGAGGTCAATGCAATCATTTCCTCAAAGGTCTCAATGTTGCGGTACTGAGTCAGCACATACTGAATTGCCTCTCCACGGTAATAGTCGTAAACCGAAAGTGAAAAATTGCTGGCTGCACCGGCATCTACTGCATCCTGCAATACATCCAGTTTTTCTTTTACGGTATCGTCAAGAACATCATAGACACCTAAATCATCATACGCCTGCTCAACGTCTGCGATAATATTTGCTTTTTCATATTTCTCATAATTTTCAAACAAGGAATTTTTCATTGCTTTGATTAAACAGTCTGCATATTTTGTATAACGGCGGAGTTCCGCAAATTTACTTTCATACAATCCATAGGCTGTTTTTGCGGACTGAACATCTTCTGAAAATAAGTTATAATCACCGGCAGAAGCATCTGCCTTTAGCATTTCAATTCGTAAAAATGCGCGATCTGCACTGTCTACCAGTTCCAAAAGTTCGCGAATCTGATTCAGTGCATTCACATCATCCGCATCCACTGCCGCTTTTATGTGGGCAGAGGCGTTCTCATAACTCTCTTTTGCCGTCTTGTAATTTTCTCTTGTTAAAGGTCTTGCTAACATGGCATCTACTGCTGTATGAATCGGTGCTGCCAGTTCCTCTAATGCCGCATTCTGTGCATCGGCATAATCCTGATAGAATTTCTGCACGGACTGATAACGGGTAACGGTCTCTGTCGTTGTCTCATCCTCTCCCGGTACCTCCGATGTCGTCTTTGTGGCAACATACGCATCCAATGTGTCAATCTCAGATGTGCTAAGCCCCGTTTGAAGTAATTTTCCTAATTTATCCACTTCATCTGCCAGTTCTTCCGAAAATGTGTAATCTTCCGGCGCAGGTGCAGCAGTCAATATAGTATCAATACAAAGTTTTGCCTGCTCAAGTGCCGAAACTTCTTCTGCCGAAACCGGCATCACCGGCAGAATGCTTATCATCATCAATAGTGCACTCCATAAAGCAATCCATTTTTTCAATCTCATCATCCTCCATATTCCTATGCTTTCTCAACATCTGTTATTGGATGTTACAACAATATATTTTACCTTGTATTTGAAAAAATAGCAATAAGAAATCCTTTTCTTTCTATGAATTTTCTGATACAATAGGCAGGAAAGATAAAATTACAAAGGAGGTACACGAAAATGTCAAAGAAAAGAGGTTCTTTGCTTTCTTATCGCCCGGATATTAAAGTGGTAGATGCTACTCTTCGGGATGGAGGACTTGTGAATGATTTCCGTTTTACGGAAGATTTTGTACGTGATTTATACGCTGCGAATGTTGCAGCTGGCATAGATTATATGGAATTTGGCTATAAAGCATCCAAAGATATTTTTGACCCGAAAGATTTCGGACCATGGAAATTCTGTGAAGAGGCTGACCTTCGCAACATCGTTGGTGACAACGATACGGATATGAAAATTGCTGTTATGGCAGACGTTGGCCGATGCAATTACAAACGTGACATTATCCCACGTGAGGAAAGTGTCATTGATCTGGTTCGTATTGCAACATACATCAATACCATTCCGGCAGCTCTTGATATGGTAAGACACTGCAAAAATATGGGCTACGAAACAACGATTAACATTATGGCAATTTCCAACGCAAAGGAATCAGAAATCACAGAAGCACTGCAGCTGATTGGAGAAAGCGAAGTCGATGGTATTTACTTAGTAGACAGTTACGGCTCTCTCTATATGGAGCAGATTGATGACTTATCTGACCAATATTTGGAGGCAGCCGAAAATACTGGTAAATTCACCGGTATACATGCGCATAACAACCAGCAGTTAGCCTTTGCCAACACAATCACCGCTCTTACCAGGGGTGTCAGCTACTTAGACGCCACTGTAAATGGCATGGGCCGCGGTGCCGGAAACTGTGCCAGCGAGCAGTTGTTAGGATTTTTGAAAAATCCTAAGTATGATATTATTCCGCTTCTTAAGTTTTTGGAAAAACATATCGTGCCCTTAAAAGAGTCCGGTGTTGTCTGGGGATATAACATTCCCTATCTTTTGACCGGTCAGATGAACCGTCACCCGCGTTCTGCGATTGCGGCGACAAAGGAAAAACGCACTGACTTTCTTAACTTTTACTTAGAATTAGGAGATAAAGACTGATATTCGATTTCAAAAAGAGGCATATCCTTTGATATGCCCCTTTTTTTGATTTCTTATTTTGCTATGTGTGCCTCGACATTTTTCTTTGTTTGCTGCAAATTTGTTTCTAATCGCTTTAACTCCGTGATGGCTTGTTTTGCATCCTCTTCTGTCGTATCCTCAATCTTTTCATCTACCTTTTTTGACATCGACGTAAGTTTTTCTTTCATCTTTGCAAAATCGGCGTCTGCCTCGATGTGATTTTTCTGAATCATCGTCTCAATTTCCTTGTATAACGATAACACCTGGCTTTTCTTTGTCTGCACTTCTTTTTTGGTCTCCTCCGTAACAGAATCCGACTGACATCCCGTCACACTTACAACCATAAGTGAAAGACTCAATAAAAGACTCACCAATTTTCTTTTCATGTCATCCATCCTTTCCTATCACTGCTTTTCCCAAAAAGTACCTTCTCTGGTATCTTTTAACACAATCCCTTTTGCCAGCAATTCCTCGCGGATTGCATCAGCTTTTGCGAAATCTTTTGCTTTTTTTGCTTCTTTTCTCTCTTCTATTTTTTTCTCAACATAAGAAGCCAGTTCATCGTCCACATCTGCCTCTTTTTCTTCCCATGCTTTCTCAAGCTGCAAAGAAAGTACTTCATCCATGCTCTGCACTAACACACGTTTCGAAGCATCCGAAAGTTCTGCCTTTAACATATCATATAAAACAGTAATTGCCGAACTGGTGTTAATATCATGAGAAAGTGCCTCTGCAAATTTCATCTTCCATTCTTCGCACGCAGCCGTATCCACTTCTCCATCCGTTGATAGATTGGCAATTCTCTTTACTAACTTATCATACGCACTTACTACATTATCCAGTGCATCCCACGAAAATTCAAGCGGTTTGCGGTAATGTGACTGTAAACAGAAGAAACGGTATGCCATCGGATTATATCCTTTTTCCTCTAAAAGAGAAACTGTCAAAAATTCACCCTTTGACTTACTCATTTTCCCATTCTTCGTATTTAAATGATTGACATGGAACCAGTAATTACACCACTTATGACCGATGTAGGCCTCACTCTGGGCAATCTCATTCGTATGGTGAGGAAAAATGTTATCGACACCACCACAGTGAATATCCATATATTCTCCCAAATGTTTCATACTAATGCAGGAGCACTCAATATGCCATCCCGGATAACCAACGCCCCAAGGGCTGTCCCACTTCAATTCCTGATTATCAAACTTCGATTTGGTAAACCAAAGAACAAAGTCTGTCTTATTTCTCTTATTTGTATCTTCTTCAACATCCTCGCGGACACCAACTTGCAAATCCTCTTCATTCTGAGAAGATAAAACATAATAATTATCCAATTTTGAGGTATCAAAGTACACATTCTCTCCTGCAATATAAGCATATCCTTTTTCCAAGAGCACCTCAATCATGTGAATAAATTCCGGAATACAGTTTGTCGCAGGTTCTACAACATCCGGACGTTTGATGCTCAACTTTTCGCAGTCAGCCATGAATGCATCCGTGTAAAAGCGGGCGATATCCATAACTGTCTTATGCTCTCTTTTCGCTCCCTTTAGCATTTTATCTTCCCCGGTATCACCGTCACTTGTCAAATGTCCGACATCCGTAATATTCATGACGCGTTTTACATCGTAGCCAACATAACGCAGGTATTTTTCAAGTACATCTTCCATAATGTAACTGCGAAGATTTCCAATGTGTGCAAAATGGTACACCGTCGGTCCACAGGTATACATCGCAACTTTTCCTTCTTCGTTTGGCACAAACTCATCCACTGACTTTGTCAAAGTATTATATAAATACGTTTTGATATCCATCATTGCTCTTTGTCTCTCTTTCTAACTTTTTTGCTTTTCTTCCATTATAAAAAGCACCTGAACATTTTTCAAGTGCTTTTTATGAATCTTATCATTTTGCCAGTTTTTCAATGCCTTTAAACTTTTTAATGATATCGTCTACCGACAATTTATCGACAAGGAAATAATCCATGCCGTTTTTCTCTACCCGGTAAAAGTTAATTCCGTCATAAGGCAGGTAACGAACAGTTACATCACGGTTATTCTCGTGGTACACAATTGTGAGGACCGGCTTACTGCTCTTTGGTTTTACTTTATTATCCGCTTTTCCGGAATACTCAAGCAGATAAGCAAGTGAATACGGCGATAAGAAGTCTCTCTCGTCATCATCTGAAATCTTCTTGCCATTTAATGTCCAGATATTCTTCACACTGCTATCCGTTGCATTATTAACTGCAGTTCCGCTTTCGGTTGCCGCAGCAGTCGGTGTTGCAGTTGTCTTTGAAGTATCCTTTTTCACGGTTTTACGTGTTACAGAAAGTGTTGTATTGCCGTATGTGACATCATATCCTTTTATGCTTGTCGCAAGTACAGAATACACACAGTGGTCCATATTGGTATAGGCATCAAGTTTTGTAATCTTTTCAATCGTGTCCGAACTCATCGTATACACATTCCGGCTTCCTTTTTCACAGACGTAATACGAATCTTTTGTCTTTTTCCCAATCAAAAGATTTAACGACTTATACATTCTTTTGTTCTCCGGAATGATATAGGAAGCATCCGAAGAAGATGAGGACGAAGACGAATCGGACACCATAGCATTTGGTGTTGCCGTAGCTGTCGGTGTATAACCATCCTTTGGCTGGTAGAAATCTACCGTAATCGCAAAAGTTGGCGAATCCAGTCCGTATTTCTTAAGGTTCTTGCAGTCATACTCCACCATTTTCTCATATTTCAGAACCGTAAAGTAACCAAGCACTGAACTCCACTCCGACTGACTGGTTGCCAGTGGTTTCGCATACGGTGCCGTAATATTCCAGTTAGAGTAAAAATCAACTTTTTCTGCATCCGTCACCTTTTTTGCTGCAAAATCATTGCCTTTTTTATTCTTTACAGAAAATGCAGTCAAATAATCATCATCAATTTCAGGTAGTGTATCCATCTTGATGAAACTAATCTCATCTACGTTAAATGCCGTAATCATTGCGGTATTCAAGCAGTAAATTTCATCATGTCCTGAACATTTTGCGTAGTAGCCCATATCTGATTTTGGCACCTCACTTCCAATCTGATACTGATAGGAAGCGCCGTCTTTTGTCTCAATCGCAATTGTAAATGCCGGTGTTTTCAAACCGTAGTCGGAAAGATTTCCGGATTTAGCTGAAAACTTCTGTGTTGCTTTCACCGGATTAACATTTTTTACCATAGAAGATATCGTATCATCCGATACCGGAGCACTTTCTTTTCCGTCAATCTTCCATGTCCCCTTTTTCTTCTGGGAAAGTTTCCACGCCTGTTTACCTTTCTTTGTCAAGGTAATCGAAGAAATGTTATCAGACGTAATGGTATCCAATGTAATTTTTGCATTGTCCGAACCGGAATCCGTTGAGTTCGATTCACTTGTCGAACTGCTGTCTGCATCTTTGTCTGATGATTTACCGCGTGGAATCACAAAATAAAGGACCAAACAAATAATCAGTACCACCACAAGGGCAATCATCGTAATGGCATTCTTTTTCTTACTTGACATTATTTTTTCCTCCTTCGGTTCCAAATCAGGAATCCGCAAAGCAGCAGGGCAAGTGGAAGAACTACAACAAGCAAAGCTGTCCAGAAGGTAATATCACCGGAGTTTAACTGTACTGTCTCTTCTAAGAGGGAGCGATCCGGAATATTTAATACTTTAATCTCATCTCCGCCATCACCGACAAGCCACTTCAGGGCGTTTACTAAAATTGCACGGTTATTGTACTGCTCTGCCATCTGGGTACCGATAATACTTGTTGTTGAGCCATAACTGCTGTTTGGCACATCCATAAAGGCAACGGAACCAATCGCAAAAATCTTCGTTGCATGGCCTTCACCCTTTGTATTTTCCGCATATTTATCTTCTGCGGTCATCGCTACACTAAAAGGTCCTGCCTGGTCACTGTCTTTTTTCTCCAAATCCTGTGTATCTTCTTTATCACTGATTTTGCGTGCATAGGATTTATCCGATGTCGTCAAAACCGATTGAACAGTCAATGTGCTTCGCACTTTCTTATCTGCTGTCATTCCTTTACTGTACCAGGAAAGAACGTCTTTTGTGCTCAAATCCGATGTCAAATCACTGTCTTTACTTACCTGCGGTGTCAAAAGCATATAGGCACTGCTTCCATAAGAAGCAAAGTAATTATCCGGATCAAGTACATAACCGGACTGGACATTAATGCCGTAATCTTTTAACAGCTTATTGTAGTACGGTGTATCCACTGTATAATTCAGCAAAAAGATTGCCTTTCCGCCATTTTTCAAGTAAGTACTCAGATACTTATACTCGTTTTCTGTAATATCGGCAGCAGGACTGTACAAAATAAGCAAGCTGCAGTCATCCGGCACTTTTGTATTTTTCGTCAAATCAAAGTCTTCCTTCTCCAATCCGTTTTTCGAGAGAAGTTCTGTAAAGTCATCATTTAAGGACTGCATGCTGTGACCGCCGCCCACGTAAACTTTCTTTGTATTTTTTAATGTTACTTTCTGAATTGCCGACGTAACTGCCGACTCTAACTTCAAGGATTTTGGAACCTGCTCCATAGAACCGGAAGAAGTGTCATACGTCATTTCAATCATATCACTCTGAAATGACAAATACTGTGATTTTCCGTTTTTGTTATTCACCACAATCATGTCATTATCCTGCACACTCTCGCTTGTGTATTTTTTCGCAAAGTTCGGATAAAGAACCGGGTTCTTCTTCTCAACCTTCACCGTTCCCAAACCATCGTAAAGTTTAATGATATTCTCGACATTAATCGTCTTTGTATAAGAACTCGTCTGTGCCTCATGTCCATCTTCCACCAAATAATAAATGGTAATGTCATCCTTTAATCCTTTGACATACGAAATCGTATCGGATGACAGGGAATACAAATAATCCGAGTTCATATCTTTTGACCAGTTCATTCTGGCAATTACAACATTAACAAGCACTACTACGGCAAGCACAATTACCATCGTAATTGTCTGAAAACTCCCCATCTTAAATTTACGGCTTGCAAATTTTTTCTTTTCATTTTTATTCCTGCTCATGATATCCTCCTTTTCCACGCATCCTAATTATAGCGTTGTTTCTTAATTCTCTGAATCGTAAAGAATACAAACAGAAAACTAACACTCACATAATATAACATCGCGCTCACATCCAAAATACCATATGTGAAGTTTGTGTACCGGTCCGTAAATGAAATCGCACTTAACACGTTGTACAGCAAACCATCAAAATGGGATGAGAAAAAGAAATACAAAACAAACAAGACAATTTCAGCCACAAGTCCAACAAGCGCCGAAACCCATTTGTTATGAATCCAAAAATTCAAGGCAAATGCCAGCAAAACAATTAAGGCTGCGAAGAAACATACCATAAAAATTTTGCTGGATGGAAGCATATTTGCAAGACTTGTCATCAGCATCGTGAAAATATTGATAACACCAATAGCAACGGCTGCAATCACCTGACTCTCCGTCAAAGAAGAAACAAACACGCCAATGGCAATGTAAGCACATCCCATCAAAAAGAAGCCAAGCGTGCTGCCATAAGCAACCGCATAATTTACCGTGTAAGAAGTACTTCCCTCTTCTGCTACGCTGCGCACTAAATTCTGTAAAATAATCGGATAAAGTGACACAATCAAAAGACCAATTGCAAATAATGTAACTAACGCTAAATATTTTCCAAGTACGACTTTATTAATCGAAATTGGTGACGTATATAACAACTGGTCCGTTTTCTGATGTTTCTCGTCCGCCATACTTTTCATCGTAAGTACCGGAATCAGGAGCAGAATAAAGAAAATCTCAATGGCTCCATAAACGGTAGAAAAGTTCAGCGAACCACCGGACAAATTATACAGGAAGAAAAACAATCCTGTCAGCACCAAGAAAAACGCCAAAAACACCCACGCAATGGCAGATGTAAAATAGGACTTTATTTCCTTTTTATAAATCGCTCTCATCTTATTTTCCCTCCTTTTTTCTTCTGCGGCTGTTTCGCTCCGCCATCTGTCGGCTGCCATTTCCGGTCAGGCGAATGAAGGTTTCCTCAAGAGAAGGCTCCTTCGTATGCATTTCTAAAATAGCACATTTATTCTCAGCCAGCGCATAAAAGACCGTCTCACGGATATCCGAATCCGCCTCGGAAATAACCATTGCTTTGCAGATTTCATCATCCTCAGAATCGGTTACTTTATATTCTGTAATATGTTCAATGCCCGATAAAATGCTGCGGACTAATTCTTTATTTCCCTTAATCTCCATCGTCAGTTCATGCGTCTGCTCAATGTGCGCGGAAATGTTTTCCGGTTTATCTTTGACAATCATCTTACCTTCATTGATAATGATAATTTCATTACATACCGCACTGACTTCCTGCATGATATGGGAACTTAATAAAATCGTATGCTTCTCGCTCAAGTCACGAATCAAATCGCGGATTTCCAAAATCTGTTTCGGATCAAGTCCAACCGTCGGTTCATCAAAAATAAGGATTTCCGGGTCGCCAACCATCGCGCCGGCAATTCCCACACGCTGTTTGTAACCTTTGGATAAGTTTTTAATCAGACGCTCCGATACATCCGTAATTTTCGCACGGCGCATGACTTTAGAAATCATAGCATCCTTCTTATCTCTTTTTACTTTCTTTATATCACAGACAAAACTTAAGTACTCTCTAACAAGCATATCCGGATAAAGCGGCGGCATCTCCGGAAGATATCCGATTTTTTTCTTTGCTTTCTCCGGCTCATCAAATATGTCCACACCATCTATCTCAATCGTGCCCTCTGTCGCAGAGATGTAACCGGTAATCATATTCATCGTTGTTGATTTTCCGGCACCATTTGGTCCTAAGAAGCCAACAATCTGTCCTTTTTCAACGGTAAAAGTCAGGTCATCCACTACATTTCGATTACCATAACGCTTTACCAGATGTTCTACTTTAATCAACGTTTGAACCTCCTTTATGTTCATTCACCATAAGGGCTCACTTTATTAAACCCATACCCACATACTATACAATGTAAATGTTACGAAATTATGAACAATTGACACTTCCATAAAAAAGGAGTAGAATACACAAGAGTGAAAAGATGCAAAGGAGAATGAAAAATGAGTTTCCATTACAAAAAAGAAGTAATATCTCCGGAAGTGCTTCAGGAATTGTACTCCCTGACGCCGGAGCAGAAAGCACAAAAAGAAATTCGCGATGCACAAATCCGTGCAATTATTACAGGTGAATCGGACAAATTTTTATTGATTATCGGACCATGTTCTGCTGACCATGAAGATTCTGTCTGCGAATATATTACCCGCCTTGCAAAAATGCAGGAAAAAGTAGAAGAAAAAATTCTGATTGTTCCACGAATTTATACAAACAAACCAAGAACTACCGGCGAGGGTTACAAAGGAATCGTTCACCAGCCTGACCCGGAAAAAGCACCTGACTTTATGGAGGGCTTGATTGCCATGAGAAAGATGCACCTTCGTGCGATTTCTGAAACCGGCCTTTTCTCTGCGGATGAAATGCTCTATCCGGAAAATTGGCCATACATCAGTGATATTTTATCTTATGTAGCCGTTGGTGCCCGCTCTGTGGAAGACCAGCAGCACCGTATGACCGTCAGCGGCATGGATGTTCCGGCAGGTATGAAAAATCCAACCAGTGGTGATTTTTCCGTTATGTTAAATTCCTGTATTGCTGCCCAGTCCTCACATACTTTCCTGTATCGTGGACACGAGGTAACAACAGACGGAAATCCATTGGCACACACTATTCTTCGCGGTGCCGTAAACAAACATGGACAGAATATTCCAAACTATCACTATGAAGATTTGGAGCGTCTGCATGAGAAATATTCACTTCTCAACCTGCACAACCCGGCATGTATTGTTGATGCCAACCATTCCAATTCCGGCAAAAAACACTATGAGCAGCCTAGAATCGTGGATGAAGTGCTGCACAGCCGTTTGGTAAATCCTGCTATCGCCGAATTAGTTAAGGGTGTTATGGTAGAAAGTTATCTGCTTCCGGGCAGCCAGAAAGTCAATGAGCACGAATACGGAAAATCCATCACAGACCCTTGTCTTGGATGGGATGAAACCGAGCGCTTAATTGATAAAATTGCAAGCCACTTATAAGATTTTCTTCATCAGCGGCAAATTCCATTTAACTTCAATCAGACAGGCAGTTAAAAAAGTAAAAATCATAAGAACAATTGTGATTTTTCCTAGCTTTGGCTGCCTGTTTTCTGTTGTCGCATAAAACAAGAAAAGATATAACGGCGCCAGTAAAAAGACTTGTGGAATCAGACTGGCAAAGTAGACAATGATGCCAAATGCACTTTTGGCATATAAAAAAAAGACAAATAAAAAGCCGTTTCTTATCCCGGTATAAACGACAAATATCTTCTGACTCACCGGTCCTGCCGGACTTATTGCTAAAAGCCATATTAAGGCAAAATACTTTCCATGATTCCACAAAGAACGAAACCATTCCGTGAAAAGCGCAGTTTCTTTTGTCCATGTCTTTGTATTATTTTCTAAAGTTGCCTGTAAAATTTCACGAAATGAATTTTGAAAACAGTAATAAAAAACAGCCCCACACAAAAAGCCGATTAGAAAACAGAGACTTATCTTTTGCAGAAATTCTCTATTTAACAATCGGCTGTGATTTGTTCGATGATGTTTATACATATGTCCACTCCTCTCAGGCAGTGCCTTTTACAAGGTATGTGGACAAAGCCTGTATTATTCCTGATTCTTATGTTTTAACATCTGATATGCCATAATACCGGCAATGGTTTTTCCATCTGTAATCCGGCCACCAAAAATCATCGCATTTAATTCTTCCAGCGAATAGCGTTCAATCTGAACAAATTCATTTTCATCCAAATGCTGCTTCGATGGAATTAACTTTTCCGTATAGTAAATCGCAATTTTTTCACTTGTATAGGCAGCAGCTGAGTGATAATCCACCAAATGATGAATCTCATCCGAACGATACCCGATTTCCTCTTCTAACTCTCTCGCTGCACAGACAAGAAAATCTTCCTCCAAAGAATCTCTTCCTCCTGCCGGGATTTCTAACAGCAAATCGTCAATTGCACCGCGGTACTGTCGTACTAAAATAATCTTTCCATCCTCATCTACCGGAATAATGGCGGAAGCCCCTTTGTGCTCCAACACATCCCAGTAAGCTGTATTGCCATTTGGCACTTTGAGTTCGTAAGTATAAAAATCTAGAATATGTCCATGATGTTCCAGTTTTTTACCCATAATTTGAAACTTTTCCATTATGATTCACCACCTGCCAATATTCCTTAATTTTTAAAACTATGAATTGGTGCCGGAATTCGGCCGGTTCTGGTTACAAAATCATCGCATCCAAACGGATTTACCGGCATAATCGGTGCATATCCTAAAAGTCCGCCAAATTCTGCCTGGTCACCAACATCTTTACCCTGTACCGGAATCAGACGAACAGCTGTCGTCTTCTGATTTACCATACCAATCGCCATCTCATCCGCAATGATACCGGCAATCGTTGTTTCCTTCGTATCTCCCGGAATTGCAATCATATCCAGACCAACGGAGCAGACACACGTCATTGCTTCGAGTTTTTCAAGTGTCAATGCACCCTCGGTTACAGCATCAATCATTCCCTGATCCTCGCTGACCGGAATAAATGCACCACTTAATCCGCCGACATAAGATGATGCCATAACGCCGCCCTTTTTCACCTGGTCGTTAAGCATTGCAAGCGCTGCTGTTGTACCCGGTGCTCCGGCACGCTCTAATCCAAGGGATTCAAAAATCTCTGCAATACTGTCTCCAACTGCCGGTGTCGGTGCTAACGACAAATCAATAATACCAAATGGAACACCCAGACGTTTGGACGCTTCATGGGCTACTAACTGCCCAACACGGGTAATCTTAAATGCTGTCTTTTTAATTGTCTCACAAACGGCACTAAAATCTTTTCCTTTTACTTTATCCAACGCCGTTTTTACAACACCGGGTCCGCTGACACCAACATTAATTACGGCATCCCCTTCTGTTACGCCATGGAATGCGCCCGCCATAAACGGATTATCATCCGGCGCATTACAAAAGACTACCAACTTAGCACAGCCGATGGAATCATTATCTTTTGTGAGTACCGCTGTCTCTTTCACAACTTTACCCATCAAAAGAATCGCATCCATATCAAGTCCTGTCTTTGTAGAACCGACATTTACTGAGCTGCAGATATATTCTGTTGTTGCAAGTGCTTTTGGAATCGATAAAATCAGGTTTTTATCTGCCTGCGTCATCTTTTTCGATACCAGTGCCGTATAACCGCCAATAAAGTTTACGCCTACTGTTTTTGCTGCACGGTCAAGTGTCTGTGCAATCTTAACAAAATCATCCGGTGTCTTGCACGCAGAGCCACCAATCAATGCAATTGGTGTAACGGAAATTCGTTTGTTTACAATCGGAACTCCAAATTCTTTTCCAATTTCTTCTCCTGTCGCAACCAAATCTTTTGCCATCGTCGTAATCTTTTTATATACGTTGTCACAAAGTTTTGTTAAATCCGAATCAATACAATCCAAAAGGCTGATACCAAGAGTAATCGTACGCACATCCAGATTTTCTTTATCAATCATTTTATTTGTTTCAATGACTTCATTTATATTTATCATAGTTAAGCCTCCGTAATCTAATCCTTATAAGCGATGCATCTTGTCAAAAATCTCTTCCCTCTGTACACGGATTACGCAGCCGATTTCTTCACCCAAATTTTCCAACTCTTCGGAAGCATCCACGAAAGATTTTGTAAGCTTTGCAAAGTCAACAATCATCATCATATTAAAATATCCATCTACAATTGTCTGAGAAATATCTAAAATATTGATGTCGTTTTCTGCTAAGTAAGTACATACTTTTGCAATAATGCCTACGCTGTCCTTTCCTACTACGGTAATTATTGTCTTTTTCATTTCTTCCTCCATTCTGAAATAGTTTTCTATTTCATAATTATTGTATCGTCAACAGTTTTGTCGGCGCCATACGGTCTGCCACTAACAACTCTGTATCCATCTTTTTCCAAACTGGGTTTTGTTCCAATTCATAACTTACGGTCTGATAGGCAAGTTCCGGAAAATTATTTTCCTTGCTCAAATGACCCAGTAAAATATGCTGCAAACCGGGATGCAGCACTTTTTCAATCAGTCTTGCCGAGGCATCGTTGCTCAAATGCCCCTTTTCACCGAGAATCCTCATTTTAAGTGAGTACGGATAACTGCCAACCTGCAACAGGTTAATATCATGGTTTGCCTCTAAAAGCAGGGAATCGCAGTCTTTCAAATGGTCTACGATTTCATTGGAAAAGCAGCCCATATCGGTTGCAACTCCGATTTTTTTCGATTCTGACTGCACCGTATAACAAACGGGATTTGCCGCATCGTGGGAAATTCTAACCGGCATAATCTCCATATCTTCAATCGAAACCGCCTTTTCCGGCACAACCGCATGGAACAAATCTTCGGAAACACCTTTCATATCACCTTTTTCCCATATTGCCTCAATCGTTTCCTTCGTAGCATAAACAGGAATCTGGTACTTGCGCAGTACCGGTCCTAAACCACAAATATGATCGGTATGCTCATGTGTAATAAAAATGGCATGAAGGTTTTCTATCGGAAAATTTTCCTCCATTAAGCCCTCCCGAATCCGTTTCATGCTAATCCCTGCATCAATTAAAATCCGGGCTTCTTCGCCACCGACATAAATACAATTGCCACTGCTTCCGCTGGCAATACTATATAACTGCATGTGTTTCCACCTCAATTTGTCTCATTTTATATTACATCTGAGAACTTATCTTCTCACTGTCAATTGTAATCCGGTCACGTCCATTCTTTTTGGAATGATACATCGCCCAGTCTGCTCTTGTCAAAAGTTCTCCCGGATTGGCGCAAGTCTGCGGATAACTTGCCACACCAACGCTGGCACGAACTGAAATATGTTTTCCTTCGTAAACAACTTCCTCACTCCGAATCTGATTATGAATGTCCTCAACGATATGATATGTTTCATCCAAATCTTTTTCAAAGAATGCTACAACAAATTCCTCACCGCCGTAGCGTCCGGCAATACCTCCATGCTTGAGTGCTCCACGATTTAGTAACGAAGCCACATAACGAATCACTTCGTCACCGCACTGATGACCATAGGTGTCATTCACCATTTTAAATTTATCAATATCAAAAAGTGCAAGTGAAACCGGCACTTTTTTCGCCATAGCTTCCGACAAATACTTTCCTAATAGCTCCGTCAAGTGTCTGCGGTTATAAATTCTTGTCAAACCATCTCGGATTGCCATATCATTCATCTTCGCATAAAGATGTGCATTGGCAACACCAATACTAATCTGGCTGGCAATATTCTCATAGAACGCACGGCTGTCCATAAAGGCATTTTCTTTGTTTTTTCCAACAAACAGTGTGCCAAGTCTTTCTTCCTGATTCCGGATTGGCAGGCATACCACCGATGGAAGTTCCTGTTCACCCTCTAATTTAGTAAATAACTGCACAGAATCCGTAACATTATTTTGTATATAAGTCTGAGTCATGCGGAGAATCTCTGACATATCCGTATGTTCAATGGATTCAATCACCTTTTTTTGGAATTTGTCTCCTAACACACAGGAAATGGCATACACCCGCCGCTGTTCTTCTTCCATTCCCGGAACATAAAGTTCATGATCCTGTTCCAAAACAATTACAACAACATCCAAATCCAATCGAACCTGTATCATATCAACAATTTTATCTAACATATCCTTTATCTCGATTGATGATATAATAATGGATGACAATTCATTCTGCACCGACATTTCATCATGCGAACGGTTAATCTTTTTATTTGCAAGCTGTAATTCGATTTTTTGAACTCCTAATTTTTCATTTACCCGGTTGATTTTTTCCTGCTGTTCTTTCATCTTATCATTGACTTTATTTAAATCTTCCAGTGCACGGTTCTGGCGGAAAATATCTTTTTCAAAAAAATCCCACATGTGAGACATCATTTCACTGACTACCACAATTAAAACAAGCACAACCGATACCGTCACAAGTTCACGGATAGCAATTCCAACCGTAACACGGCTTAAGTTATCTTGTGCTAACACAACAAGCATAACAAAGGATATCATACCATACAGACAGATATAAGTCACGTAAATAATAACCCGATGAGCCTTTTTCCCAAGAGCAACACTGTAAAAAAGCTCAAAGAAATAAATCAGGAACAGTATCAGGAAAATAATTCCCTCTAATTTTGTCTCTGCCATATAATAATACGCCAATCCAAGTGCCGGCCGCAAAAAGCAATACACTTTTTCTACCTGAATTATCCGCTTGGAATGAACATATTTTTTCTGCATATGGCGATTATGTACTAATTCTGTCACAATACACAACAAAGCGTATACAAAAAGAATCACATACCGGATAGTTACTACCTGATTCCCTGCAAAATAAAAACTAATACAGTAAATCAAAAGCATAACATCCAAAAAAATGTGATAAAACGCAACTTGTTTTTGTTTCCAGAATTCTTTAATTTTTTCTTCCATGCCAAGCCTCCCTTAAGACTCCCAGAACAATTCAATCCTATCACCATCATGAACAGGCTCTGTGAAATCTTTGTCTTCACCATTAATTCGAGTTACTAAACGCGTTCCTCCCGCTTTTGTCATATCAAACGGATATACATCAAACACATCGACAAAAATCGGATTTTTCTTATGTGGCATTTCGACCACATCACCATTTATCGTAACAAATACAGGTCCCGTCACTTCTTCTACCGGTGTAGAAATCGTTTTCTCCTGCCGTAACTGCTTTGCACCCGGAATCACTTCTCCGTCCGCTCCTAATTTTGCCGTATCGAACGGGACATCGCTCATCCAATCCGGCATCGGTTTTAACGGTGCCAACAATAGATCATCATCCATCTGCTCCTGCATCGTTTCTTCTCTTGTTTTTTCCGGCTCTTCCGGCTTAATAACCGGTCTTTTTGTAATTACATCACCGTCAACAATTTTTGCTGATGCGCCAGCCTCTCTTCCATTCAAAAGAACCAAAGTTTCAACATCCATACCGGCAAACTCTAACAATCTCTTAACGGAATAATAATCATAGGTACAGATTTCGTCTCCGTTTTTGACTTCGTAAAACGAGGATACCACCTCACCATTTGCCTCAACTAACTTTGGACATAACAGTTTTCTTCCAAATAAAGTCACGGTAATTTCCGCATTGCACTCCGGAATCTCTTTGATTAACAATTTTCCAGTACTTCCCTTTGTGGAAGGCCGAATCTGTATCGTATCATTTTCCTCTACTTTATCATTCAAACTGACTAGTGTGCCATTTTTCTTGATCTCAGCCACCTCGCCAACTCTTCCCTTCTTTTCCCGGGTTTCACCATTTACCGTATAATGAATACTGTCTCCGCGAATCGGGAACAAATTATCTTTGGAAAAACCATAGCTGACACAGGCATCTAACACCGATACCTTGCCATTATCATATAATTTCACACGCTGCTCATTTACCATTACATGGATAAAGTTATTTTTCTGCTCATAATAAGTCATGCAAATACCAAGCGGTGTCACTAATGTGGAATCTTTGCGGATTCCCTCCTGCTCAAACTGAACCTGTGAAAGTACCTCTGCACCACGTATTGCCACACGCTCATTTGGCAATCCCAGATAATGTGCGAGACTCTCGGTAAATCCCTCATGCTTACCGCCTCCACCGACAACAAATACCGCACTAACACACTGACCGCCATTCAATTCCAAAATACGATCGGCAATGTTTTTGGTAATATTTTTCACAGCGTCTTCAGATATCTGTGCAATATCCTCTTTTGTTACCTGAATTTTGCTTCCAAATATGTCCTTAAAAGAAACACTCTTCTTACGCTCACAGGCTCTTTTTATGTACTCTGCAGTCTCAAAGTCTGTCAAATACTTCTTAGCAATCGCCTCCGTCACTTCATCGCCGGCAAGCGGAATCATGCCAAATGCAATAATACTTCCATCTTTTACAATCGAAATATCACTTGTTCCGGCTCCGACATCCACAAGCGCAATGTTCAAAAGGCGGAATTTTTCCGGAATTGCCATGTTAATCGCAGCAATTGGCTCAAGCGTCAGACTTGCCACATGCAATCCTGCAAGCTCAACAGCCGAATACAAGCCATCCACAACCTCTTCCGGCAAAAAAGTTGCAATCAACTCTACCTCGATGTAATTTGCCATATGCATCTCAATCATTTCCATCGGGTAGCCATTCAAATAATATTTTACAATCGAATAGCCGACACAGAAAAACTTCTTTCCACTGTCGGTCTGCTCTTTTCTTATTTCATCATAAGCCTGTTCCACACCCATCATATCCAAAGAACGAATATGGTCTTCCGTCACCTTTGTCTCTGAATTAAACTGATAGCGGGCTTTGACGCGCTTTGTCTTTAACACTCTTCCGGCAGCCGCAATGCTGACGTCCGATAAAGGTTCTCTCACACGCTTTTCCAAACGCTCTTTGACTTTATAAATCGTATCTGCTACGGTCGGTATATCGTGAATCTGTCCATCAATCACGGCACGCGTCGTATGCTCAATGGATTCCTGAGCAACCACAACAAAACGGTCTGTACCAATCCGGTAGCCAACCGTTCCCACAATGCTTCTCGTTCCGATATCCAATCCAAATACAAGCTTATTGTCTTCTGCGTTCATCATTTTCACCTTGTTCCCTCATCAAAGATTCTACATATCCATTATTCTATCACAAATTTGTCTTTCTGACTAGTAATTCTTCTATTCTTTCTTGCAGCTTTTGCAGGTTTCCATTATTCACAAGCAGTGCATCACATCGTTTTTCCCATTCTTTATCCGATAATTGCACTCTCATAATGGATTCTGTCTTTTCGCGGGAGTATCCTCTCGATTCCATAAGTCTCTGAATCCTTAGTTCTTTGTCTGTCACAACCGCCCAGATTATATCGCAGAGCGTGTCACATCCGGTTTCAAATAAAATTGCCGTTTCTAAGCAGACAACCGGCTCATCCTTCCATTCATTTAATTGTTTACAAATCTGTTCTTTCACAAAGGGATGTACAATGGCATTTAGCCGCTCTCTGCCGTTGTCATCCTGGTAAATTTTATCCGCAAGCAAAGGACGCAGAATCTGTCCATCCTCTCCTGTGATGTCAACACCAAATGTATCGCAAATCTTTTGATAAGGCTCCGTCCCCGGTTTCATTGCTTCATGACCGAGGGCATCCGCCTCTATAATCTTTGCCCCATATTTTTCTTCCAGTAGATTTAATACCGTTGATTTACCACAGCCTACGCCGCCAGTAATACCAATTACCATTTTCTTTCTCCTTGGTTTTATTTTGCCTCATACCAATTTATTCCCTGCTTCACCTCTGCAATCAAAGGCACTGCCAAATCGCAGGCATGAACCATTTCTGTTTCCAAAATCTGTTTTACTTCATCAATTTCATCCTTGTGTGTCTCAATCAAAAGTTCATCGTGAATCTGCAAAATCAGACGGGATTTGTAATTGCCTTCTTTTAATTTCTTGTGCACACGTATCATCGCAATTTTAATAATATCCGCCGCCGTTCCCTGTATCGGAGAATTCATCGCAATGCGTTCACCAAACTGGCGCTGCATAAAGTTTTTCGACGCAAATTCCGGAATTGGGCGGATTCTTCCAAACAAAGATGTCACATAGCCTTTTTGTTTGCCCTGCTCCACCAGTTCGTCCATAAACCGTTTCACATCCGGATACGTTTCAAAATAATCCTCAATATATTTTTCAGCCTGTTTTTTTGAAATATTCAAATCGCGCGACAAACCAAATCCACTGATTCCGTATACAATTCCAAAATTAACCGCTTTCGCATTCCGTCTTTGCAGTTCTGTTACCTCTTCGTATGGCGTATGGAATACAAGTGCCGCTGTTGTTCGGTGGATATCCGCATTTTCCCGGTAAGCTTCAATCAAAGTTTCATCCTCCGACATATGTGCCAGCACTCTTAATTCAATCTGTGAGTAATCGGCATCCAAGAAAACGTATCCATCCTGTGGAACAAAAACTTTTCGGATTTGTCTGCCAAGTTCCATACGAATCGGAATGTTTTGCAAATTCGGCTCAGTACTGCTCAAACGTCCGGTTGCCGTCACATTCTGATTAAATGTTGTGTGGATTCTGCCATCCTTTTCATCGATATCGCTCTCCAGTCCATCTGCATAGGTAGATTTTAACTTCGTGAGCTGGCGATACTCCAGAATCATCTCCACAATCGGATCCTCAAAACGGAGTTTTTCAAGAACTTCTGCTGAAGTGGAATATCCTGTTTTTGTTTTCTTTCCATAAGGCATATGCATTTTTTCAAACAAAATTACACCTAACTGTTTCGGTGAATTGATGTTAAATGACTCCCCGGCACGCTCATAAATATCCGCTTCCAGTTCAGAAATGCGCTCACCAAGTTTTGCACCATATTCATGCAATGCCTCTTTTTCCACTAAAATCCCCACCTTTTCCATGTCATAAAGGGTAAATAAGAGTGGCATTTCAATCTGTTCAAACAATGACTGCATTTTTTGTTTTTTCAATTCTTTGGAAAGATTCGGATATGCAAGCACATTTACCAGTGCACAGTAGCTAAAGTAACGTACTGCCTCGTCTTCTTTCTCTAAAAAGGCAGTTTCTTCCGGCTGTTTACCAAAAAACTGTTCATATGGGTGCATCAAAACAGATGCATAGTTTTCTGCAATCTCTTCTTCTCCAAACTTTTTCTGAACCGGGCTTAGCAGATACGCAGCCAGATTCGTATCATAAGAGTTTTCCGGTTTTGCATCCGGCAAGAAATCTAACTGGCTCTTTAAATCATTGGCAACCAATATATGTGTTTTCAAAAGATTACTGATTTCACTTGTAATATCGTATTCGGATAAATCATCGCCCACTTTGCAAAAAGCAATCTTTTCTTTGGAAAAAGCAACCGCCATACCTAAAAGTCTTCCATCTGCCTCCGTCATAAATAACGTCATCTGTCCGCTGGCACTCGTTGTTACTGCAGCATCCTTTCGAAAAACGGCCTTGACCGCTACCGGCTCTTTCTTTTCAATTGTCTGCACAAAAGAGAGCCAGTCTTTTTTTGTCTCAATTACCTGAAAATATTTTTCCAGTTTTTTATCTCTGCCGGTATCCTCCGAAAATCGCTTTAAAATGGATTTCAAATCCAAAGACTGAATCATCTGGTATGCTTTTTCGTTAAACATATCCTCAAACGTACACTCCGAAAGCACCACTCCCAATTTGCAGTTTGTCCTTATAGTCGCTAAATCTTTACTCATTTTTGCCATGTCCACATGGTTCTTCAACGCCTCTTTCGCACGATTTGGTGTTACTTCTTCTACATGCTCAATCGCATTTTCAACCGTACCAAACATCGTCAGAATTTTAACTGCTGTCTTCTCACCAATTCCCGGAACACCCGGGATATTATCTGAAGCATCTCCCATCAGCCCTTTGAGATCAATAATCTGAGATGGTGTAACACTGTATTTTTCAATTACCTGCGCTGTATGATAATCTTCGACAACCGTCTTTCCACGACTCGTTTTCGGAATGCGGACCAAAATAGTATCCGTCGCTAACTGCAGCAAATCGCGGTCACCGGATACAATCGAAACAAGATATCCTTCCTGCTCCGCTTTTTTCGCCATCGTTCCTAAAATGTCATCCGCCTCAATGCCTTCTTCCGCATAAATACGGATATTCATCACTTGAAGAAGATTTCGGATTACCGGCACCTGTTCACTCAATTCTGCCGGCATCGGTTTTCTTTTCCCTTTGTATTCTTCGTACATTTTATGGCGGAAAGTCGGTGCTTTTTCATCAAACGCTACTAACAAATGCGATGGCTCTTCTTCATCCAATATTTTAAACAAAATATTTAAAAATCCGTAAATCGCATTTGTATGCAAGCCCTCGCGGTTTGTTAAATCCGGCACACCATAAAAGGCGCGGTTCAATATGCTGTTTCCATCAATCAGTACAAGTTTGTTTTCCAATTTTTTGACCTCTTTATTTTTTGATTTTTATTTTCCGTTTGCTTGTGTAACCACTCTCATAGCGTTTTCCTTTTTTGCTGTAATATGCTTTCACACGGATATAATACGTTCCTTTTTTCAGACCGCACGCTTCAAAACGGTTTCCGTTCAATATATATTTCTGTGTTTTTTTCGCAGCGAAGGAAGATGCCGTCGAAACTTCCATCTGGTACCCATGTACCATTTTCCCACTCGAATAAGTAATCGCAAACGATTTCTTGTTTTTCTTCAATTTCTGAATTTTCGGTGTCTGCGGCACAATTTTAAAGGAAATGGTTTTCTTTCCGGTAAAATTGCCCATGCCCTGTATAACAACCGATGCTTTTCCGATTTGAAGATTATTCCGGTACACCAATGTATAGTCTCTATTTTTCTCTAATTTTACTTTCCCCACCTTCAACGTCACATTTGGTTTCACCCATCTTCCGGTATAACTCTTTGTCTTTTTATAATGACAAGTTACCGAGCGAACCGAACGTTTCACAATGGTATAAGAAACTTTTTTCGTTCCCTTGTAATTACCGATTCCCTTAATCGTAATTGTTGCTTTTCCTAAATTTTTATTATTCTGATAAGATGCCTTGTAATCTTTTCCGGAATCAAGCACCTCTTTTCCATCCTTAACCGTTTCGTTTCCTTTGATTGCCTTACCTTCATAAGCATATTTCTTTTTCAAACGAATCATTTTCTTTGTCAGAGCTTTTTTCTTAACCGGAACTTTCACACGGATAATCACCGTACGGTACATTGTTTCATTTTCCGGCACATATTTCGCACGATACCCGGAATTTCCATAAACCGGCACAATCGTACTATCTACCCAGCTAAATCTCTTCGGCAGACGAATTGAAGAAAGTTTTTTCTTGTTTGAATATACAAAACTTCCAAGTGTCACTTTCGGAATCTCCGGAATTAGTTTTGGCACATAGGTCGTTGTCTGTCCTGCCAGATAACCGGAATATTTCTTTGCTTTCACCTGGCAAATTAAACGATATCCGATATCTTCTTTTGTCACTTTGTAGGTAAGCCCGGTTGCTCCTTTAATTGCTGCCGCTCCGTCAATGGTCGTGACATCATCTTCTTCTTTTACATTTGCCGCAAATTTGTGGATGGCATCCAACTCATATGTGCCATCGTCATCGCTGTCATCTTCTTCGTCATCATCCTCATCATCATCCGCTTCCAAATCGTCTTCTTCGGCTCCGCCTGTCTCATCTAACACGGACTCAAAACTCTCTGCATCCTCTGCTTTTTTTACACGATACCACTGATAAGACAATTCACCCGGATCCACTGAATCCAGTGATGGTTTTGCGGTAAGCGTCTCATCAATTGCCGGTGTTCCAGTTATTTCCACACTTCCGGCAATTGCCATTTTGTCAGTCGTAAAGACCGCACTTTTTGCCACTGCCGATTCATTTCCTGCATCATCTGTCATAAAAGAATAAATTACATATTCCGTTTCCGCTGCAAGTCCATTAAATGAAAAATTAGAAGCTTTTGCACCATCTACTCTTCCATAACCAACAATCCCATAATGAGAAGTCACACGCGACAATATAAATTTCGTTGTCATGCCACCGCTTTCTTTCTCTGCCTCTTCGCCTAACGCCTTTGGCAGTACCACATAATAAAATTTACCCGGTTCATTTCCGGTAATCAATCCGGAAGAAGTCGTATCGGTATCACTGTCAAAACAAGAAACCGATGTAATCTGTGGTGCTGTAAAATCAGCTACAATTGTAATCGTTTTGTTTGTCGTATCAATCGCATTCTTTGTCGCATCTGCCTGTTTCGATGCTAAATAATAAGCAATCTCATTTTTTCCTTCTGTCAACGTCACAGACATCGTATCTGCCCAATTTGCATCCACTGAAGCCTGACTGCTGATTCGATAGCCTGCCGGTGCTTCTATCTCAACCTTATCGTCTGTCAATCCTGTCCTGTCTGCAATATTAATTGTATCTTTTTCCGTCTTTGCCACCGCATTCGTATGATAAGCACGAATTTCATAAGCCGGAGCATTTTTTGCCAGCTGATAAGAAATTTTCTGTTTCTCATCACTGCTCCTTTCATCCTTTAACACAAACTGCTGTTTTCCGGCAGTTTCCGATGAAATCGTAAGTGTAACTCCATCCGGCAAATCCTTTTCATCGGATACTGCGTAATGCACATCTCTGATAAAGGTACGCTTCTGTCCATAATACTTCCACAAGCCGGAAAATGGTGTTACCGTAACAATTTCTTTTGGTTCAGCCGTAGGCTCTATCGTAGCTGCCCCTCCGGTCACACTTCCACCTGAAGCCACATTTGCATTAAATAATACAATTTCACTGTTTTTTTGTTCCTTCGCCTGCGTATTCACCGGGGTCATCCCCATAAATAATGCACATGCTAAAATCCATGCTAATCCTTTTTTTAACTTACGTTTTCTCATAAGTTCTCCCTTCTAATATAACTTAATTCATGATAAATTATATTTTACACGTAAATGTGTTGAAACACAATGATGGGGTAAATTTACTGTCGGAAAGTAATAGGCAGACTACACCTGTGTCCTGT
>ERZ857521.1194-NODE-1194-length-33140-cov-4.967206_pt1 | contig 33140 bp, 20 predicted proteins | sample MGYA00519701_ERZ857521 | MGnify/ENA primary metagenome ERZ857521 (study PRJEB31778, sample SAMEA3449346) | human gut metagenome | biome: human gut; feature: human-associated habitat; material: faeces | place: United Kingdom | collected 2010/2012 ...
AGCATTAGCCTTCCAAGCTGAGGGTCGCGGGTTTGAGCCCCGTCTTCCGCTCTTCAAAGAGAATCTGAGAAATTAGATTCTCTTTTTTGTATAACTTTAAACCTCTAAGAACATGGAAGATTCTCCAACGCAATCACACGTACTGCAATTGGCACACCCCCCTATCCCAATTGTCCGCATCGGAATCATAGGATTGGGGAATCGAGGGCTACTCACCCTGCAACGTTATCTGCAAATAGAAGGAACCGAAATCAAAGCTCTCAGCGAAATCAGGGAAGGTAACTTGAACAAAGCCCAACTCATACTCAAAGAAGCAAAGCACCCCGAAGCCACGGGATATACCGGACCAGGCGGCTGGCGAAAGATGTGTGAATGCAACGATCTGGATTTAATTTTTATCTGTACAGACTGGCTCACTCACACCCCAATGGCAACCTATGCAATGGAATGCGGCAAACATGTAGCTATCGAAGTTCCTGCCGCCATGAATATAGCCGAATGCTGGCAACTGGTCGATACAGCAGAAAAGACAAGACGCCACTGTATCATGCTGGAAAATTGCTGTTATGACCCTTTTGCCCTGACTACTCTCGAAATGGCACGTCAAGGTGTACTCGGAGAAATAATGCATGTAGAAGGAGCGTATATTCACGATCTCCGTTCCATGTATTTTGCCGAAGAGAGCGAAGGCGGTTACCACAATCACTGGGGAAAAAGATACAGTATCGAACATACAGGCAATCCCTACCCCACCCACGGACTGGGACCTGCATGTCAGATTCTCGACATCCACCGCAATGACAGAATGGAATATCTCGTATCCATGTCCACCCATCAGGCCGGCATGAGCGAGTATGCGCGGAAAAGATTCGGAGAGAACTCACCGGAAGCCCGTCAGAAGTATAAGCTGGGAGATGTCAACACCACGCTTATCCATACCGCCAAAGGAAAAACGATCATGCTTCAGTATAATGTTTCTACTCCCCGCCCTTACAGTCGCCTGCAAACAGTATGCGGTACACTCGGCTTTGCACAAAAATATCCGGTACCATGCATTGCCCTGGATTCTCATGGAGATACTCCGCTTGAAGGCGAAGCACTGGAGACAGTATTAACTCGCTATAAACACCCTTTTAGCGCCACCATCGGCGAGGAAGCACATCGTAAAGGATTACCGAACGAAATGAACTATGTAATGGATTATCGGTTAATATATTGCCTGCGCAACGGACTGCCCCTTGACATGGACGTTTATGATGCAGCCGAATGGTCGTGTATCACCGAATTAAGCGAGAAGTCAGTATTGAACGGAAGTATTCCTGTAGAAATACCGGATTTCACCAGAGGTGTCTGGAAAAAACACAAACATTAGATTTTACCTATTTACCCCAATTAAACTATAAAAAAACACATGAGAACATTCCTATCATTAAAGACATGCTTACTATCTGCACTTTTACTTTGCGTAAACAGCATTGCAGCAAGCAAGATTATTTCCGTATCTGATTTCGGTTTGAAACCCGACAGCCGTATCAACGCAGTTCCATTTATACAAAAGGCAATCGATGCTTGCAAGCAACATCCCGGTTCCACGCTTGTTTTCCCAAAAGGAAGATATGACTTCTGGGCACAACATGCTATCGAAAAAGATTATTACGAAACGAACACCTACGATGTTAATCCCAAAATTCTCGCCGTGCTATTGGAGCAGATCAATGATCTGACGATTGACGGTAATGGTTCTGAGTTTATTATGCATGGACGGATGCAACCATTCACTTTGGATCATTGCCGGAACATTACTTTAAAGAATTTCTCCGTCGATTGGGAAATCCCATTAACTGCGCAAGGTATTGTCACTCAATCTACCTCCGAATACCTTGAGATCGAAATCGACTCCCACCAATATCCTTATATCATAGAAAACAAACGACTGACTTTTGTCGGCGAAGGATGGAAAAGCAGTCTTTGGGCGATCATGCAGTTTGATCCCAACACCCATCTCGTCCTGCCAAATACAGGTGATAACTTAGGCTGGCGCTCATACGATGCAACAGAAATAAACCCCGGATTAATACGCTTATCCGATCCTAAAAAGGAGGCTGATAAATTCTTCCCTGCGCCGGGTACAGTCCTTGTGTTACGACACAGCACCAGAGATCATGCCGGTATCTTCATTTACCACAGTATGGATACAAAGCTAGAGAACGTAAAGCTATTCCATACCTGCGGACTAGGAATTCTGTCACAATATAGCAAGAATATCTCTTTCAATGATGTACATATCATCCCTAACACTTCCAAGAAACGTGTGCTGAGCGGACATGACGACGGTTTCCACTTCATGGGATGCAGCGGATTACTCAAGATTGAGAACTGTAGTTGGGCAGGATTGATGGATGATCCTATTAACATCCATGGAACCTGTTCCCGTATTATGGAAGTTCTTTCTCCTACCCGTATCAAATGCAAGTTCATGCAGGACATGAGTGAAGGGATGGAATGGGGACGCCCAGACGAAACAATCGGATTTATAGAGCATAAAACCATGCGTACCGCAGCTACCGGTAAAATGAATAAATTTGAAGCGCTGAATAAAGCTGAATTTATCATCGAATTATCAGCACCACTTCCAGCCGGAGTGGAAGCCGGATATGTAATAGAGAACCTGACCTGCACACCTGATGCAGAAATACGCAACTGCCATTTCGGAAGTTGCCGGGCACGTGGTCTGCTTGTATCTACTCCCGGCAAGGTTATTATCGAGAACAATGTATTCGAATCCAGCGGCTCTGCCATTCTGATTGCCGGAGACGCAAACGCATGGTATGAATCAGGAGCTGTCAAAGATGTGCTGATACGCAACAATGATTTCCGTTACCCTTGCAATTCTTCAATTTATCAATTCTGTGAAGCTGTGATTAGCATTGACCCGGAAATACCGACACCGGAACAGAAGTACCCCTATCATCGCAATATCCGCATTATGGATAATACCTTCCACCTATTTGATTATCCGATACTCTTCGCACGTTCGGTAAACGGGCTCACCTTCTCCTCCAATACACTCATACGTGATACGACTTACCAGCCTTATCACTATCGCAAAGAAGGTATTACGCTGGAAGCATGTAAATCTGTAGTTATTTCAAACAATAAGATTGAAGGGGATGTATTAGGACGTACTGTTACAATTGAAAAGATGAAACCTTCGGATGTCAAGATTAGCAAGAATCCTTTCTTTAAACTGAAAAAATAAGAAACACCATATAGGCAATTAAACGTATTCAGACTCAAGCATGGGTATGAATACGTTTGAGCCTTTATCCCATAAATACGACAAATAAAGGAAGGTTCTCTTTGATGAACTTCAATGCTAATGTTATCTGCCGTTCTATTGCTTTTTCACTGACTGCACAACGTTCCGCGATTTCCCGATTAGATAGATGCTCTTCGCGGCTCATTCTAAAGATCTGCTGTCGTCTGGCCGGAAGTTGCGAAATCAATTTATCAATATAGTTCTTCAAATCAGCAGCATCCAATTCCTCTTCTATATCATAAGAATTTTCAAGTCCTTTCAGAACTGTCATTTTAAAATTCAGCTCGTTAAAATGTCTACGCGAATAATTGAATATAATATTACGGGTAATCATAAAAAGCAACCCATCAAAATTCTTGGTAATATCAAGAAACTCTTTGGACTCCCAAACTTTCACAAAAACATCCTGAACTACTTCTGAAATCACGGAAGATGAAGTGATATAAAGTCGTGCAAAGTTATAAACCTTCAGCCAATAAAGGTCATACAGCAAAGAAAATGCAGCCGCATCTCCCGCTTTTACCTTTTCCAGAATTATTGTCTCCTCCATCTCTTTTCAATTGTGTTACAAAAATAAAGAAATAACTATTAACCGCAACATTTTTTTTGATTTTTATTTATAATAAAGTTACCTTTTTTCCTTTAATAATGTCTTCAAAATCTATTCTAATTATTAATTTCAACTAAGTTCTGTTAGAACTAAGATAAAAAAATGACTTTTCGAAAAAAAAACTTCTTTTTAATTGGGTGGTAGTATATTGATTATTAAGTTGTTGTGGTTTTAATAATAATTTTGCTATTTTTTTTATCGAAGGGATGTGGGGATAGACTTAACTCAAGTGTATTTATAATATACGAGTAATAATAAATAGAATAATAACAAAGTAAGATAGGATGGATAAAGATACAAAGATGAGTTTGATTAAAGGTTTGCTGGCAGGACAGCTGACTAAAAAGCAGCGAAGGAGCTATGCTGACCTGGAATCAGTGGATAGAGAACTTAAAATACAATGGAATGAATCAGAAAATAAAGCTATAGATTTTAAAATAAAAGAACAGATCTGGGAAAAAGTAAAAGCAAGATGTGTAGATAGGAAAAGAAACAAAGTTCTAACAGAACTAAGATGGCATTTTGCCGTAGCTTCACTTGCTCTTTTACTAACAATAGGAGGATTTTGGATGAATTCAATCAGAGATAATATTAACGACGAATTTATAAAGGTGATAGCACAACAAAACCAAATGCACGTTTTACCGGATAGTACAAAAGTATGGATGGAATCAGGTAGTTCCATTAAATACACAAAAGCCTTCAACAAAAAAAGAGAAGTATGGTTAGAAGGCAACTCATTTTTTGAGGTATATAAACATGAAGGCAGTTTCTTCCAAGTACATATTAATAAAGCTTTTATAGAAGTAAAGGGAACCTGTTTCCAAATCAAGCAAACTAATGCTGAAAAAAATGAAATCACGCTGTTTCATGGTAAAATTGAATTCAATGTAGAATCTACAGGAGAGAAAATTATCATGTCTCCATCGCAAAAGGTAATGTATAATCCAAACAATGCACAAACATTAGTTGAGAATGTTATGGATATCAATTGGAAGGACGGAAGATACAACTTCAAAGAAACCCCATTATCCCAGCTCATTTCAATTGTAAATCAAATATACCAATCAAATATAATTCTAGAAGGAAAGTTTACTAAACAGCCTTCATTCACAGGCAGCATCCGTTATGATGAAACATTGGATGACGTGATAGATAAACTCTGTTTCAGCCTTAACCTTACATACAAAAAACAGAATAGAAAAATAGTAATATATAATTAACCATATTTCTAATAATTAACCCAATATTTAACCTCACAACAAGTTAAATCATGAAAAAAAATCACAGTTGTTACCGGAGGCGATATCTGAAGCATATCGCACTCGTTTTGCTCTTTTACCCCTTGTCCGCTCTTGGAGCTCAAGGACACATATCTATCAAGGGGCAATCAATCACTATTATGCAAGCTATCCAGCTTATAGAAAAAAACAGCGACTACACGTTCTTCTACAATGCAGCAGATCTCGAAGACAAACAACGGAAAGACATTAATTGTAATGGTCCTATTGACGAGATTCTGGATGAAGTTTTCAAAGACAGCGGTATTAGCTATATCGTAAAAAACAAAGAGGTTATTCTTAACGTACAAAAAACGAATAACACCCAACAAAAGAAAAAACGTACTGTAACCGGTACTATTATAGACGCAGTGGACGATAGCCCCATCATTGGAGCTAACATCACGATTAAAGGTGACAAGAACACCGGTACAATCTCGGATATTGATGGTAATTTTAGTCTTTCCATACCCGACAATAAGACGATCCTTGTCGTAACTTACATCGGATATAAAACTCGCGAAGTTCCTGTAGAAGATCTAGGGAATATCAAAATTGTACTGGAAGGAGACGATCATACCTTGAATGAAGTTGTCGTAGTCGGTTCCGGTACCCAAAAGAAGGTCAGCGTAACAGGAGCTATCACAAGTATAAAAGGTGCCAGCCTCAAGCTGCCGTCATCTACTTTATCCAATTCATTTGCCGGAAAGTTGGCGGGTGTCATCGCAAAAACAAATTCCGGAGAGCCTGGCTCCGGTGCCGAATTTTACATTCGCGGTATCGGTACTTTCGGTGGACGAGCAACTCCTCTGATTTTACTGGATGATGTAGAAATATCATCCGGTGACCTTAATTATGTGCCGGCCGAGAATATTGAAAGTTTCTCTATCCTTAAAGATGCATCTGCCACCGCTATCTATGGTTCACGCGGAGCTAACGGTGTAATGATCGTCACAACTAAAGGCGGAGAATACAATAGTAAAACATCCATCAACGTTACAGCAGAAAATTCTTTCAACTACTTAGACAAGTTCCCGGAATTTGTGGACGGAGCTACTTATATGGATATGTATAATAAAGCTTCATTAGCCAGAAACTCTTCCGCTACACCCAAATACAGTGCTACAGACATGGAACGTACGGCATCCGGAGTCAACCCATACCTATACCCCGATGTAAACTGGCAAGACGTATTGTTTAAAAACATGAGTATGCGCCAACGTGCCAACGTCAACATTTCCGGTGGTGGTTCTAAAGTTAAATATTACATGAGTTTGGATGTCAGCCATGATTCAGGCTTGCTGAACACAGGGAAAGCATATTCATGGAACAACAATATTAATATAATGAACTATACCTTCCAGAATAATATTGCTTATAAACTGACGCCGACGACGACAATCAAAATGAATATGAACGCTCAGATCCGTCAGAAAAAAAGCCCGAATGTATCAAGCGAGGATTTGTTCAAACAGATTCTGACTACTACCCCCATAGAATTTCCGGTTACTTATCCAAGTCAAGACGGGCGTATCATGTACGGCAACAACATCATCTCAGGAAGTACCTTATACACGAACCCCTATGCCAGGATGATGACATCATTTGCCGAAACGAACGAAAATACACTTAACACAGTTATCAAGATAGATCAGGATTTGGATTTTATCACTAAAGGGCTTAAAATTAATGCTTTTGTAAATTTCAAAACCTGGTCAAGTTCTTACTTTGATCGTAGCATTGCTCCTTATTATTATCGCATAAAAAGCGGAAGCTACGATGAAACCGACCTGGAAAATACGAATTATGAATTGGAACTGCTAAATTCGAATGGCAGCGATTATATCAGTCAGTCGGCTATCGGAAAGTCTTCCGACCAAACATTTGAATTACAGTTCAACCTAAACTATGCCCGTCAATTCGGTCTGCATAATGTAGGTGCCATGTTACTCTACAAACAACGCGAATACAGAAGCGATGTGTTACCCAACCGTAATCAAGGCCTTTCCGGACGTCTTACTTATGATTACGGACAACGCTATCTGTTTGAGTTTAACTTCGGTTACAACGGGACCGAACGTCTGGCCAAAGAAGACCGTTTCGGATTCTTCCCTGCCGTGTCTTTAGGATGGGTGATAAGCAATGAAGCTTTCTTCGAACCAATGAAAAATGTAGTGGACAATCTCAAAATCAGAGGTTCCTACGGTCTTGTAGGTAGCGACGATCTGGCAACAGCCGGCGGAAGTTATTACCTGTATATAGACAAGATTACAAACAACGACCTGTCTTATCTGAAATGGACTTCCGGACAAAATATGGACTACCAATTAGGAGGTCCTCAGATGGCATACTACGCCATGTCCGGTTTGGGATGGGAAAAAGTAAAAAAGCTCGATATCGGTATTGATTTTACATTGTTCCGAAACTGGACATTTACCTTCGATTATTTCTACGACAAGCGTTATGACATCTTCATGAACCGTGAAGCATGGCCACAATCGCTGGCTTATCATATTGCCAAACCTTGGAGTAATATTGGTAAAATGGATAATAAAGGAGTGGAATTCAGTATTAATTATGCCAATAACTTCTCCAGAGATTTGTCTGTCAGTCTACAGGCAAACTTCACCTACAACAAAAATAAAATGGTCTATGTGGATGAACCGGAATATCCGACTATATGGAAGTCAGAAACCGGAAAACCTTATTCACGCATTACCGGCTACATAGCAGAAGGCTTATTCAAGTCACAAGAAGAAATAGATAACAGCCCTGCCCAGAATTTGGGTTCTACACCCAAGGTCGGAGATATTAAATATCGTGACCTTAACGGTGATGGTATCATTGACTCGGATGACCAGACGATGATCTCCAAATATGGAAGTACCCCACGCTTACAATACGGATTTGGCGGAACTGTCAACTACAAGAAGTTTGATTTTGGTGTCTTCTTCAGTGGCTCTGCCCTGCGTTCTATCATGACAAACGGTATTGACCCTTTCCAAGAAGGAATAGCCGTCGGTAACAGAAATGTATTAAAATATATAGCCGATAATTACTGGTCAGAAGAAAAACTGAATTGGGATGCAAAATATCCTCGTTTGGGACTACTTGCAACAGACGTTGCCAACAATACAGTGAACAGTAGTTACTGGTTGAGAAATGGTTCTTTCCTCCGATTGAAGAATGTAGAAGTAGGATATAAAATACCTTATGGACGTATTTTCGTCAGCGCAGCCAATCTATTCACCTTTAGTCCGTTTGACCTTTGGGATCCTGAACTGTCTTCTTGGAACAGTTATCCTATGCAAAAGACTGTCAATGTCGGAATTCAACTTCAATTCTAATTTATTATGAGAAAAAATATGAAACTAACACGCATCTTTCAAAATATAAGTATAGCAGTTATTATCACTGCATTGGGCTTAACCTCATGTGATTATCTAGACGTTGTTCCACCCGAACAACCCAATATCGATGACGCAATGTCAAGCCCTACCCGAGCTTTAGGATTTCTTTATTCCTGTTATGGAGGTGTCAGTACAGACTTACCCAGTGCCTATTTGGGGGAAATAAACTCTACGACAGACGAATATGTATTACCTTATTCATGGAACACAGACGGTTATTGGGGCGCCTATGCATTTAACACTGCATCATCCACTAACCAAGACTGGCTATGGGGAACTACTTACCAATATATAGGACAATGTTATCTGTTTTTGCAAAAGTTGGAAAATGCGGGAAGCGACATTGCATCTGATGCAGAAAAGGAACAATGGAGAGCCGAATGCCAATTCCTGGTAGCTTATTACCACTTCGCTACTTTAAGAAGATATGGTCCCATCCCAATTACAGACTCGTACATCCCGATGGATACCCCAACGTCAGAGTATAATGGACGTTTTCACTTTGACTATTGTGTAGACTGGATTGCGAACCAGCTGGATGAAGCCGCCAAAGTACTTCCTGCCAACCGCACCGTTACCAATGAATGGGGACGCGCCACATCTACTATAGCCAAAGCTGTAAAAGCCCGTTTACTACTTTATGCCGCATCTCCTTTATGGAACGGAAGTTTCCCCTATCCTAACTGGCAGAATGAGAATTTCGAGACTCCGGGTTACGGTAAAGCTTTAGTAAGCAATACTTATGACAAGAGCAAATGGGAAAGAGCACTGGCCGCATGTCAGGAAGCACTTACATTAGCTACAACTTCCGGTGACCGTGAACTTTACGATGACGACGAATATTACTCCCGACAATCCCTGAACTTACCTTTTGTTCCCGGAGTAGCAGACGTGGAAGATAATAGAGAATTCCTGAAAAACGTAATGAAGATGCGCTATGCCGTAAGTACACGTGAATCTGAAGGAAACAAAGAAATTATCTGGGGATTATCCAATCAGTTTGATTTTTATTCCCGTTATCCGCTTCGTATTCTGAAGAAATCGGATGGAACATGGCATGCTGGTTATAGTGGTGTATCTCCTACATTATATACGTTCGAACATTTCTATACAGCTAACGGGAAACTACCTGAAAAAGACCTTGACTTTACTCCTTCCTCTGAATGGTTTGAGTCAGCAGGTATCTCTTCACGGGAAGACATTATCAAACTGAATGTGGGTCGTGAACCTCGTTTCTATGCATGGATGGCTTTTGACGGTGGTGACTACGGAACTAAATTTGCGGCCGGTTCTCCCCTGAAACTGGAAATGAGGAATTCGGAAATGCACGGTTACAATCCGTCTCTATTCAATCGTGACCATAGTGTCACAGGGTTCCTGACACAAAAGTTTGTTGATCCGGTAACTGAATTCTATACAGCCGGCGGTTCTACAAGCGGAACAAGCGCACCTACTATCTTATTCCGCCTGGCCGAACTCTACCTAAACGTAGCAGAATGCCATGCAGCATTAGGAAATACGCAGGAAGCCATTGATGCACTAAATCCTGTTCGTGAACGTGCCGGAATCCCTAAATTAACATTGGCTGATGTCACAAATAATATGACAATAAAAGACTGGGTACACAATGAACGTTTTGTTGAATTATGGAACGAAGGTCACCGCTTCTTCGATGTCCGCCGTTGGGCAGAAGGAGCCAAGTACTTTGGAGCAAACAAACGGGAAGGATTGAATGCAGAAGTTCAAAGTCCCACATTCGAAGAATTTAATAAACGAACTACAGTTGATGCACCTTATGTGTGGGAAAACCGCATGTACCTGAATCCGGTATTCTACAACGAAGTATACAAAAATCCGCAAATGGTACAAGCACCCGGATATTAATTATTTTTTATTCATTCATAACAATATAGAATATATATGAAACATATATCAATAGCATTGTGTTTGTGCGGGATGATTCTGATGAATACTTCCTGCGACAATTATGACGATACCTATCCGCAGGAATATGAGAAAATACTATCACTGCAGACCATCGGTGAGCAAGCCGTAGATCTTTATAAAACAGGAGAGGCTACTAACTATTCAATAACGGTCATTAAATCCGGAAGTCAACCCACATTGACAGCTTCTGCCCATATCGGTGCAATGGATGCAGTCAATTTTGAGAAGTATATCTCCGAGAGAGGTTTGGACTATGTGGCAATGCCTGCCAATTGTTATTCGTTCAACATGGAAGAACTCGATTATTCTTCTGCTGAAACCTATAAGATCATCAATTTACAGCTGAATACCAACGAGATAGAAATCTTTGAGCAGACTCTTGAAGAGGGACAAACGTGTGTTCTTCCAATCATGCTGACCAGTACATCCGATTCCATCCTGGCGGATAAAAACACATTAGTTCTGAAACCGGAGATTATTACTCCATCTCTTTCAGTCACTGAATCCAGTTCAGGAACCGTGACTAAATATCTGCCCCAAAGTGGAGGCACCATTGCTCTTGATTTAGGATTGCAAGTCGAAAACCAATGGAATTTCACCTGTAAAGTAGCAATTGATGAAACTACTACTACCTTAGAAGGAGCAACGTTAGTTTCGGATATCATCTCATTTGAGCCTGGAAACACATCTTCTGTTCAGGTTAATATCCCTAAGTTTACGAAGACCTCCGGAAATGTGGGTATAAAGATTCTGGAAATTAATGGAAAAGACGGTTTCGAATTCGACACGAATCCATTTATACTGGTTGCATCTGTTGAAAAATACAGTCTGACAGCGGACATGCTTTCCAGTAATGCAATAGAACCGTCAGAGGGTTCCTTAGCTAATTTATTGGATGGAGACGTAGGTACCTACTTCCACAGCGCGTGGAGCGTATCGGTTGTCGGCAAGCATTATGTTCAAGTAAAATTGCCCGTATCAACTAAGACATTCCGTTTCACCTATACAAACAGATCAAATAACGGAAATGCCGCTTTGGCATGGTTCAACTTATATACAGGAACGAATGAGAGCAATTTACAACTTTACAAGCGTTTTGCGTGGGATGAAGATGGTCTCCCGTCAGGTGCTGCAGGGGTTTATGTTTCTCCCGATGTTTCAATAGACAATGCTGCCAACACCTTACGCTTCGAATGTGAAAGCAACTGGACCGATGGTTCCTTCTTTGTATGGAGCGAATTTAGTCTGTTCATACTGTCCGAATAATAAATGAGAGACAAAGGGTGAGTCAGACTTTTGACTCACCCTTTTATACCTCATCTATCTTAAAAACTAATACAGCAAAAAAATGACAATAAAAAGATTCATTACTAACCTATTAGCCCTTTTTACTCTATTCACAGTTTCACTGGCATGCAAGGATAGCGAAAAATCGATTATAAATAGCTCCTTCAGTATCAGTGAGGAATATCTGACACAAAATCTGGATAAATCAAGTACATCTGTCCAGATTCCAATTAACACATCTCTGGAGTTAGCTCAATGGAGTGTCTCTTATGAAGCAAACTGGCTACAATGCTCAAAACAAAAGACAGCGGCAGAAGGAACTTTCCTGAAAATCACAGTGAATGAAAATACAGGCGAAACCAAAAGAACAGCCAATATAAAAGTAACATCAACTACTGCTACCTATACTATCACCGTTAATCAATATGCCAAAGGCGAAGTAATTGTTGAGGGTGACATCAAGGTTACACCAACCGGAGGCAAAGCGAGTGAGCATCAGGAGGGACAGGATATTGAAAATACATATGATGGCAAATTTTCAACTGATGGAGCTGCCCCTTTCCACACTCCGTGGGGACAATCCGCCAAATTCCCTGTCACGCTGGAATACTATTTTAAAGGAGATACGGAAATAGACTACTTAATTTATTATACACGATCCGGTAATGGAAACTTCGGAAAGGTCAAAGTATATACAACAACCAATCCTGACCGATCAGATTATACATTACAGGGAGAATATGACTTTAAAGAGCAGAATGCTCCTTCCAAAGTTTCATTTTCAGAAGGCATAAAAGCGACCGGAATCAAATTCGAAGTATTAAGCGGTCTGGGTGATTTTGTAAGCTGTGATGAAATGGAATTTTACAAAACAAATACGGATAAAACACTGGATAAACAACTTCTTACCGTATTCACCGACATAACTTGTACGGAAATAAAAAACAACGTCACCAACGAACAGATACAAGCTCTGCCAGACTATTTCGTCAGAATAGCAGAAGCGGTTCGTGACAATACATACGACAAATGGGAAAAAGAATTTCGCATTCGCAGCTATGAACCATACAGTAATATTGCCGAATGGGCGGATAAATTAATGACTAAGAAATATAGTGATCTCGACAATCCGACTGGTATATCCGTCAAGGCAGGAGACGATATCATCGTATTGGTTGGTGACACATACGGACAGAATATTTCAATGCAGTGTATTTGGGAAACAGGAACAGAATACAAGCAAACAGCTTCTTCAGGCGATGTCTATATGCTAAATCCCGGAGTCAACAAACTGACTATGAAAGGAGAAGGACAATTGTTTGTCATGTACAACACCGAACTGACTTCAAATACAGCAAAACCCATCAAAATTCACATACCACTCGGAAGTGGCACAGTGAACGGTTTCTTCGACCTGAAAGAACATAAGACAGACGAAAAATACGCTGAATTATTGAAAAAATCAACACACAAATACTTCTGCATACGCGGTGAAAAGATCATGTTCTATTTCCACCGCAACAAATTATTGGAATATGTACCCAACAACATCCTCTCAGCCATCCATCTATGGGATAACATTGTCGGCTGGCAACAAGAATTAATGGGAATTGACGATGTACGCCCATCACAAGTCAACAACCATTTATTTGCCATCTCACCGGAAGGAAGTTATATGTGGGCTTCTGACTATCAAATCGGATTTGTCTATACCTACTTAGGCAATATCTTGTTGGAAGATAATGTAATGGCGGCGGAAGATAACGCGTGGGGACCAGCTCATGAAATTGGCCATGTTCATCAGGCAGCTATTAACTGGGCCAGTTCTACCGAATCATCTAATAATCTGTTCTCTAATTTCATTATCTATAAATTAGGAAAATACAAATCGCGTGGTAACGGGTTAGGAAGCGTTGCAACCGCCCGTTATGCCAACGGGCAGGCTTGGTATAATATGGGAGACGCAACCCACCAGAACGAAGACACAGAAACGCATATGAGAATGAACTGGCAATTATGGATTTACTATCATCGATGCGAATATAAAACTGATTTCTGGCAGACACTTTTCAAACTGATGCGTGAAGTGAATATGACCGAAGGTGAAGATCCCGGGAAAAAGCAACTTGAATTTGCCAAAATGGCAAGTAAAGCCGCCAATCAGAACCTGACAGACTTTTTCGAGATGTGGGGATTCTTCGAACCTGTCAATACGACTATCGAACAGTATGGAACATACAAATACTATGTAAGTGATGCGATGATTCGGGAAGCAAAAGAATACATGGCACAATTCCCCGCCCCGAAACACGCTTTCCAATACATCGAAGATAGAAAGAAAAGTGAGTTTCCACAGAACGACTACCGCTATTCGGCAGTTGGAGATGTCGGATATTACACTCAATTCAAAGAAAATCAGAAGATAACCAAAGCTATCAAGGCAGAGCTGGCAGGACGCAAGGTCTCCATCCAAAACGGAGATGAAGCTGTGGCTTTTGAACTCAGAGAGAATGATGAAAATGGAAAATTACTTTATTTTTCTACCTTCACGACTTTTGAGATTCCTTCATCTATATTGATGGTGAATGCCAAATTATATGCCGTACAAGCTGACGGAAAACGTATTCTATTATAATAATAATTTAACTTAACACACATTACAGATGTAAAAACGGCATCGCTCACTGTTCGGGCGATGCCGAAAATATCATTATAACATAGCGAATAGTGCGACTCTTTTTCTACCAAAAATATAGACGGGCAATGAAAATATCTACAATAATTACACTGGATTGATTAATTAATTAGTATTTTTGACACCGAAATGAAAAACCAATTAATAACCCCCAATTAAAAATTAAAAGAAAGATGAAGAAACTACTACTTAGCACACTCGTCGGTCTTGCATTGTTGACCTGCCAGACCAGTTTTGCTCAAAAGACAAAAGGAAAATTCTCTCCTATAAAAGTAGAAACTCCGGCCCGTCCGGCAAATCAGCAAGATGTAATCCAACTCGTTACTCCTAAACTTGAAACGGTCCGTGTAGGCTTTATCGGATTGGGAATGCGCGGTCCCGGTGCAGTTGAACGCTGGACACATATTCCGGGAACTCAGATTGTAGCTTTATGCGATCTTCTCCCCGAACGTGTTGAAAATGCTCAAAAGATACTGGAGAAAGCCGGTCTGCCGAAAGCAGCTTCCTACACAGGAGACGAGAAAGCATGGAAAAAGCTCTGCGAACGTGACGATATCGACGTGGTATACATAGCTACAGACTGGAAACACCATGCAGACATGGGTGTATACGCTATGGAACATGGCAAACATGTAGCCATCGAAGTACCTGCCGCTATGACACTGGATGAAATCTGGAAGCTAATCAACACTTCCGAAAAGACTCGCAAACACTGTATGCAACTGGAAAACTGCGTATATGACTTCTTTGAACTGACTTCACTCAATATGGCACAACAAGGTGTATTCGGTGAGGTACTTCACGTAGAAGGTGCTTATATACACAATCTGGAAGACTTCTGGCCGTATTACTGGAACAACTGGCGTATGGACTACAATCAGAAACATCGTGGTGATGTATATGCAACTCATGGTATGGGCCCGGCTTGCCAGGTACTCAATATTCACCGTGGCGACCGTATGAAAACTCTCGTAGCTATGGACACCAAAGCTGTGAACGGTCCGGCATACATTAAAAAGTCTACCGGAAAAGAAGTAAAAGACTTCCAGAACGGAGACCAGACCACAACCCTCATCCGTACGGAGAACGGCAAAACAATGCTGATACAGCACAATGTAATGACTCCCCGTCCTTACAGCCGTATGTACCAGGTAGTTGGAGCTGATGGCTATGCCAGCAAATATCCGATTGAGGAATACTGTCTGAGACCTACACAAGTAGACTCTAATGATGTGCCGAATCACGAAAAGCTGAACGCACACGGTTCTGTATCTGAAGATGTAAAAAAAGCATTGATGGCTAAATACAAAGATCCTATTCACAAAGAACTGGAAGAAACTGCCAAGAAAGTAGGTGGACACGGCGGTATGGATTATATCATGGACTATCGTCTGGTATACTGTCTGCGCAATGGTTTGCCACTGGACATGGACGTTTACGACCTCGCAGAATGGTGTTGTATGGCCGAACTGACCAGACTCTCCATCGAAAACGGTTCTGCTCCGGTAGAAGTTCCTGATTTCACCCGTGGCGGATGGAACAAAGTGCAAGGTTACAGACATGCTTTTGCCGAATAAGCCATTATACCTTATTAATATATAAACTTACGGATAGCCAGACTGGGAAAAAGTCAGGTTATCCGTAAGTTCATGTTCGGCACTTTACTGATTATTATAATCACCTATATGAAAGCAGATATTTTAAAACCCTCTAGACAGACTATCCTTCGGGAAGCCAAAGATTATGTGATGATCGCCGTAGGTATGATACTTTATGGCATCGGATGGACCGTTTTCCTACTCCCCAACGACATTACGACGGGCGGAGTGCCGGGTATTGCATCTATTGTATATTGGGCAACGGGATTCCCGGTACAGTATACATATTTCAGCATTAACTTTTTCTTATTGTTGCTTGCGCTTAAGTTATTGGGATTAAAGTTCTGTATTAAAACTATTTTTGGAGTATTCACCCTGACTTTCTTCCTGTCCGTTATCCAGCAACTGGCATCAGGCGTTTCCCTTCTTCGCGACCAGCCTTTCATGGCATGCGTCATCGGAGCATCGTTCTGTGGCGGCGGTATCGGAGTTGCGTTCTGCGCCAACGGAAGCACCGGCGGTACGGACGTCATTGCCGCTATCATCAACAAATACCGGGACATAACCTTGGGAAGAGTCATACTGATCTGCGATATGATCATCATTACCTCCAGTTATTTCGTTCTGAAGGACTGGGAGAAGGTGGTATACGGATTTGCAACACTTTACATTTGCAGTTTCGTCCTCGATCAGGTAGTGAACAGCGCACGTCAGTCTGTCCAGTTCTTTATCATATCCAATAAATATGAGGAGATAGGACGACACATCAACGAATACCCTCACCGTGGAGTGACGATCATCAATGCAACCGGCTTCTACACAGGCAGAGAAGTGAAAATGATGTTTGTGCTTGCCAAAAAACGGGAGTCTACCATCATCTTCCGACTGATTAAAGATATTGACCCCAACGCATTTGTATCGCAAAGTGCCGTTATCGGAGTTTATGGGGAAGGCTTCGACCATATCAAAGTTAAATAAAAAAAGAAACAAGATTGAAAAACATGAAATACAGATCATATCACCTATTACTGGCAGGAATATTCTCTCTGTTAACAACAGGCGCTATGGCCGAAAAGACATCCGACAAACCTTACTGGCAGGATGTGCAAGTTGTATCGGTCAATAAAGAATATCCGCGTACTTCCTTCATGACGTACGATAACCGGACTGATGCACTTACCGGGAAGTTTGAAAAAAGCAACTATTATCAGTTGCTGAACGGTACATGGAAGTTCTTCTTCGCAGACAGCTACAAAGACCTTCCCGCCAATATCACCGCCCCTTCCGTAAGCACGGACTCCTGGAATGATATCAAAGTCCCGGGCAACTGGGAAGTACAAGGGTATGGAGTGGCTATCTACACCAACCACGGTTATGAATTCAAGCCCCGTAACCCGCAGCCTCCCACCCTTCCGGAAGCCAATCCCGTGGGAGTCTACCGTCGGGACATCGATATTCCCGCTGATTGGAAAGAACGGGATATCTACCTCCACCTCGCCGGAGCGAAATCAGGTGTATATGTATACATCAACGGACAGGAAGTAGGATACAGCGAAGATTCCAAGAACCCTGCAGAATTCCTGATCAACAAATACGTGAAACCGGGTAAGAATGTACTTACACTGAAAATCTTCCGTTGGAGCACAGGTTCTTATCTGGAATGTCAGGACTTCTGGCGTATCAGCGGTATCGAACGGGATGTTTATCTGTATTCACAGCCCAAAGCCGCCCTGAAAGATTTCCGCATCACATCGACACTGGATGACAGTTACAAGAACGGAGTATTCGCCTTGAACGTCGACCTGCGCAATCATCGTCCGGCTGCAACCAATCTGACGCTGGCATATGAACTGCTCGATGCTCAAGGAAAAGTAGTTGCTACTGAAGAGAAGACAACTTATGTCCCTGTCAACGAGACACGTACCCTTTCTTTTGACAAGAATCTGACTGATGTACACACATGGACATCGGAACACCCGAACCTTTACAAGTTGTTGATGACTGTCAAAGAAGAGGGTAAAATCAATGAGATTATTCCTTTCAACGTAGGATTCCGCCGCATCGAGATCAAACCAATCGATCAGAAAGCCGCTAACGGAAAACCTTATGTATGCCTGTTTATCAACGGACAACCGCTGAAACTGAAAGGAGTCAATATCCACGAACATAATCCGGAAACCGGACATTACGTCACCGAAGAACTGATGCGTCGTGACTTCGAACTGATGAAACAGCATAATCTGAATAGCGTACGTCTCTGCCATTATCCGCAGGACCGCCGTTTCTATGAACTTTGCGACGAATACGGACTTTACGTGTACGATGAAGCCAATATCGAAAGCCACGGTATGTACTATGATCTACGTAAAGGCGGCTCATTAGGCAACAATCCCGAATGGCTGAAACCACACATGGATCGCACGATCAATATGTTCGAACGCAACAAGAACTACCCCAGCGTCACTTTCTGGTCGTTAGGAAATGAAGCCGGAAACGGATACAACTTCTACCAGACTTATCTTTGGTTGAAAGAAGCCGACAAGAACATCATGCAACGTCCCGTCAACTATGAACGTGCACAATGGGAATGGAACACCGATATGTACGTACCTCAGTATCCGGGTGCCGGCTGGCTGGAAGATATCGGCAAGAACGGCAGCGACCGTCCTATTGTCCCGTCAGAATATGCACACGCAATGGGCAACTCTACTGGAAATCTCTGGGGACAATGGCAGGCTATCTATAAATATCCGAACCTTCAGGGAGGATATATCTGGGACTGGGTAGATCAGGGTCTACTCCAGAAAGACAAGAACGGAAGAGAATACTGGGCTTACGGAGGTGACTTCGGAGTAAATGCACCCAGCGACGGTAATTTCCTTTGCAACGGTCTTGTCAACCCCGACCGTGGTCCGCATCCGGCAATGGCAGAAGTGAAATACGTGCATCAGAATGTCGGCTTCGATGCGATTGACGCAGCATCGGGCAAGTTCAACATCACGAACCGTTTCTACTTCACCAATCTGAAAAAGTATCAGATACATTACAGCGTACTGGCCAACGGAAAAACCGTCAAAAGCGGAAAGGTATCACTGGACATCGCTCCGCAGGCTTCAAAAGAATTCACCGTACCGGTAAGTGGTCTGAAAGCCCGTCCGGGAACAGAATATTTCGTAAACTTCAGCGTGATAGCCGTAGAACCGGAACCGCTGATTCCCGCCGGATACGAGATTGCATATGACCAGTTCCGTCTGCCCGTCGAAGCCGAAAGGAATACGTACAAAGCCAACGGCCCCGCATTGCAAACTCAAACACAAGGAGACGAACTGACTGTTTCTTCTTCAAAAGTAAATTTTGTATTCAACAAGAAGAGCGGTCTGGTTACCTCATACAAAGTGGATGGAACCGAATACTTCAAAGACGGATTCGGCATCCAGCCCAACTTCTGGCGGGCGCCTAATGACAACGATTATGGAAACGGTGCTCCCAAACGCCTCCACGTATGGAAAAAGTCCAGCAAAGACTTCCACGTGACAGACACGAAGGTAAGCACAGAAGACAAAGCCGTCCTGTTGCAGGCAACTTATCTGCTGGCAGCCGGCAATCTGTATGTTGTCACCTATAAGATATACCCAAGCGGAATCATTCATGTAAATGCCAAATTTACTTCTACCGATATGCAGGCTGCCGAGACGGAAGTCTCCGAAGCTACCCGCATGGCTACCTTCACTCCCGGAAGTGATGCAGCCCGCAAAGCCGCTTCCAAGCTGGAAGTTCCCCGCATCGGTGTACGTTTCCGTCTGCCGGCGCAGATGAACAATGTACAGTATTTCGGGCGTGGTCCGGAAGAAAACTACATCGACCGCAATCACGGAACCATGGTAGGCGTCTATCAAACAACTGCCGATAAGATGTATTTCAACTACGTACGTCCTCAGGAGAACGGACACCACACGGATACGCGCTGGCTCAACCTGTCTCCCGATAAAGGAAACGGCCTTGTCATCGTTGCCGACAGCCTGATCGGTTTCAACGCACTGCGCAATTCCGTCGAGGACTTCGACTCGGAAGAAGCGCTACCCCACCCTTACCAATGGAATAACTTCAGCCCGGAAGAAGCTGCCAACCACGACGAGAAGGCCGCCCGCAATGTATTGCGCCGGATGCATCACGTCAACGACATCACTCCGAGAGACTTCGTCGAAGTTTGTGTCGACATGAAGCAACAGGGAGTAGGTGGTTATGACAGTTGGGGAGCACGTCCCGAACCTTTCCACCAGATTCCTGCCAACCGCGAATACGACTGGGGATTCACTCTGGTACCGGTTCGTTCCGGCAGTCAGGCTGCCGAAGCCGCCAAATATGATTATCGATAACCTTAGTATAAATTTTAAAGAAAAGACCCATGAAAGATTTATCAAGTATTGTAGCCAAGTTCAACACCCAAGGTACTATCACAGAGATCAAGCCTTTGGGAGCAGGACTTATCAACGACACATACAAAGTTAACACACAAGAAGCAGACGCCCCCGACTACGTTCTGCAACGCATCAACCATGCCATCTTCCAAAATGTAGAAATGCTTCAATCCAATATTGCCGCAGTCACCGGACATATTCGCAAGAAACTGACCGAAGCCGGAGAAGCTGACATCGACCGCAAGGTTCTCTCTTTCCTCGCCACTGAAGAAGGAAAAACTTACTGGTTCGACGGAGAAAGCTACTGGCGTGTCATGGTATTTATTCCGCGTGCCAAAACATACGAGACCGTTAATCCGGAATATTCCAATTATGCAGGAGAGGCTTTCGGAAACTTCCAGGCTATGCTTGCCGACATTCCGGAAACACTGGGAGAAACCATCCCCGACTTCCATAACATGGAATTCCGTCTCAAACAGCTACGTGATGCAGTCGCTGCCAATGCTGCCGGACGAGTAGCCGAAGTACAGTATTATCTGGACGAGATAGAAAAGCGTGCGGACGAAATGTGCAAGGCAGAACGCCTGTTCCGCGAAGGAAAACTTCCGAAACGAGTATGCCATTGCGATACGAAAGTAAACAACATGATGTTCGATGAAGACGGAAAAGTGCTTTGCGTCATCGATCTCGATACGGTAATGCCGAGTTTCATCTTCTCCGACTACGGTGATTTCCTCCGTACAGGTGCCAACACCGGAGATGAAGATGACAAAGACCTGAATCGTGTGAACTTCAACATGGAGATATTCAAGGCATTCACCAAAGGATATCTGAAAGGTGCCAAGTCATTCCTCACTCCCATTGAAATAGAGAACCTGCCTTATGCGGCCGCTTTATTCCCCTATATGCAGTGTGTACGGTTCCTTGCCGATTATATCAACGGAGATACTTACTACAAAATCAAATATCCCGAACACAATCTGGTGCGCACCAAGGCACAGTTCAAACTACTTCAAAGCGTAGAAGAACATACACCGGAGATGGTGGCATTCATCAATGAGTGCTTGGCTAATGGCTAATGGAGAATGAGTGGAAATGGGGCGGAGCTGTTTATTTGGTAAACGCTCCATTCTTCCACTGATAAACAATAGGACGGCGGAGAAACGGTTTAAGTTTTTCTGCCGTTTCTTTTGACATATAGTCGGGAGTGGACAGAGTGACAGCCAATTCTGTATTTTCCTTGTTCATATCCACTTTCATCAATAAAATGTCTGCCGAACGGGAGGCTTCATCAAATTCATATATAGAAGCGGAGTCAGGAGTTATCAGAAAATCACTCATGACCGGAAGGGTAATGAACGAATGGTCAGTCAGAGGTTTCCAGTCTGTGGTATAGAAGCGGATGCTACTGTCACAAGCCGGAGCACATGCCGTAGCTACCGTACAAATCACATTCGTGGTATCATTCAAAGCCAATACTTTCATCTGCCAAGTGGTTTCCGGAGTCATCTGCATCCGGATATAGTCCTTACTCAGATCGGTCATTTCCGATTTCTGCCCGAAGCGGTTTTCCACTTGCGCTTTCATTTTACTGCTCAGAAAGTCGATGCAGTCTTCACGGTTCACCTTCGTAAGCAAGGGACAAAGTGAATCTGGTACGTTGATAAAAAGAGTCTTTGCTTCCTGCGCCTGTGAAGAGACAAAAGTAAACAGACCGATGATGAAAAATGCGATGGTATAAGTGATTTTATTTGATTTCATATTGTACTTTTTATTTAGACCCCAAATATAAGAATATCATTCCGATTAACACGAGGATAAGGTCAATCGCTTTGCTTTTTAAATTCTTTTCACGGAAGAAGAGCGCTCCGAAAATGAAAGATACGATCACGCTTCCCCGACGAACCATCGAAACGATGGAAATCATGGAGTCATCATAGCTCAGTGCATAAAAGTAAACAAAGTCCGCAGCCGAAAGAAATACGGAGATCAGAATGATGGTCCAGTCCCAGCGGAAAGGAGTGGTCGTCTTCCGTTTGGGCCACCAGAGGAGAAAGATAATGGTTCCCATGATAAAGAACTGGTAGACATTATACCACGATTGCACCAGCATCGGATTCAACTGTTTCATCAGAAACTTGTCATACAATCCGCTGACAGCTCCCATGACTGCTGCCAGTATAATAAAGAGAATCCATTTGTTATGCTTGAAATCGATCCCTTCTTTCTTCCCCGAACGGCTCAACATAAAGAAGGAAGCCACTGCCAGCATCACTCCGATCCATTGGTAGAGATTCAGACGCTCGCCAAACACCAGCATCGCTCCTACAAGCACCATCACCGGACGGGTGGCATTGATAGGCCCCACAATAGTAATAGGCAAGTGTTTCATCCCGAAGTAACCGAATATCCACGATGACAGAACGATAAACGACTTGATGATAATATATTTATGCTGCTCCCATCCTGCAACGGGAACATTAAAGATGGTTCCCCCAAGGAGATCAGGTTCAAATGCCGATACCAAAATGAACGGCAGAAAAATTAGACTGGAGAAAAGCGTATTCAAAAACAATACAGGCAACACCGCATTATCTTTCAACGACTGTTTCTTGAATACATCATAAAATCCCAGCAAGGTAGCCGAGAGAAAAGCTAATAATAACCACATGTTGAAATAAGTAATAAGTATTAAGTAATAGGTAATAAGTAATAGGTGTCAAGTAACAAGTATCAGGTAATAGGTAATAAGCACTGGGTAATACTTATTACCTATTACTTAATACTTATTACCTATTACTTATTTCCTCTTCCGGATATTCTACGTTGACAAGGAAGAGCGCATTTCCCGGAGCGGAAGTTCCTGCTTTGCAACGATCCTGTTGTTCTATCACTTTACGGAAACCTTCCACGGTCAGTTTGCCGCGTCCTACCTCGAGCAATGTTCCTACGATGGCACGCACCATATTACGGAGAAAGCGGTCGGCACGGATAGTAAATACCCAGGTGGTGTCTTCTCCTTCCATCTTCGTCCATTCGGCATGGGAGATGTGGCAGATGTTTGTTTTTACATCTGTATGCAGTTTGCTGAAACTTGTAAAATCGATGTATTCGAACAGGGTACGTGCAGCCTCGTTCATCCGTTCATAATCCAATGAACCATAGACACGGTAGCGGTACTGGCGGTTGAAAGGATATTTGGCGGTAGTCACATAGTACTTATACGTCCGGGCAGTCGCGTCAAAACGGGCGTGCGCATCCGGTTTCACCTGACGGACACGATAGACAGAAATATCAGGAGGCAACAGACGGTTCAGCTTGTCGGCAACGGTCACCGTATCGAGCACGTCTTCATGATCAAAATGTGCCACCATCAGCGAGGCATGTACCCCCGCGTCCGTCCGTCCGGCACCTATCACTTCCACATCACGACGCAGAAAAGTAGACAAAGCCTTCATCAAGCATTCCTGCACACTACTCCCGTTGGGTTGTATCTGCCAACCGTGATAGTTGGTTCCATCATAAGCCAAATAAATAAAATACCTTTGCACGCCGATTCCTCATTTTAGGGTTTTCGACTGCAAAAGTAGTCATTTTTTTATTCATACGTAGAAGGAGTCGTACCAAATGCATCCACAAAATGTTTGCGGAAAGTCGGAATGTCATTATACCCCACCATTTCGGCAACTTCCTGCACTGCATATTGTTTCGTTTTCAACAGCACTCCCGCACGGCGCATACGTACTCCTCTGATCAGTTCTATAATGGTATAGTCTGTACTTTGCTTCACTTTGCGGTAGAGGGTAGGCTGACTCATATTCATTTCCGCTGCCAGTTTCTTCACGCTAAAGTCCGCCTCGCAAATATTTTCTTCCACAATTTTGATAACGGCTGTGATAAACGGATCTTCCGTCTTCACTTCCTCACCCGCCTGTTCCGGTTCGCTTACGACAATCGTATCCGTTCCCGGCAATTTGAACAACTTCGTGTACATCTGCTTCAACGTCTGACGACCATTAATCAGACTACTGACTTTTGCCTTCAGAATGCCCGGGGTAAACGGTTTCAGTACATAATCATCCGCACCCAGCTGCAGTCCGTGAATAATATCGTCGTCTTCTACCTTTGCCGTCAGCATGATAAAAGGAATACTGCACGTTTCCGGATTCTCCTTCACCTCCCGGCAACATTCGAAACCGTCTTTCACCGGCATCATGACATCACAGATGATCAAGTCCGGCATCTCTTTCATTGCCGTATCGACTCCCTCCTGCCCGTTGGTTGCCATCAACAAGTTATATTCATTGCCGAAGAGCACTTTCAGATACAGGCGGATATCCTTATGATCTTCTACAATCAATATCGTCTTTTTAGCTCCGCCCGCTACAGGAGATGCTACTTCTTCGGCAGGCAATGTCTCCGCAAAAAGCGGCAGTTGCTGATCCTGTTGCACGGCAGCATCCTCTACTGCCAAATCCTGTTTCTGTGTTTCTGCCGATTCGGGTTCCGGCTCTGCTACTTCCGTCAGTTCTTCCGGATCGGTAAACTGAATATTCGGATTGTTTTCAAAGACATCTCTGTCTGCAGGAAGATTGACCGTGACCTTCGTCCCCTTTCCTTCGGTACTTTCAAGAGTAATCGTTCCGTAATGGGCTTCGACCATCTGCTGCATGATGGTGAACCCCATTTGCGCAACCGACATATCATGTTCCGATCCTTTATTCTCGCTCATCAACTGCTCAGCGGTTCTTACCTTTTCTTTTCCGTCATCTTCTACTATCAGGCAGACATAATGCATATTGTCATTTACGACCTCACAAACAGATAAAGAAACCGTTCCCGCATAATGCGTATGGGTGAAAGCGTTCGTCAGCAGATTATGAATGACGAACTCTATTTTCTTTTTGTCCACATAAAATTCCATCTCCTTCTTGATTCTCTTCTCGCAATGGAAATCAATGGCATACACCTTCAACAAGTCGCGGACACCAAAAAGAGAGCTGTCGATCATTTTATCCACCGAATACGGAGCAACTTCCAGTTTTGATTCCATATTGCCTTGTCCGTATACTGCCAGCAACTGGTCGCAGGCATCCACCATACGGAGTGAGTTCCGGTACGCCACCTGCAAAGAAAGCTGAGAAGTCTGAGCGTCATCCTTCTGCAATTCCTTCAGCGGAGCGATGATGAGTGACAACGGCGTACGCAATTCCTGCACAAAGAGCATCAGCAACCGGTTCCTCATCGCTTCTATCTCTTTCTTTTGTTCCTGTTTCAGCTTTTCGAGATTCAGATTCTCCTTCAGTATCATCTCACGGTCCCGATGAATCTGTTTGCGATGATCCTTCTTTCTGAAATAAGAATAGAAGAAATAAGATAATCCGCCAAGTAACAGAACATACATGATATACGCCCATATAGTCTGATACCATTTGCCCTTCACCACCAGAGGAATCTCTATTACATCTCCTTCTTTACCATCCGGAAAGACCAGTTTTGCCTGCAAGGTATATTTTCCGGCAGCCAATCCGTTGAACCACAGTCCTTCTGCAAGCGGTATCATCTTCCACTCCTTATCCGCAGGAAGCAGACGGTAGGCAATCTTGCGTTGCGCCAGTCCGTAACGCAAATCGGAAAAGAACAAATGAAAGTCGTTGTTATCGGAAGCAAACACCAGCTTCTCCTGCTTTTCCGGAGAAACAGACAGAATCATCTGCCCGTTCCGCTTCTCTCCTGCCAGCACCGTTTCGCCGCCTACTTCCACATCGGTCAGCATCAAGCACTTTTTGCTGCTATCCCCTTTGGTAGCGGAAGGATCAAAGAAAATCAGCCCCCATGAATTCGCCCATAACAACCGCCCGTCATTCAAACGACAGACCGCACTGCAGTTTCCCACCGACAGATAACTATAAAAAGCCTCCTGTCCATTTCTGATGGTCATCACTCCGACATTGTTTCCTGCCCATGTGTTTCCGATATGGTCGTCGACCATGCAACTGACATGTCCGTCCGTCAATCCACTCTGCAGTGTATAGACAGATTCTATCTTATCCTTCTCTCTTCCGTCGATGCGGACAACGACGTTCAGATAGGCTGCATAAATCTGATTATAGTTATTCACATACAGGGTTCGCACTCCGGCTTCTTCCAGCCCGTTCTCCTTTTCATAGTTTCCTTCCACCCGTATCTGGTCACCGTTCGTTTCAAGTCTTTTCAGTCCTTTATCCGTACCTACCCATACATTGCCTTCCTTATCTTCAGTGATGGCAAATACATTCTTGATTTCACCGGGCAGCTGTATACTTTTGCATCCGTGAGTTTTAGGGTCTACCTGTACCAGTCCATTCGAAGTACCTACCCACAAACGATTCCACGAATCCAGACAGAAACAATGGATAACAGCCTGCATCCTCCCGCCTTCGTTGTTTTTCAACTGGAAAGATTCCACATCTTCCGTAAGCGGATTGACAGAGATGATCTCTCCAAAATTGTTGCCCAGCCAGATGTTTCCGTCTTTACCTTTATATATATGATAACGTCCGGAAAGACCGGATACTTTTGTCCACAGCTCAAAATGTGTATCCATCGAAAATGACGGAGTATCACTTCTCATGATTCCCCCGTCGGTCACCGTCAGCCAGATATATCCTTTTGCATCTTCGACCATGCCATCCACTCTGGATTTGAAATTCTGCCGCACCCGGCTGTACATACTGTCGCTGATATCAAACTTTACCACTCCGCCGCCAAAGGTGCCTACCCAGAGAATCTGCTGCTTATCATCCCATAGCAGACTGGTCATCTTATTTTCGATTCTTGAATGGAATGCTCTTTCCCCCTGTGTCAGCAGTGTCAATGTAAACGGGCTCTCACACAAATTCTGATTCTCAAAACGCAATTTGTATAATCCGTCCCATGTCGTCAGATAAAACGTCTGCTTATCTTTCATCACCATATCCGTAACATACGAGTTGGAGAAATCCGACTGGTCGCCCCCTTCGAGAGAGACTACACGTTCCTTATGCGATTTAAGGTCATAGCATACGATGTCATTCCATAATCTGCATATCCATAAATTCCCCTGTCGCAAAAAGAGTCTGTTCACTACATCATATTCTCTGATCACAGAACTCCTTTTCGTTACGAGATCATAATGCATCACCCTTTCGCGGTCAACGGCAAAATACAGATTTGCTTTTCCATCCGTGCAAAGATTGGTAATTTTTCCTTTTATCAAAGGCTCAGGATTTAATATACAATAGACGAAATCATCTTTTCCTTCTTTCTTGCGTATAGGGCGTAATTCAAACAATCCCTGTGAAGTAGCCAGATAGAGATTTCCGTCATTCCAGCAGAAATCCTGAATCTCTTTAAGTTTCAGCGGCCTGTCGAAACGTACGGGCAAAAACTGTTCAATCTCTTTGTCAAAACAGGTAATTCCCCCTTGATAGAGTAATGCATAAAATAAACCGTCGGAACCTTCCTTCAACATTTTTACAGCCTGATGCAGAGGGGTGGAAAGGGAGTCAATACTCATAATGAGAGGATAATCGCGAAATCTGAAGCCATCATAACGGGAGATTCCCTTGTCGGTAGAGAACCACATAAATCCTTCGCTTCCGTAACAAACATGATAAATAGTATTATTTCCGACTCCGTTTTTAATTATTTGCGGTTCCAGGTCCCAGTGGGTATCTATAGAGTATGACGGAAGAAAAACCGTCAATAGCAACAACAGAAAGAAGAACTTCCTCATATCTTAATTGTATTTTGTTCATGTGTATTGGCTGATAAAGATAGATAATTAAATCATTAGCAAATCGGATAACAAATATTTTTTAGCAATAATTCACAATAAAATAAAAGCCCGTCGATTCGTAAAAGAATCGGCGAGCCTCCCATTGTTTGTTTCTTCATTGCCTGAATGACCAAAGCTATATTGTTTGCTGTCTGGTTCCTCTTTTAGTTTGATGGAATCTCCATGCACGACGCATAAAGTCCTTTTATATAAGTTGTATATATTGTAACGTAATACCTTAAATCAATAAATTCCTGTTGTATTAATTAGCTGCTTTGGAAAGAGTGAAGCTATAAGTTCCCTTATTATCCTTGAAGTTGTAGCTACCTTTAAAGCTTACGGGTACTTTTACCAGACAATCACCCTGGTCGCTTACACGGAAATAGAGATAAGAAGTTGAGCTGAATACACTGTTTCTTTCAGCAGTAGTAGATAAGGAAGCTCCATAACCCTGCCAGTTGAACAGGTCAGTCGAGGAGGAGTATGTAGTACCTATATAAAATACTCCGCCGTTATTATCAATATTAAAGTTGATGGAAACACACAATGCGAATTGTTCTACGAAAGCACCGCTTCTGGTACGGGCCTGATATTCTGCAAGCATCTTCACTTCTTTTCTGTCACCACTTTCGTAGTATCCTTCCAAAGTTTCCGATTCACAGTTACGGATGGTATTACCGTTCTGACGAAGTGCTTCAAGCACACTTGCCATTTCTTCTGCAGTCACAGAAGGTACATCACCTACTTTAGAGTCAACAGTTGCAGATTGTATACCATATAAAGATATCATGGATTCAAAGCTTGAAGAGTTGTCTTCAAAACTATCACTTTCAGCATTAGAACATGCTACAAAAGTTAATGCCAATACACATGCGAAAAAGAATTTAATTGATTTCATATTAGTTCCTCCTAAATTTTATTTGTTTTTTTAATTTATTTGCGAACTGTTGTTTGTTATTTCGTCCGCTTCTTACACTTCATATTGTTTATCTGTTCATGTTCCTTAGGAGGGAATCTTTTAAACTTAAGTTGTCTTATTTATCTTTTCTTGTTTGTTTGTACACTGCAAACATAGGCGTTTTATTCAATAGAAAAAACTTTTTAGGAGGCAAAATGAATGAATTACCACTCTTTAACGAACGAAATACAGCTTATTCAAGCACCTGAATAAGATATGCAAGTTCAAATTACCACTCATACGTAATTCATTCAACACAGACGGTAAAAACACCGCCTATCATCAATGAATAATACACCACCTATAAAAAGAATAATACACCACCCTACTTATTAATTTCCATTGAAAGGAAAGAGAAGAAAGATGAATCCACCAATTAACGTCTATTCAGATAACCGCTACTTTTGTAGCATCAACAAACAAAACCCATCATGCGATGAAAAAGAAAAGAATCTTATTTTTGTTCGTTACCTTGTTTGCTTCTACCTTATTATATAGTCAGGTAGTCGGAGTGAAAACCAATCTCGTAATGGACGCGATGAAAATTATCAATCTCGGAGCCGAAGTCGGTCTGAGTAAGAAGTTAACGCTGGACTTGTATGCCAACTATAATCCGTGGAAATACAAAGATCAGAAGATGATGAAGATGCTCGCCATCCAGCCGGAACTCCGCTACTGGTTCTGCGACAAGTTCAATGGACACTTTGTGGGATTCCATGTACATGGAGGCGTCTATCAGGCTGCCGCCATCAATATGCCCTGGGGCATCTGGCCGGAACTGGAAGACCACCGCTTCAAAGGCAACTTCTTTGGTGCAGGTATTTCATACGGTTATCAATGGATTCTTGCCAAGCACTGGAATCTGGAAGGAAATATCGGTGTAGGTTACGCACGTGTCAAGTATGAGCAATTCGAATGCAAGACGTGCGGTGAGAAGGTTAGCGAAGGACATAAGAACTATTTAGGTCCCACGAAAGCTGCTATCAGTTTAATCTATTTATTCTAAAACAAAACAAATATGAAAAAGATATTATGCATACTCTTCTGCCTGCTGCCTGTATTGGGCGGGAAAGCGCAGACACTCTATAGAGATCAGGTGCGTATAGAGAAAGAATCTATCACACGCAATGAAGATAACAATGTGCTGAGCATCGATATGGATATCGTGATGCAGGAAAATCTGAAGCTCTCCTCCAATCATGTCGCCACCCTCACTCCGTTCCTCGAATCGAATGGTCGCACTAAGATATTACCATCCATCGTAGTTTACGGTCGCAAACGGGAAGTAGTGAACCAACGCAATAACATCACTCCGGTTTCGGAGAATACTTACAGCGTAATCCGCCGTAAACACAATAAGGAACAGATAATCAACTACCACCAGCAATTCCAGTTCGAAGCCTGGATGCGTGATGCGGAAATGAAACTGAATATTGATGTATGCGGCTGCTGTGACCTGAAAGAGGAGACCAGCGGTGAATTAATCACCCGTTTGAACATTTCACCACTGGTGATACAGCCGTCTATTTCTTATATAACACCACAGGCAGAAGCCGTCAAGCACCGTGCCATAGAAGGAAGTGCCTTCCTTGACTTCCCGGTGAATCAAATTATCATCCGACCGGAGTACCGTCGCAACACAGTAGAACTGGCTAAGATACGTGCAACGATTGACAGTGTACGCAATGATGACAAGACCACCCTCAGCAGCATAAGAATTCACGGTTACGCATCACCGGAAGGAAGTTATGCCAATAACACCCGACTGGCAAAAGGCCGTACGCAGGCATTGGTAGATTACGTGACCAGTTATTACAAGTTCGACAATAAACTGATCACTTCGGAGTATACTTCCGAAGACTGGGAAGGATTCCGCAAGTTTATCGCAGCCTCTTCATTGGAGAAGAAGGACGAGATACTGAAACTGATGGATGACTCGACACTGGACATAGACAAGAAAGAACGTCAGATTGCTCAATTGGCAGGTCCTCAAACTTATAAATATATATTGGAAGAATGTTATCCGGCTTTGCGTCATTCTGACTATACCGTCAACTATACCGTACGCGGATTCAATCTGGAAGAAACCAAAGAGATTATCAAAACACGTCCGCAACTGTTGAGCCTGCAGGAAATCTACCGTATTGCGGAAAGTTGCCAGCCGGGAAGCAAAGAGTTCAACCATTCATTCCAGGTAGCAGCCACCATGTTCCCGGATGATCCCATTGCCAATCTGAATGCAGGAGCCATGGAAATACAGAAAGGTGGAGACCTGACAACAGCAAAGAAACATCTTGCCAAAGCTGATCAGAAAGCAGCGGAAACGCTGAATAACCTGGGAGTCATCGCACTGTTGGAAGGTGACTACGATGCGGCAGAGAAATATTTCAATGCAGCAAAAGCCGGTGGCCTTGCCACTCAGGCTGACACCAATATGAAGCAACTAAAAAGCATCAGAAATTACCCCAAAGAATAATAACAAACAATTTTACCCCAAAACACAGACGCACTACCTGAGAAGGCAGTGCGTTTTTTTTATTATAATCATCATATCATCGGCTTAACAATCTCCATTTTTAAGCCTAGTGCATCAATGATACGAAAGAAAAGTCCGACTCCCGGCTCAATCGCTCCTTTCTCAATTCTAGATATATAGGACTTGTTGGTACCTACCTTTTCTGCCAATTCAGCTTGTGTCATTCTTTCTTGTTTCCGTGCATCACTGATCAATTGCCCCACACAATAAGAATATGCCTCTTTACGAAATTCCTCTCTTTCGGGGGTACCTACCTTGCCGTACAATTTGTCTAATACAGCATCCATACTTCCAACGTCAGGGTTTACTTGCATAATATTCATTTTTAAGTGCAATTTTTAATTCTTTTATTTATGGCATTTAACACCCACCAACATAAATATTCATGGAATGTCTTTTTTATTTTCAAGCGTTTCAGCCCTTCCAGCCATCCGCCACAACCGCCTGCCAGCAGGCGAAAGCGGCTGAAAGCCGCCCCCGAAAAAGCACCCTTTCAGCCTTCAGTCCTTTCAGCCGGAAAATCACCGGAGCGTCGGCTGATCTCTGGATGTCCCGTAGAATCCGGGAACAGGGACATAGATCGGCTGATTACGCAATCCGATATTCTGCAACTTTCCTTCCTGGCAAATCCTCCGGATATGAATCATAGCCGTAGAACGTACCATGCCGCACAAAGACTGAAAATCTCTGCGCTGCATCATCTGATGCGTACTGAAATACTCCTTCAGTAATATATCAATCTCTACTTCCGAAAGTTTGGACGAATGAAAATTCTTCTTCAGCTGCTTTACCTTAATTAATCCGATAGAGTTTTTCAATTTCTGATCCGAACGAAAGCGGATAGCCTTCAGTTTGATTTTCATATTCCGTCGTGGAGTGTCGGCGGCTATCTCTTCCGTAGCAGTCAGCGTGGGGTAAAAATAACCGATGCCGTCCAAATGCACCTGCCGTCCTTCTCCCAACTCCTCTCCCATCACTTGCGAAAGTGCATCCAGTACAGCAGTCACATCGACTTCATTCAGCGTACAACGGGATTGAATCTTACTCCTCATTTCGTCCGTATCTACCTGACCATTGTAAGCAATGCGGGGATGAAATCTTTTTTTCTTCGGTTGATCCGGTGATACCGGGTTCTCATACCAGTCAAATAATATAGCCATAGCTTCCTCTTTTATTAAATAAGTACTTCTAATCTGTTATTCCTACGGAAACTTCCGATGAAAGAAGCTCAGGGAAAACGCATTATAAATCATGTAAAATAAGTTCCCATAAGAATTCATTATC
>ERZ857521.1199-NODE-1199-length-32998-cov-8.341529_pt1 | contig 32998 bp, 22 predicted proteins | sample MGYA00519701_ERZ857521 | MGnify/ENA primary metagenome ERZ857521 (study PRJEB31778, sample SAMEA3449346) | human gut metagenome | biome: human gut; feature: human-associated habitat; material: faeces | place: United Kingdom | collected 2010/2012 ...
CCTCATGGATATAGTCAAGATTACCATTTTCGTCCATGGTCCAACAACCGAAAATACCGAAGTTGTATTTGTCCCATTCCCGTTTGGCTTCTCTGCGCCAGACTTGTTCATTACCTGCGGAGAGACGGATACCCGTATTTGAATTCAGATCGATACCGATAGAAATCTCATCATCGTCTTTAATGATTGAGAGAATTTCTCCGTTCTGCAGTTTCTGCATCTCAGCACCTGTAAGATGATAGCGGTCGGTAAGATATTGAATGTTTCTGCCTATGACTGGGGTTGGTACGCTCAGCACTTGTTTGCTTTCCAGGTCAAGCTGAAAGAAACATTTGGTACCGAGTTCGTTGCCAGACTCGTTGCTCTCCAAATGTCCGATAATTGGTTTGCCTGCAAGAAGGTTTTGCTTCTGCTGCTCATTGAATACTTTGAAATCATACTCGTCAAGCTTCGGAAAGAAGAGAACATCTACATTGCCTTCTGGCATTCTGACAAGGCAGAATCGTGTTCTTGCTTTAACTTCTTCACCATCATCTGCAGTGATATGGACTGGTAATACTGGAGAAAGTCTGCCATTGAAAATATTCTGTAGAATATCCGTTGGCAGATCCTCAATCATCTCCTGTGTCAGTCCAAAACGTTCGAGAGTGCCGTAGGGCATTTCTTTCTCATCAAAGTTGTAGTTCATTTGTTACCGTTTTAGTGCGTTATTATTTCTGCTATAACAGTGTTTCTATGTCTTATGTAGAACTGTAATAGCTAATTCAGAAACAAAAATAAAAGGTGTGATCAGAGGATCAGAAGAATGGGTATATCATACCTTAAGTTTTATATATCATTATGAAAGAAGTATGATTTATCGCCGAAAATCATACTATTAGCCTAAATAAAGTTAGAAAAATCACTTGGAGTATGTGAGTTTTATCTCATGGTAATGGAGATATGTAATTTTGTTTCATGGAAATTAGAAACATACTCATGATGGTACTTCTCTCGTTTATGCCAGGTGCCACAATAAAAGCGCAGTTTAATACGGTTGGGCGTTTATATAATCACCAAGTTCACAAAACAAAAAATCCACAAGAGATAAATACTTCTTCTCTTGTGGACAATTTGATGTTAAAAGATTCTTTGAACCATGCTTCATCACATTTAAATATGGTAGAATCATGCCGGGATAATGTAGGACCATCTTCACAAACATCTGGTGATATTCTTCAATTTTTAAATATGGCTTTTCCATTAAAGAATATTCAGATAAACTCAGAATTTGGAATACGTCAGCATCCTGTTACACATAAATATTGCATGCATAATGGAGTAGATCTTCAGGCACGCTACGAACCTGTGTTTTCCATGCTTCCAGGGAAAGTAGTGAAGTCTGCTCATGATAAGCGTTCTGGCAGATACATCACAATTCAAACTGACACCTACACGGTCAGCTATTGTCATTTGTCATCATCTAAGGTTACAATCGGACAATATGTTAAGGCCGGTGAGATAATCGGAGTGTCTGGTAATACAGGTATGTCAACAGGTCCCCATCTGCACCTGACAACAAAAAAGGATGGTAAGGTTATTAACCCTATCATCCTCTTGAACTGTGTTCGTACTATTGTGTCTTTAAAATAACGATATTACCAGTTGTCGTTCTCATTGCCTGTTAGACCATTCTTGATGCACTCTTCAATCTTGTCCATAACAACATTCGAGTAGGCATGAGCCATAACAAGGGCTTTGCTTGATGTCTTTTTGTGTGAGTCTTTTTTAACAAAAGGGAAACAGGTGTCCAATGTCCAGTTCTCGTCCGAACGTGTTGGAATGGTACCGCCTAAAGCTCCAATCCATCCTCCACCGACAGCGACATTAACCGAATAGAACGGAATGGTATAGGTTACTCTTACTCTGCCATCTTTAATATCACACTTAATGACCGGCCTGATATTCACGTTATAGCTATTGGTTCCGCCAGCGTGCTGAGCAATGTCTGCTACATATCCTTGTGCAATGATAGTTCCCAATTCCTTTTCATTTAGTTTAATGACAGAGTTTGCATCATTGAATGTGGCCGTAAACCAATAGTTGAGTAGTACGTAGAGTTCATCTTTTGTTTTACCCTCTGCAGGAATAATCTGAACGTATGTTATGCCGTTATTCTTGTCCAGCTGGAGTTGCTGCCCAAGATTTTCAGCTGCATCAACCCATTTTTCTCCATACTTCTCTTTTGCGTAGTCTTCCAGTTCATCTGTTCGCAAAATTTGTGCGTCTATTGTAGTGCATAGAAAAAGTGACATCAGTGCCGTAAATATTACTTTCTTCATTGTTTATAGATTTTGGTTATTAATGTTAGAAATCAAATCCAAGCTTGATAGCAATTGCTTCAGTATTATACTGTTTTTTATCTCTTGTGTAATCCATCCTGTCATGGTCAATAAATCCATCAAATACTTCAAACTCCAATTTCTCATTTGTATATCCAAGGGATAGACTAAGACCCTGTTTGTCGTTAAGCGCATATCTGATACCAACAGAGGCAATGATATATAATCCACCACCATTTGTTATGTAGGTTCCACCCTTCAAGTCAGCAAATGGAGCAAACTTTCCTTTGCTGAAGTGACTTCTGATATTTGCAAACACAGGAATATCAACCTTACTGTCTCTTACATCCAATGGAATATCCATTCCACTTGTTTCGTATGACGGCATGAAATGTAGTCCAACTCCGGCTCCTAAAAAGAAATATGGATTGAACTGGTAGCCATGTGAGGTATTGATTTCCACTCTTCCGAACTCATAATCTCCTATACCAATGGAATAACCGGCATCAACATATCCTTTATAACTATTGGTTAGATTACTTTGTGCATTGACGCTTACATTCACGGCAACCACCATAAATAAAGCACATAAGAACTTGAACTTTGACATAACGTAAAAATTTGAATTATTTTTGATTACACTGCAAATGTATTTTTCTATTGTGAAGTCTATCTGCACAATAGAAAAATATTTGAAGGAATTTACAAAATAGTTTAATTAGTAAGGATTAATTGAGCTCAGTTATAGGTGGTATTTCTTTATTGTCAACTTTTTGAAGGCATTCATTCATTTCTTTTTGATTCAAAACGAATGAAGTACATGTTTTCGCACGAGATGTATTAAGAGGACGTTCTGTTCTTGGTATATTTAACTGCCTATACAAACGACATATTTTACCTGTGTCATTATAGCTATCTACGCAATACATGCACATTTGACAGTTTTTTATGTTAAACCTCTTATATCCCAGCCATTTGGCTATATCGCGAAGCTCAAAAGCCTGATTGCTGTGAAAACAAAATTCATAAAGTGTGTCAGGTCTGCTTTTGCGTAGTTCATTACACTTACAATGTTCCTGTTTGCAGATAAATTTTCCTGAAGAATATAATATATATCTGGAAATGCAAATATAAGAGCTATGTTTAATGAGATTATAGTCACTATTCTTAAACCCATAGAATGATATATTCAGGGATGGAACTTCAGCTTCTTCAAATACGTCTCGCTTCGGGCTCTCAATGAATCCGTTTTTAATTACTTCATCAATATCTTCTTCATTTTCAATTTTAACTTCAATAATTTTATTCCCGCTGTGTAGCTTTGTTGCATCACTTGCGTGTGTAACATAAATTTCTAAATATAAAGGCTCTTTATCAGGATGTGTTGATGATGAGAATTTTAGGTCGGATCTTCTGTTTATATTATTATAGGATATTTCTTGTTCACATTTATCATAATAATCTTTCAAGTTAAATGATTTTATAGTTTTTTCCGCACAGTCACCGTATTTCATGTACATGCAAGTATCATTCATGCTACAATAGGATTTGTATTCAAATGAAATATTAATTACCTGGGATTCATAAAATGCTTCTTGAATTTTCTTTTTGGCCAAAAGGTGAAGGGAACTTTCGTATGCTGTTGGACAGTCGACTCCTGACTGATGGGCAAAATGATGCGTTCTGTGGGTGCCGTTATTTTTTGCTTGTAGTGGTTTCTTACAAGCAGGACAAACACATCCACAGTCATTACCATTAGACACACTATCTATGTGTACAAGTTCACCCTTTGCATTAAGTGCATATTTAAGATATTTATTATTGTTACTCATATTCTTGGCCGTATAAGTTATAGATAAGCCTATAAAAATCGAATCTACTTATTTCTTGTAATGATGATTGCTTCATCTACATCAACCAAATATAATCTGTCAGTATTGTAGTGGTATCCGTACTTTTTTCTATGTTCTTTATTGATATTAAGGATACCGTTCCACAGACAATACTTTGGTGAACCATTACCTGGATCGAGAGTCAGAATGTCTGTTAGTTCGTTCTTTTCGTTGAGAGCATATCCAACTGCGACAATCCAATGTCCGTTATGTGCATCGTATCCCATACGTAATATAACAGGAACATTTTCATCAATCCATTGTTTTGTAAGTTCAATAATATCATTTTCTTTATTTGCATATTGGATATTTGCATATTTTGAGTAATTTTTTGTAACGATTTCTTGAATCTCATTAGATGTTAATCCATCTCGATATAGTCCATTTTCATTCAATGCTTTGATAAGTTTCCATTCAGCAGTGCGACGATCAAAATATGTATCAGAGTATAATTCTTCCGCTTCAAATACTCCGAGGATATTTAGTACCATAGAGACCGAATATGCGCCGCAGGCTCCATCTAGATCACCTTGTTTGAAGTGTGCTTTCTGATAAGAACGATTAGACGGTTTCTTGCACACGAGTTCTCCATTTATGAGACTGAGTTGATCTATAACTTTAAATTGCTTCATTTATAATTCAAATTTTATCGTTGAAAAAAGACAAGACATTATTCCTCTTCAGAATCTGTTACTTTATCTACTAATGGCACTAATTCAAATTCAAGAACACTTGATGGTATCCCGCATTCTTTGAATAAGTAGTTAAGTATATTGCGTTTGGTGTTGGTACTGCATGAAGTATGTACATAACACTTTTCTGCAATCTTACTTCTTCCTTTTGCTTCAGAGTCGTGTACCCAGTAATTCTTTGTTGCAAGATAGGTCATTGTAGTAGGATTCTCATTATATATGAGTTTGCATACCTGAACTATCATTTCTACCCAATTTGAAACGGCATGGCGTTCATCCCTGTAACGATAACCTATGATTTGTCTCCAACTGAGTTCATATTCCTCGTCGTCAAAAGATACCAAATCATAATCCTTTTCAAGAGGTTCATAATCGGTTGTTATCATTGGCCACAGCTGAAGAAAATTTTCCAGAAGAATCTTCTCTCTTTCTTTAATTTCATCAAGTGTCCATTTTGAACACTGCTTCAGATAGTTTGACAAACAGAATGCCGAGTTTTTGAATCCATTTATCTTGTTACCTTTGCGGTCAATGTATCCTTCTTTCTTTTCCTGAAACGAGTGGTTGCTATAAGACGTATTGAACCCAGTCAGTGTTAGATTTGCAAAGGTATGGAGGTATGTATCATATATTTCTTGCCAGTTATCACCTAACTCTTCTTTCCATTGTGGGGTAAGGGTCTGAGGCATGATGTGTTCAATTGTAAACGTACCATCTTTCATCTTTTTTACTATCGTATCATTAGCTTCTGGACTATTCTCGTTTTCCATTCGCTCAAACAAGAAGAATTTGTAGCTGCTTGGAATACGATAGATTTGTCTTGTCGGAAAGGCAGATTTTACATCGTTATCATTAGGAAATGACACAGTACCTTGTTTCTTCAGCAAAACATATTTGAGGATGTGAGAGTACGGAAGAAGTAACTCTTTGCCTCTATCGTGATGACGTTTATAAATCTTCATAATATCATTATGAAGCGTAGCAAACATCTTTTGAAGTGCGTTCGCCGGATAATTACAGATAATACGGCGAGCCCAATAATTCTCAATGGTATCCAACACCTCATATTTCTCATCTTCGCTAACATTATTTTCTGTAGCATAATTAAAGAAAGACAATATGTAAGGTAAGTGAACCAGAGATTCTATATTCGCTATCTGTTTTAGCTTGCGGTCAATACGTGTATTACCGGTTTCACCTTTTAGTATTTGGCGATAGAACTTGGCATACTTTAGCATATCTTCAAGGAGATTTTTACGCTCAGTATGCGTTTCTTCATCAAAAGTCTTAAAATCAAAGTATAGATCCTCTATATTACTGATGGTGCCTTTCTTTATGGTAAGATAATCACGGATAAACATGGTTGGCTCTCCGTCTGTCAGTTTCTCTATTTTACTCCAATATGCATGATAGTAATCTTCTTGTTCTTTTGTAGAAAGAGACATGAGCAGATAATTCCTCACCTTATCAGCTTCTTCAAGATCCTTTCCGCAGGAGTTGAGAGATTCAAAAATCAGTTGAGGATTATCTTTCGATTCTAAACGAATATCTATAATCTCCAGTTTCTCTATAGCTGCAATCAGATTCTGAAATGTGAGTCCACTCACTTTAATCAGTTCGTAAAAGAGTTCATAGTTTGAAGTAATACCTGTGTTCTTAATAAAGTTCTCTGAATTGTTGGTGAAGAGTGCATCGTATGCTTCCATATCGCCTTCAATAGGACGTAATTTTATATTTCGGTCAATCCTTCTTCTAATGGCATAAAGATAATTCTTCTTTACTTCTTCGATGTCTTCATCTCCTGTCTCCATGTCACCATTCGCTACAGCATTGATTGCAGCAAGTATTAGAAGAGAGATAGTAGTAATACGTTGTTGACCGTCGATAATAAGTAAATCATCTTCAACTTCACTGGCCTTTATTGCTACAATACTTCCAAAAAAATGGCTAAGCAATCCTTCTGTATGGATCTTTTTCAAATCTTCAAACAGACGAACACAATGTTTCTGCTGCCAGGCATACTTGCGCTGGTATAGTGGTATAATAAATAGTGTTTTAGCACCATAGAAATAATCGCTTATATTTACAGCACCTTTCATATTATTTTCTATTTAACAGTCTTCAATTATAATATCAAATTTAATGTCTTTATTTCTAAACAGATGAATATTTGTGTCATGAGTGATTGTCTTCACATCAAATCGTTCACCGTTAGGTTGTCTTCCGATATTCCATTCATTAATAAATCCTCCATCAGGATAGATAGAGAGTCTTTTTTTACCACAGGTAATCGTAAGCACACGCCAGTGAGTGAGTGTTCGCTTATTTAATGAAACAACAGGGATAAGAGTACCTTTTATTCCATGCTCATAGCTAAGATCGTCTATCCACGCTTTGGTAAGAGATGTAAGCCATGCATCACGTTTCTCAGATGAAGGCTGGTTTGCACATATACTGTCTGCATTTCCTCTATCATCCTTATATATCTCTACCATAAACTCGATGTCAAACTCTGAACCAATCTGTTTTATGATGTGTTCAATCGTCTGGAGTGTGATGATAATACCCATGATGCTCTTTAGATGTTCATCCTGATAGCTGATTCTTAACTTCCCGGCATTCTGTTTTGCATAGGATATGAACTGATCTATGAGCCCTCCGGATTCAGTCTGTAGAATATCTCCTAACTGATTGGTGCTTATTTCTCTATATTTATTTCCAGACAGTTTTAAAAGCTTAGCCGATGGTTTGTAGGAGAGATCAATTACAGAGGCACCTGATGCCGGATTATCTGTACGGACGAAGAACATGGTGTTATTGCCCCATTGAATATTGAGCTGGGCGTTTTCCTTGTTGTTCATAAAATAGAGATAGCCATCAATATAAGCAATAGGATAGATGTCTTTATCAACCCATAGGTTTGATATGGTCTTGACCTCATCTCCCTTAGCCCACGCATTAATTTCGCGGCAAATGGCCTTAATTGGTTCAGACATACTATCTGGCTTTGACTTTAAGATACAGAAAGAAGTATTGTGGCTTTTCATAACGAAGTGGCTCATATACTGGGGCTGCCAACCGTTCTCATTATCTTCATAATCCCACTCCTGATAATCATTATCTGCAAATAACACAACATCCTGATGTGAAGAAGCAAACGCCTTCTTCAGGTCATATAATGTGGTCTGCGATGGAGAAGTATTTGGAAACGCATCTTTGATATTTTGTGGAACCGTATCTCCAACTTCTTCTTCTTCTTCAATCCACGCTAAAGCTGCATTAATATCGAGGAACTTTGCATAACGAAGAGTAAATTTGTCAAGCAGCATATCCTTCGATTGCTTTTCACGGGCTTCACTCAACAGCTTCTTTGAAGCTTTGATAACCTCCTTCATCACAAGCATATTGGCCATTTGGTTGGCATAACCTGCGCCACCGGGATTACAGTCAAAGACACAGATATGGCCGTTAGGCATGATCGTAAAATCTACTGCTCCACGTTCCTTTCCTAAAATATCCACCAGTGTCTGGGTAAATGCTATTCCAAGTGTGAAAAGCAGGTTTTCTTCTTCATCACGGTTGGACATCCACCTGTTCATCCCTTTATGTCGGATACGTATCTCGCTAAAGTCTGTCTGAATCATGTCGCCAATAATGACATTGCGCTTTATTTTAGAGACATCATTGGAACAACTGCAGCCCTTGCGCATTTCATTTCCAGTAATGGCAAAATGATAATTAGGCTTTGGCGGTTGTCCTTCTTTGTACGGAGCATGCAATGGATTAAACTCAATCGGAAACTTTAGTGGGTTAGTCTTATCAGCAACTTCTTCCTCTACGACCGTTCTTCCACATCTTGGACAGAAACAATATCCATAACCCTTCCCTTCATTGTAATAGAGAATCTTGGCATTGCCTGATTCATTGTTACGACGAACGGAGAACAGGTGTGGCTCAGTCACGTGATTGGGCCAATCGTCAGCATCAATCAGCTGTGCACTGACTCTTGTAAAGACATTGTTGTCCATAATTCGAGTTCTGTTCTCGTTCATGTCAGGCATAAAACCAACTGGTTGAATCATCTCCAGTCCGTTCGCATTATTCACAGACCATCTGATTTGGTTACTGAGATTCGGATCGTCAATAACTGTTTTATCACTATTACGATAGATGGTTTTGTATGCCTTATGGTTGTTATCATACATATTCGTTACCTCGATACCACGAACAGAATATACCACACCATCTACAACAACACTATTACCCGGCACATATTGTGCGATGGCATCACGTAAAGAATAGGAGGGGTTAGATGATGTCATCGGAGTGAAGAAGTCTTTCTTCCCGTTACTGTTCAAGTCGAGAGTGAGCACATTAACCGGCATGTTAGCGTTAGGAGTAAACCTACTGGTTGCCCAGAAATTGAGAAGTCGTTTGTACAACACTTCAATGTACTGCATCTTTAGCTTGATACGGAACCTATCGCTGATTTTACCGCTTCCGGAGAACGCTGTTTTGTAGTCAACCAGCTTGTTGCGTAGCTCGGCATAACATCTGTCGTTTATATCTTGTGCGTTCTTTACGACCTGAGTAAGATTGCCATCATAACATGTTCCCTTCAGGAGTTTGGTCAGATCCTCCCTGATTCCTTTATCCAAAGGCTTCGAACATAATATGTTGAATTTCTCATACATGGTACCTTTAGGATCACCTAATAAATCATCCGGGTCTGTTTCGTTAACACCGTTCTTCAATATTTTAATTTTCCCGTTGCTGATTCGTATCTCAAACGGAGTGTAGTAATCTGCAACTTTTTGGGTAAGACGACCGCCATTTGATCCGTCGGTAAACACCCCAAAGGAGCGGACAAGGAAGGAATTCACATGACGCTGTATGACCTGCGGGCTCATTAAATCAACAGTCGGTACACGAACAGGTCGGTTTATAATCTTTTCAATCGGGTTCCTCAAAGTACGGAGACCAATCACATCAGAACTACAAAGTGTGATACAGGCACTGCGAACCTTGTTGTTACGACCGCTTCGTCCAGCACGCTGTTTGTAGTTGGCCGGCATCGGAGGTACACTTGAAAGCATTACGACTTCCAAGTTTCCAAGGTCTACACCCATCTCCATTGTTGTTGAGCAAGCAAGGATATTAATAGTATGGTCTTTGAACTTGGATTGTAATCCACGGGCCACATTCTTATCCACTTGAGCTGTATGTTCCTGTTGGATGAAAAGATTTGGAAAAGCATGAATATCCTCTAGACGGTCAGAAAAAATACCATCTGTGCCCCAGATATTATGATTCCAAAGCAATGCCCGATGTGTTTTTGCCCATTCTTCAATAGATACTCTGTCACCTTCTTTTTTACCAGAGCCTACATAGTAAGGGAACACATCCCAATGTTCATGCAGATCTTCTCTAAGTTCAACTGGAGTGCTACCCTCTAGATAAGGTGAGAACCGCTTGAAGTTATTACCAATAGGTCGAAGACATACAGCATGAGGATCTACATCTGCTTTTGTGTCACACAGATACACATCATCATAGAGTTTGAAACAAAGATCATTCAAGTTGAAACGTGGAGCGTTGTCTTTTTCATTGACAAATTTCCCGTTATCGTTCAGACGTTGTCCCACCTGAAGAATCTTATATTCGTTGCCGGTCAATGTATTCCAAAGGGCATCTACGACATCAGAAATCATCTTGAAATACTGACGCTGAGCGCCGTTGATGGTAAGTGAATGGTCATCACGTGCAATCAATGCGCATAAATATCGTACAATACGAGCTTGAGATATTTTACCTTCTTCCAACTTCGGTTTGTTAAACGGTCGACGGCGAGGCTTTTCTGTGGCAAAGCGCACTGTAGAAAATATGTCAATTTTCTCGTTTCCAGGAATTCGAAGATAGAATGACTGGTTGTTACGGACAGTGTAATCAAGGTAAACCTGCATCAGGTTTTGCCAGTCCTCTTTAGTAATTTGGTTAGCCGGATTATTGAGAATGCTGTTAAAACTTTGTACTTCAGCAGGCAATTCTATTTGTTTGAGCTGCGGATAGCAAGCCTCGAACAATCCTAAGTTTTCAGGTGAAGCTGCCGATGCGGGGCGGTGTGACAGATACATCACCATAATGCTCTGAACATACTTGTCGATGATTTCCTCAGAGGGTAATCCATCTTCTATTTCGTCACTTTCTCCCGATCGTTTCACAAATACAGAGGCAAATACAGGGCAGTACGAATCTTTCTTTAGCAGTTCTGCAATCTCTGACCATGTCATATAGTTTTTAACATTTGACATATCATTCAATTGTTTTTGTACCACGTTCGGGTCAGGCGATTGGAGATTTTGCAATTTGCTGGCCAGTTTCATCATTGAAGGTGGGTCAGTAGTTGTTCGCATATCTGCCATAATTTGAGCCATAGCAGCTTCTTTAGTGATTCCGTTTGCTTTTCTGCGGCACATCTCATGATATATCGTACTATAGAACCACATACGTTCCTGTTCCAGATTTTGCTTTAATGTAGCTTTTGCAGCAGCCTGACGACTATCTACAAAACTGATATATTGCTGTCCGTCGTGAAGTACAATACCCCCTGTTGTCGATTCTCCCTTGTCCAGCTGATCAAGAATGCTTGGTGCCATTATGCGAGAAATAAAATCTGCAGAAAGGCGGAGTTTCTGAAGACGGTTATCCTCCATATTTCCATTTGCATCGTCCTCCATATCTTTGTCTGTATTGTGACTCTTCCCTTGTTTTGCATTACAATACGGGCAGCAACCTTGAATGTTGCCTACTACATGCCAGCTGTCAGTATTCTCTTCATCAGCTGGGGTCACAGGTTGCAGCTTGGCTTCAGGAAGCAAACGGAATGATACATTGTTATCTCCCTTCATACTTTTTGTTTTGGACAGGCCGAATATGACATACTTCTTGCTTGAGCTGTCATTACATTCTTCCATATCCAGATCAAACATATCGCTATCGTCTGTTGCTACAGGTTCGTATGTCCAATCTTCCATGTTGACCATGGCAACAGCTACGTATTCTCCGCAATGCTTGCACCGGCTTAATTCTAATAGTGGGACTTCTTCTGAAGAATCAACCTCACGATCGTTCTTTCTGTTTATGATGTTTTCTGAATAAATTTTGAAGGAACCATCAGCAAACTCGTTCAGACGGACATAAAGCCCATTGTTGGGTACACGGTAAAAATAGTGAACCTTCAGTTTCATATCAGGAACTTTCAGTCCTGCAGCTTTGTATCTGTTTTCCTCACGCTGGCACATTTCATCCAGCCATTGTAACTTTTCACTTATGGTAGCTTCCTCCGGATACAATTCATCCAATGAAATGTAATCTGAATGGAAGATTTTTCTCCATCGTTCTTCATCTTCACCTTGCGGATTTTCTGTCTCACCAGTACGGTTACCACCCACAGCTTCCACCTGATCAATTCTTATACCTGTAATTCCGGCTATGAACTCCTTTAATTCGCGTTCGTCTTTTTCCTTATCTTCTCCATTGCCAAAAGTGGCTGATGAAGTGGCAAACCGTATATTCTGCGCATCAACTTTAAAGGCGAGCAACACACGACGCAAGAGCATGGCCAACTCAGCTGCACCGGCTCCTGTATAAGAGTGTGTTTCATCAATGGCAACCCACCTGAGACTGTTCTTTCCTGCCGCAATAAGCTTTGCATCACTTCCACGCAGCAGGATGTATTCCAACATGGTAGGATTGGTCAGAACAATATGCGGAGGATTATTGCGTACATCCTTACGAGTGTATACCATGTGGGAATATTTTGCATTTCTCAATTCAAAATGTCCCTTCTCATTAGGGTCAGTTTGAACAAATTCATACACTCCACCTGTGATCTGCTCAATCCGTTTACGTAACTTATTTGCATCATCAGATGTATCGGTACTTTTAGGCTCCATTTCAGGAAGATCACCATTGTACACTGTGTAGGTAAGCCTGGTTCCTGTTGTTTTTTCAGCTCTTGTCAATAATTCCTCCAAGCGTTCTTTCTGGTCCTCCATAAGAGCATTCAGGGGATAGAGAAAGAGAGCCTGAATCATTCCCGGTTGCGCATGGAGAGAAAGGTCGTGAACCAAAGGCATCATAAAACATTCGGTTTTACCTGAGCCGGTTCCTGTTGTTATAACGATTGATTTAGACTTGTTGTCGCCAGTATGTTGGTTCAGCAATACATCCCAGCATTTATACTGATGTTCGTATGGTGGATATGGCTTTGTCCAGAGTTTACCTACCAAGGACTTAGCTTTTTTAACCTTATCAGGTGAAACAGGTATATAGGAGTTCATACATTGAACGACAGGCACTGCATTCTTGGGAGCAAACAAGTCACTGATAAGTGCCTTTATCTGCTTGATGTAAGAACGCTGACTTTCATTGTTTGACTCGCCACACCACATTGCTACGAGTGCTCTTTCTACCGCCTTGCGGTTATTTTTATATAATTCGGAGAAATTCATATCTGTTCTATCGTTATTCGTTGTCAACAAAAATATCAAATTCTGGCCAGTCAAAGCCTAATTCATCACTCATTCTGATTAATCCCAATTTATCTTCACCGCTCAGATGTCCACCTCTTTTTTCAAACAAGGGCTTATATATTTCTTCAGGTATCTTGTCAATATCCAAGTCTCTCAGTGGTTTCATTAGGAAAAAGTAGATACCATAGGTCTTGGCCACTTCGAAACATTTCAGTACGGACTCTTCTATATCGTCCCAAGCCCATGGGTCGTTGTCGATGTCCAATCCAAGATTGCAGGACAGATCATTAGAATGTCGAATGTCCTGGAATATCAAGCCTACATCTTTTGAGTCTGCTTCATTATCAGGATCGATGGGCTCAGGATCTGTCCGAACATCATAATTCCAGAATAGAGCATTTCCTTCATCCCAAGAACTATTAACCTGTGAATTGCCAAAGCATACCACAAGACAGTCTGGAGCCATCACATCAAGCAAATTCCCCATGAAATGTCTGTCCATACGCCATGCATTCATAGCAGCTTCCCCGATACTTGGATTACCCGAGATATTGATGAAATCCTCTGTGTAGATATTACCAAGATTATTGCATGGATAAGCCTGATAGCCTTTGCGACTGAAATCATTAACTTGTGTTCTATCCTTATAAATGTAAGGTAAGTCCAGAGTTTCATCTTTTTTCAGATACTGTATGATGCTGCCGTCAAGCAAGACTTCCTTTACGAGGGTAGGGCGATATACATCTACTACAAAGAAACTTTCGTCTTCACCGTATTGGATAGGAAGTGTCGGGGCCAATACCTTACCATCTAAAGGGATATTATCCCGATAGTTTTTTTCTTCTCCATCCATAGCGCGATAGCGTACAGATGTGCAATCGAAGTCGCGTACTATAGGATTGTCTTTTTCAAATCTGGGTAGATAGGCGACTGTCATTAAGAAAGGTTTACTCTTTACTGTTATTTGGAGTGTTACTTTACCATATGGAGGTTTATTTATGGTAGTCCATTCTTCAAATCTTCCATTTTGCTGTTTAAACTTTATCAGTTCAGCTACCGCTTCAATTTCCGGCCTGGCATTCAGAATGTCGTCTTTGGTCGCAAAATGTCGCACAATAATATCTTCCTTACCGAAAATCAGAGGAAGTTTTTCTATGTCAGGCTCTTCGCTGATTTCAGGAGCATCTATGTAATAATGATTTACCATGCCCCCATTGACGTAGTGAATCGTATCGGAGTACAGTCTTGTAGTAATTTGGTCATATCCAATCCGATTATACAGACATATTTCCCGTCCTGTGGGAGTATAGAAAGTAACTGAATCGTATATATAAACCCAGTTCCATTTTTCGCTGATACCAAACCGACTGTCATTGAACGGCATGCGATACACTTCATTGGCGATGGTTGTATCTTTCAATTTGCAGGAATATGTGAATAGTAACGCTGTTTCTCTCTGCGCATTCTGGTTTGATGTCCACGTGTTATAGATACTATCTGATTTCCATAGCTGGATGTATTCCATAGCATCGACCGATTGTGCCAGATATTCATTGCCATCATCATCTTTAACTATGATTTCTATCTTGTTGAAGCGAGTAGCCGGAATATGCTTCACCTGTACGCCTTTTTCCACACCAAAGGCCACAAAATCATTTACGCCATGATTCAAATAGGTGATAATCGGCTTATCCATGGTTGATGGCTCAATCGTCTTCTCATTGTAACTGAATCTAATATAGATATAAAGATGTCTCTGGGTTTCAGGATGTGGCACGCCCCAAAGGTGAACCCTGTCATATCGTAGATATTGGTGTAAACCACCGCCAACTTCTTCCGGGTTCAGTAAGACATTAAGCCGTCGGGACATAAATGTGTAAGCAGGTGAAAAAGTGATGACCCATTCAAAACGGAACTTAACTCTCAGAATCTCGTCATTGGCCGTTTTCAGAACGGCTACAAAGCGGTTAACATCTGAAGTGTCATCCTTCAAATCCTCTTCGTCGAATGGCCTTTGGCCATTGAGAATCTCCTGCATATACTCATATAGTGAGTGACAGCGTTTAATGCTTTCACGGAAAGCAATAGCTCTTGATGCTTCATCCAGATTTTCGAGCGTATAGTCTTCACCATGGTAGATGCGACACAAGCCTTTCAGAAATTTCAGGTTGTCATTTCTGCCAAGTTCATGTTTAATAGCAAGACCACCGAGCACGTAAATGGAATATAGCCAACGTTTGTTGCCTTTATCGTCATGATAGAGGTACAGTTTCTGACTAATGCCGGCATTAGTCCAAAGGGTTTCAAGGTTAAGTTTATCTGCCAGTGGATTATAGTTTCCGCTTTGATACTTGCGCTTATACCATTCAGCTATATAGATTGTAGTAGCTACTGCATATTGAGGAGAGACTAAAGCTGAAAAGCCATTAGCCGAAGCAATATCATTCAGGCAGACTTCAAGCTCATTAAAATCTGTCTCCGACAGTTTAAGTAGCCAGACGTATGGCTTACAGATGTCGAACGATGCGATTTTATCTTTTAATTCTTTCGTTAACTTTTCTATCATGGTCAGATCTTTTTCTCCAACTTATCAGCATCCACTATATCCACTTCTGATGAATCTGATGTGTGGCATTTTTGCTATTTTCTCCTTATTGGCCTTTTAATGTTTCTTTTTCTTAATTTTTTTTATAGCCAATGTTATACCTGTGGTAATAGCAACTATAACTAATTTGCCTGCATATTCAAATATTTGGGGATTCATTGTATTACATATTTAAGAGTTTCACATCTTCTGCTTTGCATTCTATGCATATCTCTTTTTGAAGAAAATTTTGTAGAGACTTTGATAGATTTTTATTGTAGTTATCTATATTAGATAGTTCTTTTGTATTTTTGTTCATAATGAAATTCATTGATTTACGGAATTCTTTATTAAGATAAAGATTACAATATTCTAATATGGTTTTATGGTTTCTTTCCATTATATTTGGGTCACCTTTTAGATATAAAATTATATCAGATAATAGTATTAAACGATTATAGAGTTGTAAATCGTAGACAAAATCAGAATAATATTTTCTATATAAATCTAAATTACTGCGAAATGGATGGCATATTGATTTCCAAAATATCTGTAAACCATTTTGGGGAGCATCAATGAGTTTTTTTCTTTCTAGTTCTAATTGAAGATGTAATTGCGCTAATCCTTGTTGTATGTCATTATAATGTAATATAGCTGCACTATCCAACTCTTCTTTAGATTTAAAGGTTGGGTATAAATCCATAAATGATTTAAAGGAGCCAATAATGGTTCCCACTCTGTCATTTTTCTGTCCATCTATAATATCATCAACTTTGCCTTCTATCACGTCCAATTTTTCAAGAACAGATTGTACCATTGCCATCATTGCAAGATTGGATATGCTTTGCGTTATCGTCTGATAATCTGTTCCTTCACTTATTGTTATTTGTCCTTTGATGCCATTCTCGCCACGCAGTCTTATATTGGGTGTAAATGATCCAATATTTTTACTTGATTTGTCTAATGTCGCTTGGCCTGTTCTCAGTGCATCTCTAAGACCTTTGGGTATTTCGACAATAAAGCCTTCTGCATTTGCAATTCTGTTAATTGAATCAGCACCAATGGCTCCACAATTTAGCATGTTGAGAAAATTACTTTTTTCCTTCTTTGTTATTTTATCCAACATATCAGGAACATTATACAAAGAAAGAATATCCTTTTGGGTACTTAAAGGTGATATTTGAGTTTTTTCTTTTACAATCAGTTCATTTTCCATAACTTATATATTTAATCATTTTTAAGGCATTGTAGATGTTTTTTTACTCCTTTATAAGTTTCACGTAAATCCCGAAGCGGATGTTCGCTATTTCCTATATGGTGAATCATAGAATGACAGTTAGAACACAAAGGTACAAGATTTTCCACGAAATCCTCTGGAATTCCTTCTGTTTCAAAGGTCGAAATTGGTTTTAAGTGGTGTACCTCAATAAAGTTTGCACCCAGCTCTTCTCCATAAACTTCTGCAAAATTCATACCGCAACACTGGCACTGATAGCCATAGTGGTCGATACACTGCTGACGAAGCTGAGGGTTTCGATGTATTATATCCATTTCTTTGGTAATGTGCTTGCGTTCACCTTCAGTCTCTTCACGGAATTTGAGATTTTGGGGCTTCTGTTGAGATTTTGACATCTTGCCGTTGTCTTCCAAATTTATTTTGCGTTTAAATAAATTTTTGAATGCTTTTGATTCAAGAAACTGAGAGTAAGTTTTCAGATGGATAGAATACATCAGTTCCGCTTCCTCGTCTATGGTTGCCATTTCCCGGTTGGTTGCAATACGATCCCGTACACGGTCATAGAAATTGTGATCAAGGCACTCGTAAATAGTAGAAAAGTTAGCGGACTCATACTTACGGATAAATGTTACCAGTTCTACTTCGGTGAAAGACGCGAAAGATTCCGCATCAGTCCTACTTTTCTGCAATTCCTGTATATAGGCATTGCGAATCGATTCATAAGTGGGAGTAGTCTGTTTCTTTGCCATCAGTGTTATTAATTATTAGATTTTGTCAGTACTTCTATTAAAGTACTACAATAGATCATTCTGATACATGCACAAAAGTAATGAGTCTGTCATACCAGTATAATATATCTTCGTACTTATCGAATTTCATTTATTCACACTCCTGCTAATTTTAATACTTTGAGGACTATTGCCTCTTCTTTGGGGGATAGGGATGTTTCCCCACTTCTGCGCTCGATGTATGGGTTTCGTCCGAATGTGGCCATCAGCAGACTCATGAACTTAAGATACTGATCTGGAAACATTCGTTTTTAAAGTTTGTGAATCCACGTGCGTACATGATAGGCTTATTATCACGATAATATCTGCAAGTAACGTCTTTGCTACATTTGTCGGGGTTTATTAAATGAATGTATTTTTCATTTTCCAATAATTCGGTATATGATACTTGACGCAGGCATGTGGCTGCCATAGGGCAGTCACTATGCTGGCATACATGGTAATTCTTTGGAATGGATGTATAAATTTTTGGCATTATTCCATGGGTTTAATGGATGAATTAATAAGTTCTTGTTCAAACATTCCAAGATTATATTTCTGATAAAGTTGAAAGTTTATTTCATCAATGCTTGTATTCCAGTTAATGTCTGATGATTCGGAAAAATTCTGATTTGGTACAAATTGAAAAAGTTCTCTTGTTGTATTTTGAGTCTTTTTTTTAACAGAAACCATATATCTAAAAAATTTGGTTTTAATATATGAAATAATATTTCTGCATTCTTTCTCCGTGAAGTTATGTTTATCCTTATCATATCCAATAACTAAATATGTGTATGAACAAACACTGTTAGGTTCGCCATAGAAAGGAACTCCTAATATTTGAGAATCATTTCCTGTACCGCCAGCCATGGGTATATATACTTTACTTAATAGTATTGTATCTTTTCCTTTTGGAATATCGCTTTCTTTAATCCAACCATATCCGCAACTCTCAAGATTTTTATTTAGATAATATTTAATTGTGTAATTATCATCTTTTACTTTGCTATAACCTTTCCAATTAGAATTAAGTAAATCATTTTTATCAAAATAATGTTTTGGGCTAACAAGTGAAGAAAATGATTTGTTTATAAAATAATCACCTTCTTTTTTTATAATCTTATTTATTATTGACATTGCATATTGATCTCTAACTACAATTCCAGACCCTATTGGGTCTAAATAATCAATGTTTGTTAAATCAATTCCTTGTGTATGAGTTGTAAACGTGCACTTACCTGAATAGAGGGGATTAATAAGAAAATAATTAATACCACCTTTAATTTCGACATTTTCAAAGCAGTCATTTGCATTTGGAAAATCGTGAATACATATAAAATGATTTGATTTTATCATTTTATTAACCCATTCGTCTGATATGCCTTGTCCCTGCTTTGTCATCCATCTACTCGGGGTAATCAATGAAATAAAATTAGGTGATAAGTTAATAGAAAGATTTATAAATGCTGGATACAAAGCAGATGCAAAAGCACTATTTGAAGAACTTTTTTCTGTCGCTTTTATTTCTTGATACGGCGGATTCCCCACCACTGCATTAAATTTCATTTCTTGTTTACTTGAATTACTCTTCCAGAAACCAACAGTCTTCAATTCTTTAACAAGATCTTCCTGGTCATTGGAAGCACGTTCTATTAATTGTTCATTCTTAATATTAGCTTTTCTATCTACATCACGAAATCCGAAGAGGGTGCGACGAGTGATACCCACAGCCATGGGAGTGTTACAGATGACATAGATATTGTCTTTCACTATGTCGTCCCATACCACCTGTTCTTCCTGCACACTGATGCTTTCTCTATCAATGCATTCCGCCTTGATATATTCATCCAACCGGCGACGATAAAGTGAATAGGTGATGTAAAGAGGGTAGAGACCTGTCTTGGAGTTGATTTCCAGAATTTTGGTCTGTACTTCGCCTGTCAAATCTACGTTATCGAAAAGCTGACGGGTTACATCTCCCTGGTCTACATAACGTGGGGTGTCTAGTTGCCCTGTCTTTTCATCAAACGTCTCGTCATAGAAACACCAACCACCAATGGTATCACTCATGTGCATATTCACGACTCGCCATGGAGTCAGCACGGTTTCCTTATCCGGATTGCGGAAATAAGAGAATATTTCCGTTATCTGATGGATACGTTTGTCCACATGCATGAAGTCTGCCTCACGGGTTAGGGCACGATATTTCTTACCTGCTTCTTCAAAACGAGTGGCATTAAAGCATTTCTTGATTTTGTTGAAATCCTCTTTAGTGATACCTTTTGGCATAAACTCTTTCCAGGATTCTTCTTTAATTTTACGGGTAAAGTTATCAACGGTAATATCTTCTTTCGTATCGCCTGCATCTGCTCCACCATACATCAGTAATGGAATACGCAGGGCTATTCCACGTATGTTGGTGATACGCTTACGAAACTCTTCACGGTCTTTTTTAGCTTGTTCACGGCGGGCAATGCGCTCGGCTTCCTTATCCAACCATTCCTGACGTTGCTCTTCAGTCCAAGAATCCCATTGTTTTTGGAATTCTTCATCTTTTTGAGCTTTTTTCTTAGCCTTTTCAGCAGCTTCTGTTTTCTTTTGGCGAATTTTTTCTTCCCATGCCGTACGCTGTTCTTCGGTCATGTGGCTGAGGTCAATCGTTTCTTTGGCATCCTTACGTTTCTCGTCTGGAGCTTGTCCTCCGTTTTCGCCAATCTGGTTAATCAGGGTTGGGTCAATCTTGTTAAGTTCTTCCTGAACATAGAGGCAATTGTCGTCGAATCCTTTACGAACCAAACGATCGATATAGACGCTCTCCAATTTTTTGTAGATGGAATTAACGTCCATGGGACTCATCTTTCCACCATCCATAGAAATTACCGGACATAATTCGATAAAGTCACGAACAGTTTCTTTATCGCGCATCTCCTGGGTCTTTTCTTCTTCTCCTTCTTCCTTTTGCTTATCCTTGGTCTTCGCCATTGAAGAAAACTTTGAAGTTTCGGCAACAATCTTTAAGGTACGATCCGGCGCAAAGTCGAATACATAACACTCTGTTTTCATCTTGCCGTCAGGTGTTTTGTAAGGCGACTGCACACGAAATATGGTTTGCATATAGGTGGCGGCACGGTCTCCACCTTTGAGATAGAATACTGCGGTCCAAGGAGCGACAGTGACTCCAGTGGTTAGACGACCACAGGATATGGTAATGGTAGAAGTCTTTTCCGGCAATTCACCTATCGCATTGAGTACTTTATCAAGTGCATTTTCACTCTGTTCGTCCGCATCGTTCTTACCGGCTACGTTCACTATTTTAAAATGCCTGAATGTGGGATGCTCGTTAAGTAGTTGCTCCAAAGCTGCAGCTTCATTAACATGGGAAACTACCCACAATGTATGTCGGAACATCTTACGATATTCCGTAGTAGAGAACGGAAAGTTGTTTTCAGCGTCTTTTGTGCATAGAAGATTCAGAAACTTCAGTACTTCTGCTTCATGTACAAACCGTCCTTTGGAACCGACTGGCATATCTGCTTTATCTGCCTTGGGATTGCCTATCCATGTACGGAAGAATTCGGGGAAAGTAAATATACCTGTCTGGTCAAGCACATTGTTTATATTCTTAGTAATGTCATAAGTGAAAATATTCATCTTTGGCAATTCCTCATATGGATTCTTTTCATTAGAATGCTCTTTATACCAGTTTTTCTTAGCCTGCTGTTCTGCAATATAGTCCCATGTATATATTTCATTTTCATCGAAGTCTTCATAAAGATTGAACGGAGTTCCGGAGAGATAAAGCATCTTGGTCTTATCCTTCTTCAAGAAATCGTCAATGACGCTTTTCCCCAAAGAAGTTCGCGTGCCTTCGTGCGCCTCGTCGATAATAACCAAGTCCCAATCGGCATTGAGAATATCAGCTTTCAATTTTTCATTCTCATTTTTAATAGCTCCTCCAGAATTATCTCCAGATTGACTCTTATATTTTGCTTGTGTCTTTAGGTTGACCAATTCAGAGAGACGCATATATTGCATCGAAATGAAGAAAGCATAGTGGTTGCCTTCGGCTTGAGCAAATTCTTCAAGATCGTAGAAGTTACCTTCGCTCTCATTATCGGAGCGTGTGCCAAACTCATAAGTCTGATGTATATCAGAGTTTCCTTTTACTTTAGGAGTCGAAGCCTTGGAGCCTACAACCTGATGGAAAGCATTTAGCCAGCTGTCGCCAACCACAGGACGGTGTGTGATAATAAGGGTCCGTTTTACATTCAGTTCATGCATTAGCTGCATGGCACAGACTGTCTTACCGAAACGCATTTTTGCATTCCAGAGAAACTGTCGGGATTCAGGAAGAACGGTATATTGATAATCACCTTTTCGACCGGTTTTCTTGCAGAAACGCTCTTTAGCTTGATCTATTGCGTCTCTTTGTTCTGAACGTAGTACGATCAGGTTGTTCGAAGACGAATTAGCTTGTGTATCCACCTTTATTTCTTCGAGTGTTGAGTACGTTGCCATAGATATATTGTTTTTAATTATTCTTATTTACTAAAGACTCAAAGGTACATTTAGGTGCCTTTAGATCATGGAAATCTTTTGAGTTAAGTGTAGCTTTCTGGAGATTAATACCTTCAAGAAAGTCTTTGACAAGGCAAAGCCGCTCGTGTGGAGCCGGCTCGTGCTTCTCTTCCTGAACATCATCAAATAAGGAAAGTTGTTTACCGGTTGATGGCTCTTTTTCAATGTAGGGATCATGTCCGGGCAATCCATACTTCTGACCATCCATTTGCCAGATGTTCCACGATATGATGTAGGCAACACCGGGCATCATGCGCATTTTGTTCTGATTGAACTTTTTCTCACCGAACTGCATAATATAATGTTCTTCGAAAGTAAAGAACAGGGCTTCTCGGGCAAGCAATAGATTGTCACCCTGCCACTCAAAGCCATAAGTGGAACGTAAAGCTATCTTTGCCCATAAAATCCATTCCTTAGAGTCCTTGGCATTTTCCGATACGATACGCAGTTTCCTATCGAGCAAGCCAATTCGATACTTAACATCTTCATTATATTCACCGGATACGGCATCATAACGGTTACAGAGATAGGGAGCCTCTCCACATGTTATCTCCAGACGCATATCTGCCACATAGTCTTTCCAGGTCTTATCTTTAGGGAATATAATCTTTTCTTCATTATTAATCCATTTGTGAGGGTTGTTCGGATCAGGAGAATTAAACAGTCGTTCTTTCCGCCCGAACCATGCCTCATCAATAAGATTGTTCTGTGCATTACAAATCCAGGCAGGAGTGAAAACTTCGGCTTTATCTTTTGCTCGTTGAGTTTGCTCTTCTCTCGATTTTACCGAACGGGGACGGATAATCTCCTGATATTTTCCTTTAACTTCCGGATTTTCTTTAACAAACTCTTTATATTTTTCCTTTGTGATGACAATACCATCATCTGAAACATATGATGTAATCTTATCAAGTGTAATAGGAGCAAAAAAGGTGTAGTCATCTCCCAAGTCGGAATACGAGTCTGTCGCCCAGTATATATTCTGCTGGGTGGTATGATCCTTCAAAAGGTTCATGCAAACCTTCTCTCCATAACCTACGAGGAGCTGATTCTCACTTATATCTGCATCTTTAATCATAACTTTCTTATGCAATATTATAGTCACATTGTGCAGTCTTCCTGCATTTTGGAATATTTTTTATGTAAATCTTCTATTTTTTCTGCAATTTGCATTCTTAGCCATAGCGGTTGAAGTACTTCTACCTGATGCCCAAATGAAAAAATATATGCTTCCAATTCTCTGTTAGGACGAACCATGAGCTTTATAATATGTTCTTCCTCATTGATTACAATCTGTGACGGATGAATTGGCTTGTTTACAACATAGGGGAAACGAGCAGAATCGAATCGCAAAAGAACTTCTTCCGGTTCCGGATGATTATCAGGAAAAGTGACACCAACCACTTCTTTAAAATACTCACTGAAGTCAATGCTCTTGTTCGGTATAAAGGGTACATGGGCACGCGAAAATTTCACGATACGGTCGAGAGCTTTATTGGTGATATAATTACCATGATCTCCCTCTTGCAATCCGATTAAAAACCATCGGTTATTGAATTGCTTGATATGATACGGATGAATGATGGAAGTTCTTTCATTACCGGAAAATGTTCGATAGAGGATCTGCAGAGGCTGATGATTCATGGCTGAATCGATAAGCTCTCCCAAAAACTCAGTACCTTTCAATAGCTCATTTTGCTCAAAAGAAACGATATTTTCAGTGTTAGGCATGATGCCAAAGCGATATTCCAAACTCGATATGACATTTTCCAGCCAAGCATTGCTCGGTACACCACGGAATCGACTTAGTATGTCGATTGCGAAACGAAGAGAGGCTACTTCTTCTGTAGATAGTTCGTTGTTGAAAATAGAAAATGTCGGGTCCGAATAGCGATAATAACTTTTCCTACCATCGAACGGGTAAGCCTCAATCGGAGCATTGTAAGTAACTCTATCACGCATGTACTTTATATCTTCGCGTATCTGTCGGATGCTGATTTGAGTACCACACAAATCAAATAGGGCCTCATTTACTTTTTCTATGAGGTCATCAATAGTGTATTTATGATGACAATCGCTGAAACAGTGGTCAAGTATCTGATAGCGAAGCTGAGCATTCTTGTTTGTAGGCATTGTTTTTATTGGGCTTTTGCTATATTATTCATCAGGTTTTACAGGAACAACATTGTCAAGACGGACAAGGTCATTCATATCACATTTGAGACACCTTGCTATTTCAATCAGGTTTTCTAAAGTCGGCTGCGAGGTATTCGTTACCCATTTAGAGATAGTTGCAGGGTCTTTACCAAGCATTTTAGCTAATTCCTTATTAGTTATCATGCGCTCTGCAAGCATCACTTTTATTCGATTCAGCGGTTGTTTATCCATGCTTTTAGCAATTTAATTTTTTGTATATGGCAAAATTATAGTTTTTCCGTCTAAACGTGCTCTATTTGCGCTAAAATATCACGTCTTAAGCAAAATAAATGGCGATTTCGTCAATACTTTAAGTGAATTTTTTGTAAATTAGTGCATTATTTGATATAAGAGATTTAATGAACAAAGTAAAAGTATAAATGATAACAAAACTCAAAGAATTAATGTCTCTGAATGCTGAAATGAGTACAGCAGATATAGAATTACGGTTTACTCAAATAGCTAAATTGTTGTTTGAAAATTTTGCAATACAAAAGGGAGAAAAGATCTATCTTTTCAAAGAAATTGAGTTTTACTTCTATAATAAGCATCATCGTGACATCATTACACATCCCCGTTTTTCCGATTCTTTGTGTTGGTATATGAATGATTTTGGGGGTATAGATTTGAATTTTCCAAGTGAAATTTGCAAAATTGATGAGACTGATTCCCATGGGAAAAAGGTAAAGAAGTACAGATTGGATGACAGTTCTTATTTTGGTGGTATTTTAATCCGCCAGTTAATCAGCGAGGATAAACACGAAATTTTAGAAGGACCTTGGACTTGTGCAGAGCTGTTCAGACTCCATTATGCGATTGAACAGGACTATAATTTTCCTACTCTTGTAGAGCGCAATAACGGTATGGTTGGATATATTTGTAAACCCAGATTGAATCTTCTAACCAGTAAGCAGACTATTGAAAGGAAAGTGGATTATATACTTGGAGAATATCTATCGCATCCAGGCCGGGAGGATTTATACAAGGAGTTTTCAACATTTAAGAATAAGCGATACAGATATTTGCGGTATGACCAGTTACTACATGACAGTGAAACAAATGAAGTCTATTTGTCACCCTGGCTGAAGGATAAGAAGGAAGGACATCCAGAATTTTATCAGCGTCTTACTAATCTTCTAAAGGAATGTGGCATAGAGCCCAAAGAGTTGAAATGCACCAAAGATTATTGGGCACGCGACTATATGCCTATCCAGTTGAATGAGAACGAGTTCCTGAAATACCGATATTATCCTGATTATCTGATGAATAGCAATAATCCAAAGAATGCTGAAACAAGAACTGAATGTACTAACGTACTACGTGGAATGAGGATAAGCTGTCGTTCAACAAAGCTAATAATTGACGGTGGAAATATGGTTCCATGTGGCCCTTATATTGTGATGACAGATAAGGTATTCACCGAGAATGGCAAAGAAAAAGAGGATGCAGTGTTTAAAGCGGAATTAGAGTCAGAACTTGGGCATCCAGTGATAATGATTCCATGGAAAATGCATGGGGACTTTAATGCACGTGATACAGACAAGTACGGTCATTCGGATGGTTTTGTCAAATGGTGTGGTGGCAACCGTATTCTGATGGGCAATCATGGAGATCAATACCCGGAAGAAGCTGCTACTATCCGACACATTCTTGAAGAATATGGATTTGAAGTCACAGAGATGCGATTTGCGGACAAGGTTGCTTCACCACGAACTGACTTAAATTGGGCTTACATCAATTTCCTGCAAGTAGGTAATAAGATTATCATGCCAATATTCAATATTAAAGAGGATGCTATTGCTTGGCAATATATACATGAAGCATTCCCTGATTGCGAGATTCATCAAATTGAAATGGCAGAAGTGGCAGAGGAAGGTGGTGCTTTACATTGTATCAGCTGGAATATTCGGAGATAATGGATTTTAGCTTAGAGAGGAAAACAGCATTTATATTGACTTATGTAATTCATTTAAGCTAATTCTTTGTAAATTTGTAGATTATATTAAGGAAGGTATATGAGTAGGTATTTAATTATAGCAGTATTGGCAATGTTTGTAACCATCCCTCGAATTTATGCCCAGTCACAAGTTCGTATGGCTTTGCCTAAGACACAGACGATGGTTCACAATTCTCTATCTGAAAGTAGGGCAAACAAGAACAAAAGGGGAAATGCTCAATTTACTATCTCCAAAGACCTGCTTGCTAAGATGTTTGACTTTTGTGGAGTCTCTGTCTCAAATGACACTACCGGTTTGACTTTATCCGTTGATACTTGTGCAACCAAAAGAGATGTGAAGAAGTCGTTGTCAGAGGCTACGAATAATGAGTTTACTGCTTTGGATGTCTTAAATATGTTAGTACTTGGTGCATTCTCTGATAAAGAAAAAGAACAATGGAAGTCTTTACCAAAGGAAACCAGAAAGGCAATTATGGATATGGTGTTAACTCCTGGGGTGACTCAATGGGATGCCTTAAATGAGGCTCAGAAGGCTGTTATACATGAATATAGCAATAGTAAATAAACCTAAATCCCCATTGCCTTAAATTATGGAGAGAAAATTAAGTTTATGTAAATTTCGTTCAATGGGAGAGGTTGTTCTGTCCCATTGAACGAGCGTTCCCATTAGGCATATTCATTCTATATTAATTTGAATTTGAGAAACTTAAAAGGGTAGTGTAAAATAAACTGTGTCATGCATTATTTCTCTCCAGAAAACTCATCGGTCGGGGAACAGCCTGCGCCAAGGGGCGGGACCACCCGTCCCGACGAGCGTAAAATTACAATAATTTAAACCGGTCTCCAAACTTTATGGCGAGTTGTTGTGAGATTGTAGCCCAATTGGCAAGTGGCATAGTCCACTTCTTCCGTATGTTGCGGTATGCAAGATAAACCAGTTTTTCAAAGGCCGTATCCGACGGAAATACGCCCTTGTTTTTTGTTACCTTACGGATCTGGCGGTGATATCCTTCAACGGTATTTGTAGTATATATAAGCTTACGGATGGCCGGAGTATACTGGAAGTATTCGGACAGTTTATCCCAGTTGTCCTGCCATGACCTGATGACGATAGGATACTGTTCTCCCCATTTCTCTTCCAGCTTGAGGAGTTCATTTTCTGCAGATTCTTTATTTACAGCCTGATAGACACATTTCAAATCCTTCAGAAACTCCTTTTGGTTTTTGGAGCCAACATACTTGATGGAATTACGTATCTGATGTACGACACAAAGCTGTACAGCTGTATTGGGATAAACGCTTTGGATGGCGTCAGGAAAGCCTTTCAAGCCGTCTATACAGGCAATAAGAATATCTTCGACTCCACGGTTCTGAAGGTCTGTCAGCACACTGAGCCAGAAGTTTGCTCCCTCATTCCTTGATATATACATTCCGAGCAGCTCCTTATGGCCATCTCTGTCAATACCCAGCACATTATAGATTGCACGTGTAACCGCACAACCACGTTCATCCGTTACCTTGTAATGGATGGCATCCATCCAGACTATGGGATAGACAGAATCAAGCATGCGTGATTTCCATGCCTTTATTTCCGGAAGTACACGGTCTGTAATGGCGCTGATTGTATCAGCCGAGACACGGTTACCAAGATTCTCTTCCATCCAGTCACTGATTTCGCGTGTGCTGTTACCAAGAGCATACAGGCCGATTATACGGTCTGCAACACCCTCTGCCAGGATAGTTTCACGCTTCTTGATGAACTGTGGATCAAAGCTTGAATTACGGTCACGGGGAGTAGACACGGTTACCTCGCCCAATGGAGTCTGGACCTGTTTTTGCATTTTCCCGTTACGACGGTTACCTGTCTGACGTTCTTCTTCTGTAAGATGTGCATCCATCTCACCTTCCAAAGCTGCATTCAGGATACTTTCCAATAGGGGTGCAAAGGCGCCGTCTTTACCTAACAAAGGCTTACCAGCTTTCAGCTGTTCAATAGCCTTGTTCTTGATACTCTCAAAATCAAATTCTTCTGTCATAAAAAAACTGTGTTAGCAAAGTTAATAATTTATTCTTTGCTGACACAGTTTAATTTACATCCTCCTTAAAAGTAGAACTCATGTTAATTAGATTCTTTATTGTAATTTAGTTAGGATAATGTCACCGACAGACTTACGATCAGTCCAATATGTCCCTTCTAATGTCTTATCTTTTTCTTTATACCTCAGCCTTGCTGTTCCATAATGTATTTGACTTCGTTCTCTTATTGTTACATCAGGTACATTAATATAACTATATATGAGTTCTCTGTGTCCACGCATTTCGTCAAAGTCAAATGAGGCACATATAGAGTTACTATAGCTTTCATTTGTTTCAATAAGAACCTGAATCTGAAGAAATGATTGTTTAATCTTTATTTTTATCTTTTTTTCTTTATCAGTACCGTTCCAATTATAAAAAATATCTCCTTCCCATTCTCCTTCTAAACAAGGGAATGGCACAAGCCATCCATGAAAAATAGACCATTTCCACATCCATTTATTGAGACAGAAACCAATTATTGAAACAATTGACAAAGACGTTCCGAAATCTTCCCATAATACATTTATATATATCTGGCCATAATGTCCTCGTAGTAGCCCTATGATAATAAATGTTGCAACAAACGTACCTCCAAGTATTTGGATAAATCTCTTAAAATTGTAACTTTCCATTTTACTTATTATACGCCAAATAATACCATAAATTATACATAAATGAATTTATATCTTGCCTTGACCATTTGTGTCCAAACATTAAATAAAGACATTCTGAGACCTCTACCCATTTAGTCCAGTCTTGGGATTCTTCTTTAGTCTTAGACCAAAAATAATAAATATACTCTTGTAAAATTTTATTCCAATCACATTCCTGAGTGATATGAAAATTGCTATTAGGATAGTTATACGTCAAACATTCCAGCAGAAAAGATGTTATATTTGCATTTTTGTAATATCCATCATCCTCCATTCGAAGATTCAAATTCTTAACAATTCTTACCAACCTTTTAAATCTGCGAGAAGTATTATTATTCTTTGATACTCCATTTTTCAAATGTTGTTTTGGAAAATTGATTATTTCTTTTCCATCATTGTCTGCATACAATTTTACTCCTTCATCATAAAGAAAACGATTGTCTCCGTATCTCCTATATTGCCATGTAGGCACGACATCTATCTCTACGCGAAATGTATTTTCTTTTATATGAATGCACTTGTTTTTGCGCACAACATTATTCCTGCCGAAGTGATATACAAGAATTCTTTCAACATCATTTTTAAACTGAATATAAGAATAAGTCGAAGGATTGGTCAATCCATATTCTTCCTTAGTTCTTCCTGCAGGAATTTTATAGTAAAAACCTCCTGTATAACATACATTAATATCGATATCACTATTATTCCGGATATTTGTGTTATTTGCGTATGAGCCCTGTCCAAAAACTTCATAGTTGCCTGATGCTAATGTGTAATTTGCCAATGCATTTTTTACTGCATTTTCTGCATTCTCTAGTTTTTGCTCTTCAGTTTCGCTAGCTGGTCGAGCCATTGCAGTTAGCTGTTCATTTGTAAATCTTGCCATCTCTGATATATTTTATGATACATGCACAAAGATAGCGTAAAGCTGTGCAGTCTATCTGCACAGCTGATAATTTTTTACGAATCAAATAACAAAATAAATTCAGCATATCGTCGTCGCTCTAGGGAAGCAATCTTTTTACCACGCCAGTGGCAATACATCACATAGTCATATTTTATATTTCTGTCTCCAGAATCCAACTTTTTCAGAATTGTGCTTTTGGGGTATTTACCTTTTAATCCTAACAGCTTGAAGACTCCAATATTATAAGCTAACGTAGCGAGCAAAAGTGAGTCTTTACCATAGGGACGAAACAAAGAACATAGCTCTTTGAGGTCTTTACGAAGAAGAGACTCTGATTCTGTGGCAGTCATCTCGGATGAATACCTTTCTCCGGGTCGCAGTCGATGTCCATATCCAACGTAAGGATAATCTTTCTTTTTATGTAAACCCTCATAGTACCTGATACAACAGATGGCCCTTTCAAAAGGTGGAAGGTCGAAAATCGTTAGGCTTTTAGAGAGTGACTCAGACGGTGTTACCGTCTGGCCGTTAACTCTCATACCAAATAAGAATATGACAAAAGTTGCTATTATCCTGAAATTCATTTTACTTTAAATTTGGTTATCTCATCAATCATGTTCTTGACATCAAGATTGACACTTACGAAGTTCTGGTACAGAATACGTTCCTTGGCATCCTTTGAAGGAAAGGTGTAGAACTTCGGTATCTGGTAGTTCTTGTAGTTTGCTTCCTCATCTGCAATCTTCTTCATGTCGAAATCAGTCTTGCAATAGAACTTGGAGGTTTGGAACTCGGCAGACTCCTGAATGTTCATGCTGTCATCACGTCCTGTCTTGGTCTTGATAAAATCACGGGCTGACTGACCACAAATCCATCCGGTGGGCATATCAGAAATTTTGCTTGCCGGAACAAGACTGTCCATGTTTTCATTGAGATTAATGGAGGTCTTGTCACGGTCAATAGTCATACCTTTTTTTAGCTGGACAATCTTACCGAAGATGTCGTTTGAAAGCCACTCCAAAGTTTCTTTAGCTCTTGCTGAGCCACTGACTACGTTACCCACTGTTGTGATAACTTTTTGCATTCCAACCTTTCCGTAATCGGATTCGAGCTGCGGCAATTCCTGGAAACCTAATGTGACACTGACCTTGTTACTTCGGGCGGTACCAATCAGTCGGTCTATCTTGTGAAAATAGAGAGTAGGCAACTCATCCACAATGATGCTCACAGGGATATTCTTGCCCTGGCCGGTATTCACACGAGTGACAAGACGATTTAGAATCAGAGCATTCAAGGCACCGATAATGCTTTCCATTTCTGGGTCATTCGCTATAAGCAAATAGCTCGGATTCTTCGGATCAGACACCTTCAGGTCAAAATCATCGCCATCCTTATGGAATATCCAATAGGATTCTTTGGTGGCCAGACGGGATGTATAGACACGCAGTGTACCAATCATACCCTCCAACTGTTCCATCGCCTTGTTCTTCATGGCTGTCTGGAACGGTCCTAACAAGGGGGCAACCTCAGGGTCAGTCTCCAATACCTCAAAGATGGTCTGATAGTCTTGGTTCAGGAAGGATAGGATATGAGGCATGTCGCTGTATTTCCCCAACCAATATTCAGGTTCCACTTCCTTGCCTGTCTGGTCAAATACTCGGCCTGTAGGCTTGGGGCGGTGTGTTTTCGGCTCAGTGGTCATCTCTGCAATGAGGGCATGGCCGTCCTTGTCGTAAGGTACTTTCTTGTAGTTGACAAAGAAGTAGATGCAAGCAGCGAGGAAGTTCACGGCTGAAGTCTGGAAGAACTGGTCGCTACCGCCACCACCTTCTTTCTTTCCTTTTTGCAGTGATTCCAACAGAGTCTCGGCAGTCTCACTGGCTGCAGCAAGGTTTCCGATATACTTCTGTTGGATAGGATTGACACGTCTGGAATACTCTACATCCACAAAGTTGATAATGTTGAACTTACAGTCCTTAGGAACTTTTCCGGCCTTCTGATTAATCTTATAGTGATAGTATAATTTCTGAGCAAGTGTCGGAAACTTATAATCGTACACGACCATGGCAAAACCTTTTGCGCTATGTTGGCGGATAAATGGTTCGATAATGGAGAAAGTCTTACCTGAACCCGGCGTACCGACAACCCACGTGCCACGGAAGGGATTGACGATGTTCACCCATCCTTTGCGGAATTTTCCCTTGTAATAATAGCGCATGGGTATATTGACACTGTATTTGTTTTCCTGCAATTCCTGGCACTGCTCGAAAGACTCATTCTCAAAGTTGAAACGGTCTTTCAGAAGTCCTTCCTTTAAGAACTTGGATATATTGTCAAGGGCTACATGTATACATATTGTACCGATGATTGACGCAACCATATACAACCAGTAGTTCAAACTGATTGTATAGAATTTCATGCTCATACTTTGACCGTAAAGCCAAATAGACAATATCAATACAACGAGTCCACCAAATAACGGGTAGAATACTTGATGACGAGCATCAAATTCCAGATGCTTCTTATTACGTGTTCCTATACATGTAATGCAGATAAGTATAAAGGTGGCTATTTTACTCCATATAAGGTTGCCGTCCTGAT
>ERZ857521.1213-NODE-1213-length-32676-cov-25.462126_pt1 | contig 32676 bp, 24 predicted proteins | sample MGYA00519701_ERZ857521 | MGnify/ENA primary metagenome ERZ857521 (study PRJEB31778, sample SAMEA3449346) | human gut metagenome | biome: human gut; feature: human-associated habitat; material: faeces | place: United Kingdom | collected 2010/2012 ...
GCTGGCGAGGGTGAGGGCAACGAGGATGGAAGGATCGTTCGGGACGCAGAAGGAACACTACGGCCTGAAACGCATCAAGGCGAGAACGAGGCTGACCGAGATACTGTACATCTTCTTCGGCATCCACACGGCGAATGTAGTTCAACTGGTCCGGAGAGAAGCCTCCGAAAAGGTTCAGACAGCCTGATGTTTCATGCGTGAAACGTGATCTTTACAGGAGGATTGGCTCCTGTTGTGTCCAAAAATGAAAAAACTGGCTCCGAGACGAAGCCGAAGATATAAAAAGATGAGCTCGATCGGTAAAAAATACAGGAACTGTCTGCCGGTTGACTCATAATGACGGAATTAAACGACAGTCCCTATGTAGGGCAGGGTATGCTACTTTAATGGGGGCGTATCTCGAATGGCATCCAAAATAGGAACCGCCGTATGCCGAACGGCACGTACGGTGGTGTGAGAGGTCGGTAAATACGAAAGTAGGAGATAAATACCTATGATTAGTATTTACCTCCTACTCGATTGTATCAATTTATGAAGAATGGCTTTCAAGACCGGTTCTTCATCTTTTGTTTATTATCCGTAGATGATATTTCCGTTTTCGTCCTTATATTCATCCAGACCCTTCTCGTAGGTGTTCATGGCGCGGAGACTCATACCGATAGAAGAGAAGCCACCATCGTGGAAGAGGTTCTGCATGGTCACTTTCTTTGTCAGGTCAGAGAACATGACGCAACAATAGTCAGCGCACTCGTCAGCTGAGGCATTGCCCAGAGGAGACATGCGGTTTGCGAAGTCGTAGAGATGTGTCATACCCTTGATACCCTGTCCGGCTGTTGTCATGGTAGGCGACTGCGAGATAGTGTTCACGCGAACGTGGTGCTCACGGCCGTAAATATATCCGAAGCTGCGGGCGATGCTTTCGAGCAGAGCCTTGGCATCAGCCATGTCGTTGTAGCCGAAGAACGTACGTTGTGCGGCAACGTATGACAGTGCTACAACAGAGCCATAGTCAGCGATAGCACCAAGCTTCTTGGCGGTCTGCAGCATCTTATGGAACGAAAGGGCAGAGATGTCCATCGTCTTGTTCATCATGAAATAGTCGAGGTCATCGTAGCGACGGCCTTTGCGGACATTGGGCGACATGCCTACGGCGTGAAGTACGAAGTCTACAGGACCGCCGAGTACTTCCATGGAACGACGGAATACATTTTCCAGGTCTTCAACGCTCGTAGCGTCGGCAGGGATCACCTCGCAGTGCAACTTCTCAGCCAGTGCGTCGAGTGTGCCCATGCGAATAGCAGCGGGAGTGTTGGTCAGGGTGATGGTTGCACCTTCTTCTACCACGCGCTCAGCTACTTTCCAAGCGATGGATTTGTCATTGAGGGCACCGAAGATGATACCCTTCTTTCCTTTTAATAAGTTGTAACTCATAAATATAACAATCTTGTAATTGTGTCTACTTTGTTTTACTTGGTGTGCAAAATTACTAAAAAAAGTGGAATCCATGACCATTGCGCGTTAAAAGTTTGTCAGTCACCACATAAAGATGATACAGGATAAGAATTTACGGTCGATTTGGCTCTTTTTAGAACATGGGTAGGATAGAATTGCATCTCGTTGTTAATGCTTTCTGCAAATTATCGGTCGGGGCTTCTTCCATAAGGAGTGGGGGCGTTTTTAGGGTATTGCAGTGAAAGGTTGGAGCCGTAGACGTACATTTGCGGACTTTTCGAGGTGATGGAAAAGAGAATGGAGTGCTTCCTTTAGTATTCTATCCGGTTCTATGATCCGTATCGTATGGAGAGTATTGTATCATTTGTGTTTATCCATTATGTGGCACATTTGTGTCAGTTAGAATAAGTGTAAGTTTTACATTTAGTTAATTTCGTCTGTAGGTTGCTGTGGTTTAATTTATTTTGGCTACCTTTGTCATGTTCTTTATGATTGGCACTTCCGACATGTCCGAGAGGACTCTGATGGAGACTTCGTTTTTGTGAGTTAGAGAGCGGGGGCTCTGATCCGTCCGAACAGCAAGATATGCCAGTCATCTGTCCGCCTATATGAAAAGATAAGGTCTTAGATTCGTTAATCAGAGCTAGTTAGGATATGTTACGAATGATGTCAGGCAGAGTATCTGAGAATGCTTTCGATGTCTTTGCAGAGCACATTCCTATTTTCGTCGGAATGTTATCGGATAGCATATATTCCGGAGGCGGCATGGCGTATGCCTGAAAAAAAGGAAACATAATACTAAACCAAATACAACTTATGCGAAAATTATCTATTTTCCGAACATTAGTGCTGTCATTGGCACTGTTGGCAGGATCGGGTGGAGTGTCTGCAGCAACTAAAGGCGGCACGTTTACCACCGGAAATCAGACCTTTCTGCTCAATGGTAAGCCTTTTGTCGTTAAGGCTGCGGAATTGCATTATCCGCGTATCCCACGTCCTTATTGGGAGCATCGTATCCAAATGTGTAAGGCGTTAGGTATGAATACTATCTGCCTGTACGTCTTCTGGAACATCCATGAGCAACGTGAGGGACAATTTGATTTCACAGGTCAGAACGACATTGCCGAGTTTTGTCGCCTGGCGCAGAAGAATGGCATGTATGTCATCGTGCGTCCCGGTCCGTATGTATGTGCGGAGTGGGAGATGGGCGGACTTCCATGGTGGCTGCTGAAGAAGAAGGATATCCGTCTGCGCGAACAGGATCCTTATTTCATGGAGCGTGTGGAGAAGTTCATGTCCAAGGTGGGTGAGCAGCTGGCTCCTCTTACCATACAACACGGCGGCCCCATCATCATGGTGCAGGTGGAGAATGAATACGGCTCTTATGGTGAGGACAAGCCTTATGTGTCGGCCATTCGCGATATTGTACGCAAGTCGGGATTTACCGATGTGACCTTGTTCCAGTGTGACTGGGCCAGCAATTTCACGCGTAATGGTCTTGACGATCTCGTATGGACAATGAATTTCGGCACCGGTTCTAATATCGACGACCAGTTCCGCCATCTGCGTGAACTGCGTCCGCAGACTCCTCTGATGTGCTCTGAGTTCTGGAGTGGATGGTTCGACAAGTGGGGGGCACGCCATGAGACACGTCCTGCCGAGGAGATGGTGGCCAATATCGATGAGATGCTCTCCAAGGGCATATCTTTCTCTTTGTATATGACGCATGGAGGAACATCGTTCGGACATTGGGCAGGAGCCAATTCACCGGGCTTCGCTCCTGATGTTACGTCGTACGACTACGATGCACCCATCAACGAGTATGGTGTTGCTACTCCTAAGTACTATACGTTACGCAAGACCATGCAGAAATATGCCGATGGCAAGTTGCCTGCTGTTCCGAAGCCTGCTGCTCCGCAGATAAGCGTTCCGAAATTCAATCTCACGGAATATGTGCCGCTTGCCCGTGGTGTGGACAGCATGCTGTCGTCCCGCAATCCGTTGACATTTGAAGAGTTGGATATGGGATGGGGAACGGTCGCTTACAGCACCAAGCTGCCTGAGGTGGCCGGGTCCAGTGTGCTGACGCTCAATGATGCACACGATTATGCTTTGGTCTATGTCGATGGCCGTTATATCGGTCGGACGGACCGTGTGCGCAATGAGAATGCCGTGGCTCTGCCTCCGGTGAAGAAAGGCAGCGTCATGACGATAGTGGTAGAAGGCATGGGCCGTATCAATTTCGGCAGAGCCATTAAAGATTATAAGGGACTCACTGGTGCCGTGACGATTAGCGCTGATGTGGATGGCGATGAGGTCACTTGGAATCTTAAGGATTGGACCATGTGTACTATCCCCGACAGCTATGAGAATGCTGTGAGGGCACTTGCCGGAAAGACAGGTAAAGTGCCTGCCGAGTTGAATCTTTCCACACGTGCAGGATATTATAGAGGTACATTCAACTTGAAGAAGACGGGCGATACGTTTATGGATATGGAGACCTGGGGCAAAGGTCTGGTATATGTTAATGGCCATGCCTTAGGCCGTTTCTGGAGCATAGGTCCTCAGCAGACGCTGTATGTGCCGGGTTGCTGGCTGAAGAAAGGCACCAATGAGGTGGTCGTGCTTGATGTTGTAGGTCCTAGGAGTCCTGAGGTGTGGTGCCAGAAGAAGCCGGAGCTTGACAAGCTGCAGCTTGAGAAGACCAATCTGCACAACAATCCGGGCGACCGTCCCGATCTTAATTCGGCCAAGCCTGCGGCAAATGGCAGTTTCTCTGCGGAGCGTGGTTGGCAGACGGTTAAGTTCGGTTCAGTGGCAACGGGCCGTTATCTGGCCATCGAATGTCAGAGTGCCCAGGATGGTGGTGATGTGGTGTCAGTGGCGGAGCTGTACGCTCAGGATGCCAATGGCAACCGCATCGACCGTAATTCCTGGACAGTGAAGTATGCCGACAGCGAGAATGCAGTTGGTGGCAATCATACTGGCGATAAGGCATTCGACCTTCAGGAGTCCACCTATTGGAGCACTGTCAGCGGTGTGGCACTTCCCCACTTGCTGGTGATCGATATGGGCAAGGTACAGACGGTAGGAGCCGTAGAGTATCTGCCGTGTACGACGCAGACTTCCGTCAGTGGCATCAAAGGCTATAAGATTTATGTTTATTAAGCTAAGGACATGGAGAGGACATATAAATGGGTCCTCTCCATGTTTTGTCTTATTGGGAGAAAGTGGTTTGGCGTGAAGGGTCTTCTCCGGTTGGATAGAACAGCCTATTTCTACTGTTGGTTCCAATCGTAGAGACTGTGGCACAGACATCGAAAACTTGACTAATATATAGTGATAAAAATGAAATATCGTATTCTTACTTTCTTTGTACTGCTTGCTATAGCAGTAAGGCCTGCCTTCGCATCGTTGATAGACGAAAAAGACTATGCGGGCTATTTGTTTGTATATTTCACAGGCAACAATATTGACGAGGAGACTATCCGTTTTGCTGTGAGCACTGATGGCTATGAGTATTGGGCCCTCAATGACAATAAGCCAGTGCTCGACTCCAAGGTCATAAGCTCGACGGGCGGTGTACGCGACCCGCACATCTTGCGTTGTGAGGACGGCCACACGTTCTATATGGTTGCCACCGATATGGTTTCCGCCAATGGCTGGGATTCCAATCGTGCCATGGTGCTGCTTAAGTCTACCGATCTTATACACTGGACACACTCGGTCATCAATATCCAGAAGCGTTATCCGGGTCAGGAACAGCTGAAGCGCGTGTGGGCTCCACAGACAATCTACGACCGTGAGGCCGGCCGCTATTTGGTCTATTGGTCCATGCAGTATGCTTCAGGCCCCGACGTGATTTATTATGCTTATGCCAACGACGATTTCACCGACCTTGTCGGTGAGCCTAAGCCGCTCTTCATTCCGAAAGACAAGAAGTCGTGCATCGACGGCGATATCGTTTACAAGGACGGCGTTTATCATCTTTTCTATAAGACTGAAGGTCATGGCAATGGCATCAAGGTGGCAACGACACGTTCGCTGACGTCAGGACAGTGGACGGAGAGTCCCGACTACAAGCAGCAGACCAAGGAGGCTGTGGAGGGCGCCGGAACATTCAAGCTGATTGGGCAGGATAAGTATATACTGATGTATGATGTATATATGAACGGCCGTTACCAGTTTACTGAGACTTCCGATCTTGAGCATTTCAAAGTGATCGACAGTGAGGTCAAGATGAACTTTCATCCCCGTCACGGCACGGTGATGCCTATCACGGCTGCTGAGCTGAGAGCCCTCACCGCTCAATGGGGAAAGCCCGAGGGTATCGGTGAGCTGTCGCAGAACCCAGTCCTTCCCGGCTTCCATGCCGATCCGGAGATACTCTACTCACACAATACGGGCCGCTATTATATCTATTCTACCACTGACGGACAGCCTGGCTGGGGTGGATGGTATTTCACGGTCTTTTCGTCTGCCGATCTGAAGAATTGGACCTACGAGGGTGTGGTGCTCGACCTCCGTTCTCCACAGGTGGCATGGGCCAACGGCAATGCGTGGGCTCCGGCTATAGAGGAGAAGCTCATTGATGGAAAATACAAATATTTCTTCTATTACAGTGGCAATCCTAATGATAATTCCGGCAAGCAGATAGGGGTGGCAGTAGGCGATAGCCCGATAGGGCCGTTCAAGGATATGGGTGCGCCGATAGTGACAAAGTCGCCTGTCGGGGGCGGACAGCAGATCGATGTTGATGTGTTTACCGATCCCATGTCGGGCAAGTCCTATCTATATTGGGGCAACGGCTATATGGCCGGGGCAGAGCTCAACGACGATATGGTGTCGATCAGGCAGGAGACCGTCAAGGTGCTCACTCCTAAGGGAGGTTCACTCAAGGATTATCAATATCGTGAGGCACCCTATGTGTTCTATCGTCATGGCAAATACTATTTCATGTGGTCGGTCGACGACACTGGTTCTGCCAACTATCATGTAGCTTATGGAACGTCCGACAGTCCGCTTGGAAAGATCAAGGTGGCAAAGGATCCCATTGTCACGATTCAGGATCCTGCCAAGCAGATCTACGGCCCTGCCCATAATTCTGTTGTACGTAAGCCTGGCACTGACGAGTGGTACATCGTTTATCATCGCATCAATAAGAACTATATTGGTAAGGACCGTCAGCCCGGCATACACCGCGAGGTCTGCATTGATCGTCTGGAGTTCAACGATGACGGTACGATCCGCAGGGTCAGCCTTACGAAATGATAAGTGCATGTTGTCATCTGTCGGCATGGTACAGTGTTGACGATAAATGTTCATACTATGATTCTTCAGAAGAAAACAGTTATCACGGTATTGGCGGTGATGTTATTCACATCGATAGCAGCCCAGACCGACAGGTATTCCAATTTCAGAACTTCGATACCGCGTGACTCGATATTGCTGAGCGATCCCTGTATACTTGCTGATAGGGCTACGGGAACATACTATATGACGGGCACCGGAGGATTGATGTGGACAAGCAGGGATCTTGATACATGGGATGGGCCGTATATCGTTGCTCATCCCGATCCTCATTCCTGGACAGGAGCCAATCCTCAGATATGGGCAGCAGAGATACATCCCTATAAGGGGAAATATTATTACTTTGCTACCTTTACTAATGATTCTGTCATGATAGGACGTTTTAAAGGAATGGATATTCCTCGGCGTTCTACACAGGTATTGGTGAGTGATAGCCCCGGAGGGCCTTATCTCCCGATGAAGGATGCGTCATTTCTGCCTGCCGATAAATGTACACTGGATGGCACATTCTGGGTCGATACCAATGGCAAGCCATATATGGTATATTGTTGGGAGTGGATACAGAACTGGAACGGAACAGTGGAGAAGATAGAGTTGAAACCTGATCTTGACGGTTCGGCAGGCTCACCTCAATTGCTTTTCCGTGCAAGCGATTCTCCATGGAGTCGTGAGGTTGTAGAGGGAAAGGATGGTCCTAATCGTGTGACTGATGGTCCGTGGCTGTTCCGTACAGGTACAGGACGTCTTGGGATGTTATGGACAAGTTGGATATATGATGTTTATACCCAAGGAGTTGCTTATTCTGAGAGTGGCACGCTTGACGGGCCTTGGACACAGGAGCCCCAACCTGTCACACCGCCGAATTATGGTCATGCTATGCTGTTCAGAGACTTCAAAGGCCGTTGGCTGATGTCGCTTCATAGTCATAAGGTGGTAAACGGACAGTATATTCGTGTGCCACAGCTTTTTGAAGTGGATCTGTCAGGTGACAGGCTGGTCGTGAGACGCCATATCACCGGCCTTGCCGATGCGGCTATAAAATAAGAAATGGAAGCGATTCCGGCATATTTCAAACAGGATTTGGCGTTTCATAGATCCCGGTCTCTCGATAAACAGATAAAAAAATAAAGTGCCGTTGCAGACAATACTGATTCAGTGATCTGCAACGGCATATTTCATATATGTAAGGAAATCTCTTACAGTTGTCCTGCTTCTACTTGCCGTACTACACGTTCGGTGAGACGGTCGACGCCATTGGGGTCGTATTCCTTCTTTAAGGAAGCGCCGAAGACCCATGCGAAGGCTTGGTAGAAGCCGGCTTTCACAGGCCCTAGGAATGCCTGGATAAGGTTGTAACTCGACGAGTTACACTCGCGGTAGACAAGCTTGATGAGGAGTTTGCCCTGTTGGTAGTTGAGCTTTTTCATCCGTGGCGTGTATTCTTTCTTGATGGAGGCTTCCACACGTTTCATGTGTTCATCCTTTGCCTTCTTATTGGGTAGGGTCTGAAGATATTCGTAAGTTTCGACAATGATTTTGTTCACCTCCTTAGCGATGGGCAACACTTTTTTTACGTTATACACCAACCGGTTGTAGGCGGCCCGCTGTGCTGCGTTCTTGAAGACGGGCTCAGGGTAGACGTAGAGGTTGTTCAGCTCCATATATTGGATGGAGTCGCCGTCTATAAGCACCTTTCCTACTTTTACCATGGGTACAAATGTCGGACTGTCTATGTCCACCTCACGGTCTTCAGGGTTGACATAGCCGGGACGTCCGCTCTGTGCCTGTACGGCGGTTGAGAGCGAGAGAGCCATCAATATCGTGAACAGCTTTTTCATTACGCTGCAAAAGTACAATGCTTTTGTTTTATGGCAAAGGAAAAAGATTATTTTTAATATTGCGGTCCGCTAAAAAAGCTTTATTAAGCCAATCGGCTTCATTGTCAGTGTTGTAGATGGAAAGATGGGCCTTTTTCAGTAGGGTTTGGAGTATGTTGTTCGTATAGGGACTGCAATGTCTTTCTTGTTTGGAGGATTGAAGGATGATGGAACGATTGTGTTGAGCATAGTAATTTGAGAAAATGAAGTGGGAGTCATACCGTATGTTGTGGGTCTGACTCTGTTATGGATGGTAGTGTAAGATTATACGATACAATGTAATCACGTTCTATAAGCTGGGAAAAAGTGCAATAGACAATGAAGGATTTTGATATAATCATGAGCGCCTTGATATTTTGTGTTTTTGTCGCCGATGGATCGTCATCTGTCAGATTCTGTGAATAGGGATCTTTTTTGAATAAGACTTTTATATTTAGTGCAGACTCCTATATTTTGCGGATCATAGCCCATATTGGAGGAATAGAAGACTAGGTCCAAGATTTATAAATTGGCCCAAGTTATATCCTAAGCCCTCTGAAGTTATATTACTTTTTTGAGGCATGTAAGGTCCTGGCCGTTGCTCTATATTTCCTGCATTGCCACCATTGCAAAGTGGATGCTGGCGATGGCTTGCCAAAAGTGATTGAAGGAAGTGTATAGACAAGAAAATAATATTACATTGTATTGTAGAAGTTGTGTGACATCATGGTTTCCCATGATGCTTATCAAGAGATGCAAAGACATCTATTGATGAATCTTTTGGTAACCGTTGCTGTGTATTGCCGTTTTTGTAAGAGATGGTCTGTCATTATACAAGAGACTATTGATATATGGCTTACTTTATTCTTAATTCATTGAATTCATGTTAAATAGAGGCGATGCTGTCCTTCCTTGTTCTTTGTATCTGCCAAATCCATACACATATTTATTCATGTGCGCCTCTTTATCTCGATTATTTTCTCTAAATTTGCAGATTGTAAGACTGAACAATCAGATATGGAAGAAAATAAGATACACAAGGAGCAGATCTTGATCTCTATCACAGGGCAGGATCGTCCGGGTCTGACAGCTTCTGCGATGAGTATTCTTGCCGCGCACGATGCACAGATCCTTGATATCGGCCAGGCCGATATCCATTCTACGCTCTCTTTGGGCATCCTTATGCGCATCGACGAACGGCAGTCGGGCCAGGTGATGAAGGAGTTGCTTTTCAAGGCCACAGAACTGGGTGTCAATATCACGTTCCAGCCTGTTACCGATGAACACTATGAAAACTGGGTGGGCCAGCAAGGCAAAAACCGCTATATCCTTACCGTCATCGGCCGGAAGCTTACGGCAGCCAATATAGCTGCTGCAACGAAAATCATAGCAGAACAGGGTCTCAATATCGATTCCATTATCCGTCTCACGGGTCGTATGAGCATCGTTCATCCTGAGCGTAACGTACGCGCCTGTATAGAGTTCTCTCTTCGTGGCAATCCTAAGAACCGTGCCCAGATGCAGGCCGATCTGATGAAGCTGTCGCAGGATATGGAGATTGATTTTTCTTTCCAGCGTGATGACATGTATCGGCGTATGCGCCGTCTCATTTGCCTGGATATGGATTCAACGCTCATCCAGACAGAGTGTATTGATGAGCTGGCCGAACGGGCCGGTGTGGGCGAGGAGGTAAAGGCGATTACAGCCAGTGCCATGCGTGGTGAGATCGACTTTAAGGAGAGTTTCACACGTCGCGTAGCCTTGCTCAAGGGATTGGATGCGAGTGTGATGAAGGACATTGCCGAGCACATGCCCATCACCGAGGGTACTGATCGGTTGATGAAGGTGCTGAAGACCTGTGGCTATAAGATAGCGATCCTCTCCGGAGGATTCACCTATTTTGGAGAGTATCTGCAACGTCGCTATGGCATCGATTATGTCTATGCCAATGAGTTGGAGATCGGTGAGGATGGCAAGCTCACAGGCCGTTATGTAGGCGATATTGTTGACGGCAAGCGAAAGGCTGAACTGTTGAAACTCATTTCTCAGGTGGAGAAGGTGAATCTCGCACAGACTATTGCCGTGGGCGATGGAGCCAATGACCTGCCGATGATCTCGGAGGCCGGTCTTGGTATCGCTTTCCATGCCAAGCCGCGTGTGAAAGCCACGGCAGAGCAGGGCATCAGCTATCTCGGCTTGGACGGCATCCTCTATTTCCTCGGTTTCAAGGACAGCTATCTGGGAGCACAGGGTGAGCTTTGAGAGAAACGGTATGGCGGTTGCGGTCTCGTATCCGGGTATCGGATTGGCATAAGCCAGGACTATCCCAGGCAATGCTTTTATAAATCAAGATGATTATGGCAGACATAAAAAAGATAGTACTCACAGGCGGTCCATGTGCCGGTAAGACGACGGCTTTGGTGAAGGTGATGGAGCATTTCAGCTCACGAGGCTTTAAGGTGTTCACTCTCCCCGAGGTCCCGACGTTGTTCTCTCAGGCGGGTATGGACTATCTGACAAAGAACAAGGAGTTCTTCTATAAAGGTGAGGTGGCTACGCTGAAGATGCAGCTTATGCTCGAAGACGAGTTCATGCGCATGGCACAGACGCTTCATGAGCCAGCGGTGATCATCTGCGACCGTGGTACGATGGACATCTCTGCCTACCTCCAGCCGGAGGACTGGGAGAAGATCATCACCTCGCAGGGATATACCGAGCAACAACTTCGCGCACGCTATGATGCTGTGCTTCATCTCGTGTCAGCGGCCGATGGAGCTGAGGAGTATTACACCACGACAAACAATAAGGAACGTACGGAGGGACTGGAGCTGGCCCGTGAGTTGGACAAAAAGATCATCCATGCCTGGACGGGTCATCCCCATCTACGGGTGATTAACAACCATCGTAATTTCGACAATAAGATCAACCGTGTGCTTAAGGAGATTTCCAATGTGCTCTCTCTGCCGCAACCTATCGAAGAGGAGCGTAAGTATATTGTTGAGGTGACGGGCGAGGTGCCCAATGCCATAGAGTGTGAGATCATCCAGACCTACCTTGTGGCTGAGCCGGGTGTGGAGGCGCGCCTTCGCCGTCGCAGTTGTGACGGTCATTGGCTGAATGTGCTCACAACGAAAAAGCCGGTGGAGAATCATGAGATGATAGAGACCGACCGACAGGTGAGCAACGCTCTCTATGAGACGATGCTCCGTCAGGCTGACCCCTACCGTCATGCCATCCATAAGCATCGGCAGAGCTTTATATGGCTCGGACAGTATTTTGAGCTGGACACCTATCTCGACCAGCTGCAAGGGCTTGTCATTCTGGAGACTAAAGGTGTGGCGCAGAGTGAGAGGGTTAATTTCCCGCCCTTTCTCAAGGTGGTGGCCGACATCACCGGTGATCAGCGCTATTACAACTATAATCTGGCTTTGACAAAACCAGGACATTGAATATTTACTCTGTGTTGGTGGCCTTCATGGCTTGCCGCGCAGGAAAACAGACTATTATGTACATCGCAATAGCAGGTAATATAGGAAGTGGTAAGACAACGCTCACGACCATGCTGGCACGCCATTATGGTTGGAAGGCCCACTTTGAGAAAGTGGCGACCAATCCCTATATGGCCGATTATTACAAGGACATCAGACGATGGTCGTTTCCCATGGAGATTTTCTTTCTCAAGGAGCGTTTCCGTGATCTGTTGGCCATCAACCATTCGGCAGAGCCTATCATCCAGGACCGCTCGATCTTTGAGGGCGTTTATGTCTTTACGGCCACCAACTATGCCATGGGCAATCTTTCCGACCGTGATTTTAACACCTATATGGGGCTGTTCGAGTCGATGATGATGGTGGCACGCGAGCCGGAGCTGATCGTTTATCTGCGTGCTTCCGTGCCTCGGCTGGTAGCCCATATCCATGAGCGCGGACGGGACTATGAACAGAATATATCCATCGAATATCTGCGGCAACTCAATCAGCGTTATGATGATTTTCTCTTCCGACAGTATCGGGGGCGGGTGCTGACGATAGAGGTGGATGATCTTGACTTTCGTGACTCACGTGACGACTTCGCATCCATCGTCGCCCGCATCGACAAGGAATTGGCGCAGATTGAAGGAGCCCCCACACTTTTCAGTGGACAGTGAATAGCCATAGGCTGTCAGATGCCGGTATGGTGTGGCAGTCTTTATGTCTTTCATGGTTCATATTAATTATCACGCATTTCATCACTACGTATAAAATATTAATACAATGCATATCGCCATCGCAGGAAATATAGGTAGCGGCAAGACAACGCTCACCCGCATGCTCGCCAAGAAATACGGCTGGATTCCCCGTTTCGAGCCGGTAGACAATAATCCTTATCTTGAGGATTTCTACAGCGACATGCACCGATGGGCTTTCAATCTTCAGATCTACTTCCTTAACAAGCGTTTTAAGGAGGTGGTGGAGATTTCACAGAGCCCTGAGACGATCATACAGGATCGTACTATCTTCGAGGATGCCCGTATCTTTGCGCCCAATCTTCACGAAATGGGTTATATGTCTGATCGTGACTTTGCTAATTATGAGGATCTTTTCGATCTGATGATGAGTCTGGTGAAGTTGCCTCAGTTGATGATCTATATCCGCTCCTCCATCCCCACGCTTGTCAATCATATTGAGAAACGTGGCCGTAACTTCGAGAAGTCGATATCAATCTCTTACTTGTCTGGCCTGCAGCAGCGCTATGAGGATTGGATAGCCTCCTATAAGGGCAATCTGATCGTTATCGACGGTGACAAGCTCTCGTTTGAAGACTCACCTGAGGATTTCCGCTCTCTCACCGACATTATTGATGCTAACCTCTACGGTCTCTTCCCGCTTGAGGATAAGAATAAATAGTAACACAACATTCTAAAATTCTAAATTATTCAGCTATGAATATTACCATTGAAAAAGAGATCACAACGGCCGGCGTGAACACCCTTCAGGAGGCCACGCTTGATGGCAAGCCGGTGCTGCTTATCGGTTTAAAGGCCACTTACAGAGAGAAGCCCCAATATGAGCGTGACTTGAGAAGACAATACGAACGTTGTAAGGAGTTCGACTACCAGTATTTGATGAAGATGACCGCCCTTGAGGAGATCGATGGTCAGGGACCATGTATCGTTCTTGAGCGGGAGGCAGGACGCACGCTGGATGCTTATATCAAGGAAGGACATACGGAGGAGGAATATCATAGTGTAGCTGTACAGTTGGCGGAGGCACTTGATTATATCCACCGCAACGGAGCAGTCCATGGCATGGTGTGCCCTCAGATGATCTACATCACGCAACAGGGAGATCAGGTGCGGTTGGTACCCTTCCGTCTGTATCTTACCGACGCTTTGATGGAGAGCCGTGCCGTAAGTCGTTATGTGGCCCCGGAAGCCGAGGATGGTACTGTTGCACTCGATGCGCGTGCCGACATCTTCGCATTGGGACAGATACTTAAGGACATGCAGCTCACGTTGCCTTACAGCAATGTGATTAGTTGTGCGACGAGTTTTGCACGCAGCGAACGCTATATTGATGTTGAGTCTTTCTTGGCCGATTTCGACCATCGGCGTAGTGTATCGAAGGGCTCGCCACGATCAATGATATATGTATTGGCAGCTATCGTTGTTTGTCTTGTCATCGGTGCTGTGATTATATTTATGAAGAGTCGGTCGGAAGGCAGTGCTCCCTCAGGAGAGCCGGCTACGGAAATGGCGGACTCGACCCAGCAGTCCGATACTCTGACCCAGCAAAGTGCAGCTCCACAACCGGTTGATACGGCGTCACAGATGCCCACGGCCAATACTGCTCAAGGTGTACAGGACCAGCCTGACTTCCTGACTTCCCTTGTGCCTCAGATGCATGTTGATATTGACAAGATCTTCCAGCCGCTTACAGTCCAGGGGCTTTCTCCTGATGCCAAGGCTGCTGTCGTCAAGCAGGTCAATACACGTCTCACGCGTTATTATAAAGGTCTTATGCGGTCTATCCGCAATTCACATGGTGCATTGTCTACAGAGGATCAGGCTGCATTCGATAAGGCTTATCTTGACTATGTGAATGCTAAGAAAGCACAGTTGATGAAATAGCTTGTCGTATTTATCATACATACAAGTGGCTTCAATGGCTCGTTGGAGCTACTTCTATTTTCTGAGGGCTGTAGTCCGGACATAATGCCGACTGCAGCCCTCAGTCTGTTTTTCCAGATAGTTGCATACGAAACATCCCCTGCAAGCTGTTGAGCTTACAGGGGATGCTGTGTTTGCATATATATTTATATGAAAGTGTATATATACTTTTGTATAAGAGCCAGCTGGAAATATTAGTTTCTTATTTTATATTTCTCGGAATCAAGACTTTATCTGTCCTGTTTTATAAAGATCCTATCCATTCGGACTTATGGATGTCCTTACGGGTATTATTTGTCCAGACAGGCGTCAAGCTGAGCTTCTATGTCCTTGCGGTCCATATTCTGACCGATGAAAACGATTTTTTCCATACGGTCACCCCATTTCTCATCCCATTGCTCGGCGAGCTGGGGATTGCGTTCGAGGAGGGCATCCAGTTCGTTCTTGGGCATGCAGGCATACCATTTCCCGGCATTGCGGATGTTGAACTGCTTGCCGGCCTGCTCAAAGACATAGCATGTGTCGAGCTCATCGCGGAAATAGCAGATGCCTTTGGCGCGGATAACCGATGACGGCCACTTAGTGGCCACCCATTCATCGAAGCGGCTAAGGTCGAGGGGCTCGCGGCGTTGCCATACGAAGGTACCGATACCATATTCGAGGGCTTCACCGCTCTCTTCGTTCTCTAAAGAGTGCTCATGTCCGCCATCTTCCTCATCTTCTATGGCCTCAATCCAGGCTGCCGATGTCGATACTTTTTCAAAATCGAAGCTGTGGGTATTAAGGATTTTGTCGAGATCCACATCACCGTAGTTGCATTCAAAGATCTGAGCCTGGGGCTGCAGGGCGCGTACGATGGCGTGGATATGGGCGAGCTGTTCTTTAGACACCATGTCGGCCTTGTTGAGCAGAATGATGTTACAGAACTCAATCTGCTGGATGACGAGAGAGGCTAGGTCTTCTTCGTCGTGCTCTTTCTGCAGATCGTCACCCCCTTCAAACTCGTCGAGCAGGCGCTTGGCATCTACGACGGTGACGATGGCATCGAGACGGGCTGCACCGTTCTTGAGCAGCTCCGGGCTGATGAGTTGTGAGTAGGTGGAGATGGTATTGGCGATAGGTGCCGGCTCGCAGATACCGCTGGCTTCGATGACGATGTAGTCGAAGCGTTTCATGTTGATGATGTCATTGAGCTGCTTCACCAGGTCCATCTTCAGCGTGCAGCAGATGCAGCCGTTGGAGAGAGCCACCAAAGAGTCGTCACTCTGACCTACCACACCACCTGATTCGATAAGTCCGGCATCGATGTTCACCTCACCGATGTCGTTGACGATTACGGCAAATTTAATTCCTTTTGTGTTCTTGAGAATGCGGTTGAGCAGCGTTGTCTTGCCGCTGCCCAGATAACCCGTCAGAAGGAGTACGGGAGTTTCTTTCTTATTCGTTTCCATGATTAAACATGTCTATTTTCTTATCGTCTCACCCTGTCTGTCCCCTATGTCTATTGTTTTCTGGCTGTTATCCTCGGTATGATAAGATTGCCCGATGATGAGGGGATGGGAGGATGGGCGTGATGGACTTTACCTATTATTTGAACATTGATACGATTTCGTCGATGAGCTGACCGATGCCCGATGAGGTTGCAGAGTCGGTCTGTTCTTCCACTTGTTTCTTTACTTCTTCTCCCACTTTTGTCGCCACGGCAGAGCCGATCTGCTTGGTCATGCGTGTGGTGATGCTTTTTACGGAGTCACCGACAGCCGTCTCGATGCTGCGGGTCATGGTCGCAGTTCCATCAGGCGTTGTCTCAGAGTTCTCTTGTTTCTGTACAGTGACGATTTCACCGATCTTTTGTGTGAACTGCTCCTCATCAGCTGTGAATACGTGTCCGAACATACCAAAACTCGACATATAACTCTTGTTGTCGAGATGGAAAGTGGTCTTGGAACAGATGATGTAGTTGTGATATTCGAGCATGGAGTCGAGCCCTTGATTGAGGACGCTGAGTGCTACCATGCGTGCCATACCGCCCATCATTTGCGTGAAGAAGCCTCCTTGTTCGTCATTATCCATACCCAGATTCTTATCGATAGCTTCTGTGATCTGTTTACGGATGGCTTGTTTGTGGTCGTCTGACGAAGGATTGCTCACAGCCATGATGATCAGCAGTACGATGAGGATGGCACCGATAATCTTTCCCCAGGGCTTACCTTTCGGTTTTTGATCTGCAACGAGTTCCTGTCCAGAAGCCAGTGTGGTATAGGGATCCTCTTTGAATGGTTGTGCGTCTTCGGACTGTAGTCCGTCGACTCCTGCTTCCGTTGTATATTCAGGAGGAATGGAGCCTGGTTGTGAGCCCTGTTGTGTATTACTGTTGGGAATGGGCGGTGGTGTAGCCGTGCCGCCGTTGGCCTGTTGCCGGAGCAGTGGACGGAGTTCTTCTACCTTCCAGGCTGGCTCCCAATCGGCCATGCCTTCTGTCCATACGAGCGCTTCGCTCTTCAGTCCATGCTGCAGCAGTTCGTGAGGGGCATAAGGACCCTCCTGCTGTCCGTTGTTGAGAATAAAATAGTTCATGTTATAGTCTAATACGTTAATAATGCAGCAATCAGTATGCCAAAGGGTTAAGTCTGGCATCTTTTTGCTGCAAAATTAGCGTATTTCTTCCAATTCAAACAAGGAATTGGAAATATTTAATAGGTAAATTCCACGTTAGACCATTCGTCATCGGTTACGAGCTCAAAGCCTTGATCACCACTCTCGCCGCTGAAACTGGTTCCTCCAAAAAAATTGCCGCGTTCGATAGTAATCTGGTTGCGTTTCACAGGCACGTCTTCTAGTATGGTTTCTTTGATGAGTGCATCTTCGCTGTCTAGTGCCTTGACAGTGAGTTTTATGGTCTCTTCGTCAGTGTGTGGAATGGTGTAGATCTCAAACACGCCTTTGCCCTGTCGCATGTCGTCGGTGACAATACGAGTCTCCGTCTGTCTTGAGTTTACGCATCCGTAGCCAGTCATGCCGTTGATGGTTGAGCTACCGCCTGTATAGTAGAATTCCATTTTGGCAACGTTGTCAGGAATCACATCATTGATGACAAAGCGTACCATGGCCACGACACGGTCCATCACGATGTTTTGCGTCGAGCTGCCGTCAACGGTCAGTTTACCGTAGGTATGGAAAGTATCGGTCACTTTATTATCCGGGAAACTTATTTTTTGGATGTCATTTGCTGATGGATTTCCTTGGCAGCTGTGGGCAAGAATTACGTATTCATAGCTGCCGGGGTTGAGCGATACGGAGAGCTTGCCGAAATTGTTGTCGGTTGATACGCTGTTCACTTGTTTCACTTTCGTTCCATCCTGATACACCATTAGGTTGATGTGGTCGCAAAGTTCGCTAATGGGTGTCGACCGTGTGACGGCTCTGCTTTCTGCATCCTCAGCCTCTGCATTACTAAAATTGGTCTGTAAAGAGTTGCCTACATCAAAGAGGATGGTGAAGGCGCCTTCTTGTGACGTCGGTTCTTCATAACCGCTTTCTTCGAGGGCTACTTTTTGGCATCCGGTCAGTGAGGCCAAAAGGATAGCAGCCAGGGCACAATGTCCCATAAAATTCTTTTTCAATTGTTTATAGATCATAGTTTTTAGGTTTTGAATTATCACAAATGTAGGGCATAATATATATTATTGTTATTGTATGATCTAATATTTATGTTTGTTTAACGTTTGACTCTTATGTATTCAAGACTCTGATTATGTACTTCTGTGTTGTCTTCATTTTAGACAGGACATCGGACATCCGGCTGAAAGTGCTTTCTGAAATAGAAAAAGACATGAAATTGTAAGGTTTATTTATGTACCATTATTTTAGGCAGATTAGAACCCGTGAGCATGATGTGTCCTGGCACAATGCGTATCTGTGAGATTGATGAAACATTGGAGAGGCCTTCCGTCACAAAGGAAAAGCCGGAAAGTGAATATGATCTTTGTAATAGGTAGTTGTATATAACCTCAGATGAACTTACTTCGTCGAACTCGCTAAGTGGATGCTCAAGGACTGATGTGATTTTGTATAAATGGGGCATTGAAAGTCGTTTCTGCGACAAAAATAAGAATTCTCGTTCTGAGAGGCGCCCCAAAAATGACTTCTGTGGTCATGTGCGACAAAATAAGGATTTGTCTTTCTCTTCATGAAGACAGTTACGGGAGGTAAAGATTACATCCAGATGTTCCCCTTTTGTACAAAATTGTCATTAGGCTGCAAACTTTTATTTTAATTCTTATGGCATTGCTCGACATCTTTCGCCTTTCTGTCGGCATCCCGTCTGTCACTTTATCCTGATATCGCATACAATGCCTTTGATAATAGTGACAGACGGACTGTTGGGCAATAGGACGGAAATCTTCGGGTTCCTAATGACTAATGGTGTTATGATAAAACGATTATGTGGATTTTGTTTCTGGTATTGCCAGTGATCTTTTTGCGATCAGTCGTTACCTATGTCTATTTACAGATGCCATTTATATTTCTTTCCGGCGCGTTCGGGTGTCATGACGGGCGCATCTTTGAAGCCGGAAGGATTGGAAAAACCGGGACGGGCACCGCCTCGGTATTCGGCCCATCGGGAGCGGATGCGGGCTACATAGTCGGCGGTCTCATTACCGCGCATATAGCCATAGCGCACGACGGGATCGTTGTAGTAGCGGGGCTCGCGCAGTCCGAGAATGTATTGTTCCACATCGGCCCATCGGTGAGGTGATTTGCCGTATTTACTGGCGAGGGCCATGGCATCACGCACATGGTTGTAACCGCCGTTATAGCTGGCCAGGACAAAGAAGATGCGTTCCGAAGCCGGTACGTCTCTGAACTTACCGCTCAGCATGCTGATATATCGGGCTGCTGCGGCGATATTGGCTTCCGGATCTTCCATCTGCTCTTCCGGCAGACCGAGCATTGCTGCAGTGGCAGGCATCACCTGCATCAGGCCACGGGCACCGGCCCACGAGCGGGCATGAGGGTCGAAGGCGGACTCCTGATAGCACTGGGCGGCGATCAGTCGCCAGTCCCAACGGGCCAGCGGCGCGTATTTCTGGAAGAGGTGGTCGTAGTGGGAGATGACACCGCCTGAGCGGTCAAGGTAGGGAGAATAGACGTGACGGACAACACTGCGTGTAGAGAGCAGGAAATCTTCCTCCTTAATGGTCTTCTCGATCATTGCAGGGCGGAACCAGCGGTTAAGCGAGTCGGCCAGTTCCCGGCTGGCATTGTTCACTGCCCATCCGTTGCCGTTGCTGTCCTTTAGTCCGGCGAAGCGTACACCTTTTATCGAACGAGGAAGGGGAAAGGCGATGATGTCGCCCTCACCCTTTTCCAGACGGCGTACCATTTCTGTCGTGTCCTTGCACACTTCCACACGCAGCGAGACGCCAATACGTTGTGCGAATTTCTCCGCCAGCATATAGTGCATGCCGAGTCCTTTGCCATGATAGTCGAAGTAGGTCTGAGGGCCCGACATGGTGAGTACGATCATCTCGCCGTTGCTTTGTATGTCCGACAGGGCCAGCGTTTCCGATGTGGGGATGGAGTCGTTCTCCTCGAGCGCAGTGCCCCAAGGGGTCAGTTCCTGTTGCTTCTTGTCGGAACAGGCAGTGATTAGTAAAATACAGAGGAGTGTTATGAATGTGCGTATATTTGCAGGATAGTTATTCATCATTGATTATTTGTCTGCAAAATTACAACTTTTTGTGGCTTTATTGCTTGAGAAATGCTTAAATTTGCAGCTGATTTAGATATATTTTGTAAGAACATTCCTATTATAAACAATTGCTTATGTTGAGAATAGCAGTTCAATCCAAGGGTCGTCTTTACGACGATACGATGAATCTCCTTTCCGAGGCCGATATAAAGGTGAGTTCCAATAAGCGGACTCTTCTGGTAGAGAGTAGCAATTTCCCCCTCGAAGTATTGTATCTGCGCGATGATGATATTCCTCAAAGTGTGGCCAATGGTGTTGCCGACATCGGTATCGTTGGTCAGAATGAATACGAGGAGCGGCAGGAACCTGTGCAGGTGATCTCTCCCCTCGGATTCTCCCGTTGCCGTTTGTCACTGGCCATTCCCAAGGCGTGCCACTATGTCGGTCTGGAATGGTTTGAAGGTAAGAAGATTGCGACGAGCTATCCCGGCATTCTCCGTCGTTTCCTGGATAAGAACGGCATTCATGCCGACATCCATATCATCACCGGATCGGTGGAGATCAGTCCGGGCATTGGTCTGGCCGATGCCATTTTCGACATCGTGTCATCGGGGTCAACGCTTGTGCAGAACAACCTCAAGGAGGTGGAAGTGGTGATGCAGAGCGAGGCGTTGCTCATCGGCAACCTACAGATGGACGATGAGAAGCATAAGATTCTCAATGAGATGCTTTTCCGTTTCGAGGCCGTACGCTCGGCCCAGGATAAGAAGTATGTCATGATGAACGCGCCGAAGGACAAGATCGGGGAGATCACGAAGGTGCTTCCCGGCATTAAGAGCCCGACGATCATTCCGCTCTCCGACCCCGACTGGTGCGCCATACACACCGTGCTCGACGAAAAGCGCTTCTGGGGCATCATCGGCCAGCTCAAGGCTCTTGGAGCCCAGGGCATTCTTGTGACACCCATCGAAAAGATGATATTGTAAGAGATAAAACATTCAACGAAACATGAACATCATCAGATACCCTCAGGCATCGGAGTGGCAGTCGCTCACGCAGCGTCCGCATATCGATGCCTCACAGCTCAACGCTACTGTAAAGGCTGTGCTCGACGATGTGCGCGGGCATGGCGATGAGGCTGTGAAACGTTATGAAGAAAAATTCGACCACGTGCAGTTGGATAGTCTGGCTGTCACGCAGGAGGAGATCGACAAGGCCTTGCAGTCGGTGTCGCCCGAACTGCTGGAGAGCCTGAGGCTCGCCTGGCATAACATCAGCGTGTTCCATGAGTCGGAGCGTTTTGAGGGTCATCAGGTGGAGACGGCGCCGGGTGTCGTTTGCTGGCAGAAGAGTATCGCCATTGAGCGGGTGGGCCTTTATATCCCCGGTGGTACTGCTCCTCTGTTCTCTACCGTGCTGATGCTTGCCACGCCGGCCTGTATCGCCGGCTGCCGGGAGATCGTGCTTTGCACGCCGCCCGATCGTACGGGACATGTCCATCCTGCCATTCTCGCCGCTGCTCATATAGCGGGTGTAAGTCGCATCTTCAAGGCTGGAGGAGTACAGGCTATCGGTGCCATGGCCTATGGCACGGAGAGCGTGCCTAAGGTCTATAAGATCTTCGGCCCCGGTAATCAGTATGTCATGGCGGCCAAGCAGCAGGTGTCTCTTCACGATGTGGCCATCGATATGCCTGCCGGACCCAGTGAGGTATGCGTAGTGGCCGATGTGACGAGCAATGCCACCTTCGTGGCTGCTGATCTGCTTTCTCAGGCCGAGCACGGCATGGACTCGCAGGTGTTCCTCATTTGTACCGATGAGCAGAAGTTGTTGGACATCAAGGGCGAGATCGAGCGTCAGCTCGCTGTGCTGCCCCGTCATGCGATGGCGGCTGCGTCATTGGATAATTCGAAGCTTGTCCTGGTGCACGATTCCGACGAGGCCATCCGGCTGGCCAATGTTTATGCTCCCGAGCATCTGATCCTTTGTACTCAGGACTATGAGTATCTGGCCGGAAAGGTGGTGAATGCCGGAAGTGTCTTCCTCGGTCCGTGGGCATGCGAGAGTGCGGGCGATTATGCCAGCGGCACCAACCACACCCTGCCTACCCATCAGTATGCCCTGGCCTATAATGGGGTGAATCTCGACTCATTCTGTCGTAAGGTGACCTTCCAGCATCTGACGGAAGAGGGCATCCGTTCGATTGGTAAGGCCGTTGTCTGCATGGCGGAGAACGAACAGCTCGAGGCACACGCCAATGCCATGCGGCTTCGTTTAGAATCTCTAAAATAAATCGGTTATGAAAGCACTTCAAGAACTGGTACGTCCTAATATCTGGCGCCTTGCGCCCTATTCTTCGGCCCGCAATGAGTATGCAGGTCATGAGGCTCATGTGTTTCTCGATGCCAATGAGAATCCATACAATCAGCCTTACAACCGCTATCCTGATCCTTTGCAGGAGGAGTTGAAGGCGAAGCTGTCGGTTATTAAGCGCGTGCCGACAGAATGTATCTTTCTTGGCAATGGCTCTGATGAGGCCATCGATCTCGTGTACCGTGTGTTCTGTCGGCCACAGATCGACAATGTCGTGGCTATCGAGCCGACCTATGGCATGTACAAGGTCTGTGCGGACATCAATGATGTGGAATACCGTCCCGTATTGCTCGACAGTAAGTACGAGATGAATGCCGATGCTTTGTTGCAGCGTTGCGACCGCTGCACGAAAGTGATCTGGTTCTGCACCCCCAATAATCCCACGGGCAATAACCTGTCAGCCGCCGAGATAGAGAAGGTGCTGACCCGTTTCCCGGGCATGGTGGTGATCGATGAGGCTTATAGCGATTTCTCCACGGCGAGAGTGTTCCGCACACGGCTGAAGGAGTTCGACAATATGATCGTCCTCAATACGATGTCGAAGGCATGGGGCTGTGCTGCCATCCGGCTTGGTATGGCGTTTGCGCAGAAGGCGGTCATCGACTTGTTCAACAAGGTGAAATATCCCTATAACGTCAATTCGCTGACGCAGGAGCAGGCTCTTGAGGCATTGGGCGATCGTGCGCAGGTGGAGCGTTGGGTGTCAATGCTGTTGCGCGAGCGGGCGGCTGTGATGGATGCGTTTACACTCTTGCCTGTTTGTAAGGAGGTGTATCCTTCGGATGCTAATTTCTTCCTGGCGCGAATGACAGACGCACAGGCCATTTACGACTATCTTGTGGAAAAAGGTATCATTGTTCGCAACCGCACGCGCGTGAAGCTTTGCCACGATTGTCTCCGCATCACCATTGGAACGGAGAAGGAAAATCAGCAGCTTCTTGCTGCCTTGCGCCAATATAAATAGGTTGTCATCGGAGCGCTGGCAATCATCGAAGCGTTGGCAATGACGCCAATAACCCTTATGCGTACGATCCTATCCGGGTGTTGATGGGATCGTACGCACAAGGGTTATGATATTGAGATATATAGGAAGATGTAGGATCAGATAGAATGAATTCACCGGTAGCTCCTGAGTTACAAGAGTCTATGGCTTTGATATCAATTTATTGGAAAAGTATTTTACATATTACGACAGTCTCCATGTCATTTTTTTATAGGTCTGTCCGACATATTTCTATTCTCGTGTCAGGCTGTCCGTTACGTTGTCTTGGCATGGTGTCTTTTCCAGATTTAAGTAGACGGTTCTTCTCTTTATAAACTGAAACAGTAGACACCTTTCATAGAACCATTCTAAAACAGTAGGCGGTTAAGAAAAAACTGTACGATTCCTTTTGATCGTCGACCATCATTTTTCCAGGTTTGACTATGGAAGTCGGCTGATATTTGGTAAAAGGAGATGGAGTGGCTGTCCGATGACGGTATGAAATCCTTCAGATTTTTAAACCCGAATCGGTCATTAGACTTTGGGTAGATTGCCTGCTTCTGTCTTGTGGATTGCTTTTCTTCTTGCTGAAGGCGTAGCGGGCTACGTCGAGGCAAGACGGAAAGCAAGACGCTGGCAGAAGTGGGCAAGATGCCCAAAGAGCTTTCCCTTTCAACGGAAACGAGCCTTTTGCGGTCTAATGACCGATTCGGGTTAAATGGCCGATGCTCTTTTAAGACCTCTGTCGTGATGGGGATCCCATCGGTCGGAGTAATGAAACCCTAAAATAAATGTCTTTCTCCGTCTGCATTCTCCTCTTCTTTTTGTACCTTTGCGGTGTACTTAATATTATAATATGAAGGAATTTGTAATTTCCGAGGTGAAGGCCGAGACAGCTGTCCTCGTGGGACTGATCACTCCCCAGCAGGATGAGGCCAAGACCAAGGAATATCTCGACGAGCTCGAGTTTCTCGCCGATACTGCCGGTGCACAGACCGTGAAGCGTTTCACGCAGCGTGTCAATGGCCCTAACAGCGTCACGTATGTAGGAAAGGGAAAACTCGAAGAAATCAAGCAATATATTCACGATGAGGACGAGGCCGACCGCGAGGTGGGAATGGTCATCTTCGATGATGAGCTGTCTGCCAAGCAGATCCGCAACATCGAGAAGGAGTTGCAAGTGAAGATCCTCGACCGTACGTCGCTCATCCTCGACATCTTCGCCATGCGCGCGCAGACGGCTGCGGCAAAGACGCAGGTAGAGTTGGCACAGTATCGTTATATGCTGCCTCGTCTGCAGCGTCTCTGGACCCACCTTGAGCGTCAGGGCGGTGGCTCAGGAAGCGGTGGCGGAAAAGGGTCGGTAGGTCTGCGTGGACCGGGTGAGACCCAGCTCGAGATGGACCGCCGTATCATCCTCCAGCGCATGTCGCTGCTGAAGAGGCGGTTGGAGGAGATCGACAAGCAGAAGACTACCCAGCGCAAGAACCGCGGACGACTGATCCGTGTGGCCCTCGTCGGCTATACCAATGTCGGAAAGTCGACCTTAATGAATCTGTTGGCCAAGAGCGACGTCTTTGCGGAGAACAAGCTCTTTGCCACCCTCGACACGACGGTGCGCAAGGTGGTGGTGGAGAATCTGCCGTTCCTGTTGGCCGACACCGTCGGCTTTATCCGTAAGTTGCCCACTGATCTGGTCGACTCGTTCAAGTCAACGCTCGATGAGGTGCGTGAGGCTGACCTGCTGCTCCATGTGGTGGATATCTCCCATCCCGACTTTGAGGAGCAGATCGAAGTGGTCAACCAGACCTTGAAGGAGCTGGGAGCGGCCGATAAGCCGTCAATGATCATCTTCAACAAGATAGACCAGTATCACTGGGTGGATAAGGAGCCCGATGATCTGACGCCGTCGACGCGTGAGAATGTCACCCTGGATGAGTTACGGCATACGTGGATGGCTCGCCTGGGCGACAATTGCCTTTTCATCTCCGCACGGGAAAAGACCAATATCGACGAGTTCCGTAATGTGCTTTATCGGCGCGTGCGGGAGCTTCATGTGCAGAAATATCCTTATAACGACTTCCTGTATCCCAGTGAAGAATAAAATAATCCGGAGTTATGGCGTATCGAAATCTGACAGATGAGGAGATTGCTCTCCTCGAAGACAAGAATTGTTGGGCTGAGGACTGGAGCGCGGTTCAGGTAGCCGACGATTTCCGTCCCCGTTATATGCAGAATGTCCAATTGTACGGCGATGTCCGCATCGGCGTGTTTGAGAGCAATGTGGAGGTATCCAAAGGCTTCCTCAAGCATTCCGGCATTAGTAATGCCACCCTGCGCAATGTCACCATCGGCGACAACTGCCTGATCGAGAATATTGGCAACTACATCAACAATTATGATATCGGTGATGACTGCAACATCTCTAATATCTCGACGATAGAGACCACCGAGGGTGCCACCTATGGACAGGGCAATCTCGTGAGCGTGCTCAATGAGGTAGGAGAGGGCAATGTGGTGCTCTATTCGGCCCTCAGTGCCCAGCTGGCCGCTTTCATGGTGAGTCATTTCCATGACCGTGAGTTGAAGGACAAGATCCGCAAGCTCATCCGCGATTATATCGACACGTATGTGCCCGAGCGCGGAAAGATCGGCAATCGTGTAAAGATCGTCAACACCAAGGAAATCACCAACACCCTGGTCAGTGACGACTGTGAGATCAATGGAGCCGCACGTCTGTCCGACTGTACGCTCCTCTCCACGGAAGATGCCAATGTCTATATCGGCACGGGAGTCATCGCGGAGAACTCCATCATCTCCGACGGCTCGTCGCTCATCAACTCCGTGAAGATGCAGGACTGCTTTGTCGGTGAGGCTTGTCAGATCTCTAACGGTTTCACTGCTTCCCAAAGCGTCTTCTTCGCCAACTCGTATATGAGCAATGGTGAGGCGTGCGCCGCTTTCTGTGGCCCGTTCTCCGCCTCCCATCACAAGAGCTCGCTGCTGATTGGTGGCATGTTCTCGTTCTACAACGCCGGATCGGGCACCAATTTCTCCAATCATGCTTACAAGATGGGCCCCATGCACTGGGGCGTTCTGGAGCGGGGTACGAAAACGGCGAGTGGTGCCTATCTGTTGATGCCTGCCACCATTGGCACCTTCTCTGTCTGCTTCGGCAAGCTGATGCACCATCCCGACACGCGGGCTTTGCCGTTCTCCTACCTGATAGCTTATGGCGACACGATGTATCTGTCGCCCGGTCGCAACATCACCACCGTCGGTCTTTACCGCGACATCCGCAAGTGGCCGAAGCGTGACCTGCGGGCGAAAGGATCGCAGAAGAGCATTGTCAATTTCGACTGGCTCTCACCGTTCTCCGTGGGAGAGATCATCCAGGGCAAGAAGATCCTTGAGCAGCTGCGCGAGGCCTCGGGCGAGGATGTGTCGACCTATAATTTCCATGAGTATGTCATCCGGGCCTCTTCGCTGCAGAAAGGCATCAAGTACTACGACATTGCCCTGCGCATCTATATGGGCGCGGTGCTCAAACGCATGCTGAAGCGCGATCCCTCGCTTCAGCCCCCCGTGTCGGATGACGGAGTGGGAGAATGGCACGACTTGAGCGGACTGCTCCTGCCGGTCTCAGAAGAGCAGCGGCTCGTCGACGACATTAAGAACGGGACACTCGACAGCATCGAGGCGGTCAACGATCGTTTCGAGGAGATCAATGCCGGTTACCGGCGTTATCAGTGGGCCTGGACCTACAAGCTGATCCTCGATTATTATGGTCTCACGGAGCTCACCCTCGACGATGTGCCCCGCATTCGCGAGGACTATGTCTGCGCACGCCGTGCATGGATTGCCGAGATCCGTAAGGATGCGGAGAAGGAGTATCGTATGGGCGACGTGGAGCGCGAGGTGCTCGACAACTTCCTCGAGAATCTCGATCATGAGGTAGACTACGAAAACTAATATATAAAGTAATGAAGATGAAGAAATTTATTCTGGGACTTGTTCTGCTGGCCACGGCCGTCTCGCCGGCACTGGCTCAACAGTACAAGTACACAGAGGTGGCGGGCGATCCCATGCACACCCGCATCTACACCTTGAACAACGGGTTGAAGGTGTATCTGTCCGTCAACAAGGAGCAGCCGCGTCTGCAGGCCAATATTGCCGTGAAGACCGGATCGCGCAACGACCCGCACGAGACGACGGGACTGGCCCATTATCTCGAGCACCTTATGTTTAAGGGAACCACCCACTTCGGCAGCAGCGATGTGCAGGCTGAGGCTCCGCTGCTCGCCGACATTGAGCGGCGCTTCGAGGCTTACCGTAAGCTCACCGACAAGGCTGCCCGTAAGAAGGCTTACCACGAGATTGACTCTGTGTCGCAGCTTGCCGCCCGCTACAACATTCCCAACGAGTACGACAAGATGATGGCCTCTATCGGCAGCGAGGGCTCCAATGCCTATACATCGAACGATGTGACCTGCTATATAGAGAATATCCCGAACAATGAGATCGAGACGTGGGCACGTATCCAGGCCGACCGCTTCCAGAACATGGTGATCCGCGGATTCCACACGGAGCTGGAGTCTGTCTACGAGGAATACAACATTGGTCTGGCCAGCGATGGAGAGAAGGAGTGGGTAGCGCTGATGAAGAAGCTCTTCCCCGGTCATCCTTATGGTACTCAGACAACGATCGGTACGCAGGATCATCTGAAGAATCCGTCGATCACCAACATTAAGAATTATTTCCGGCGCTACTATGTGCCGAATAATGTTGCCATCTGTCTGGCAGGTGATTTCGATCCCGACAAGACGATAGCCATCATTGACAAGTATTTCGGTCAGTGGCAGTCCTCACCGACGTTGAGCCGTCCCGAGTATGCTCCCGTGCCTGTGCTGACCGCTTCTGTCGACACGACCGTTGTCGGCCAGGAGGCTGAGAATGTGCTTATGGGCTGGAAGACGCCGGGTGCCAACACGCTTGCTGCCGACACGCTGAATATGATCGCTTCCCTGCTGAGCAACGGTACGGCCGGCCTGATGGATCTTGATCTCAACCAGCCGATGAAGGTACAGTATGCCAGTGCCGGCGTGGAGCTGATGCACGACTATGGCATGTTCATTGCCGAAGGAATGCCCCGTCAGGGACAGACGCTGGAGGATGTGCGGAAGCTGATCCTCGCTGAGATCGACAAACTGAAGAAGGGTGACTTCGACGAGAGCCTGCTCACCGGCGTGGTGACCAACCTTCGCCTTCAATATAACAAGGGTCTGCTTTCCAATCAGAACCGTGCTTCCCAGTTTGTCGACGCCTTCATCAACGATGAGCCGTGGGAACAGCAGGTGAAGACCATCGACCGGATGGCTGCGATCACAAAGCAGCAGATCGTCGCTTTTGCCAACCGCTTCTTCCTCGACAACTGTGTGACGGTGTATAAGCGTCAGGGCAATGACACGACGATCCATAAGATTGAGAAGCCCGAGATCACCCCGATCCCTACTAATAACGACAAGCACTCTGCCTTCCTCGATGAGGTGGTCAACATGAAGCCGGAGCCTATCCAGCCCGTATTTGTCGATTACAACAAGGATATGGTGAAGGCTACGACGAAACAGGGACTTACCTTACTTTATAAGCACAACGACCAGGACGATCTTTTCGATCTCGCCTTCCGCTATCCGTTTGGTGAGACGGCCGACACACGTTACAACTATGCCGCCGAGTATCTCTCCTATGTCGGTACAGACAAGATGAGCAATGCCGACTTCAAGAAGCAGGCGTTTGCTTTGGGTTGCTCCTACAACTTCTATGTAGATGATGATGCGGTGACCCTTCACATCAGTGGTCTGAACAGTAACCTGTCCAAGTCACTCGCACTGGTTGAGAATCTCATCAAGAATGCCAAGGGCGACAAGGATAGCTGGAACAAATATGTGGAGGCCGTGGTGAAGTCGCGCAAGGACAATAAGACCAACCAGCGTGCCAACTTTGGAGCCCTGCGTCAGCTCGGCCAGTATGGCAAGTGGAGCCGTCAGCTCAATGTGATGACCGAGCAGCAGCTTCGCGATGCCGATCCCCAACAGATGCTCGCCCTGCTCCCTGCCCTCGATCACTATCAGCACATGGTGCTCTACTTCGGTGCCTCTTCACAGAAAGAGCTGGAGGCGCTTGTTGCCAAAGAGCACAAGACACCTAAGAAGTTTACGGCAGCGCCTTCTGCCCGTCCTTATGTTGAGGAGTCGACTCCGAAGAATGAGGTGTGGATCGCTCCGTATAAGGCACAGAATATCTATATGACGATGTACCATAATGAGGGTACGAAGTGGGAGCCTTCACGTGCTGCCATAGAAGCGCTCTTCAATGAGTATTTCGGTGGCGGCATGAACGCCATCGTCTTCCAGGAGCTGCGCGAGGCCCGCGGACTGGCTTATTCGGCCGGTGCCGCCTACCTGCGTCCTAATGATGTGAAGGCCGGTTCAGAAGGCTTCACCACCACGATCATCTCGCAGAACGATAAGATGATGGACTGCATCCGCGAGTTCAACGCCCTGCTCGACTCCATGCCCCGCCGCGAGGCCGGTTTCCGTCTGGCAGAGCAGAGTCTGATGAAGCAGATCGCCACGACGCGTACGACACGCTTCAATGTGCTCAACTCTTACATCCGCGCCCAGAAACTTGGCATCGACTACGATCTCAATAGCCGCATCTACCGCGAGCTGCCGTCACTGACGCTGCAGGATCTTGTCGATTTCGCGACACAGAGTATCGCTAAAAAGACCTATCGTTATCTCATCCTGGGCGATGAGAGCCAGCTCGACACAAAGACTCTTGAGAAGATTGCGCCTATCCGTCGCGTATCCACAGAAGAAATATTCGGATATTGATTGTTTAACATATTAAATCTAACAAAAACATTATGGCAAAAGAACCTGAGTTCAAGTATGCTCCCATGTTCCAGACCGGAAAGGACGACACCGAGTACCGTCTGCTTACCAAGGAGGGAGTGAGTGTAGGCACTTTCGAAGGTCATGAGATCCTGAAAGTGACTCCCGAGGCCCTGACGCTGCTGGCACAGCAGTGCTTCCACGATTGTGAGTTCATGCTCCGTCGCAAGCATAATGAGCAGGTAGCCGCCATCCTGAAAGATCCCGAGGCCACGGAGAATGACAAGTATGTGGCTCTGCAGTTCCTCCGCAATGCCGAGACAGCCGTGAAGGGCGTGTTGCCTTTCTGCCAGGACACCGGTACCGCCATCATCCATGGTGAGAAGGGTCAGCAGGTATGGACCGGCTTCGAGGATGAGGAAGCTCTTTCCCGTGGTGTTTACAATACCTATACACAGGACAACCTGCGCTACTCGCAGAACGCTCCTCTGACGATGTACGACGAGGTGAACACCCGTTGCAACCTCCCCGCACAGATCGACATCGAGGCTACCGAGGGTGCTGAGTATCGTTTCATCTGCGTGGCTAAGGGTGGCGGTTCGGCCAACAAGACCTATTTCTACCCCATGACCAAGGCTACGATCCAGAACGAGGGCACGCTGCTCCCCTTCCTCGTAGAGAAGATGAAGAGCCTTGGAACGGCTGCTTGTCCTCCTTATCACATCTGCTTCGTCATCGGCGGTACATCGGCTGAGAAGAACCTGCTGACCGTGAAGCTCGGTTCGATCAAGTACTACGACAACCTGCCTACCACAGGTGACGAGACCGGCCGCGCTTTCCGCGACATCGACCTGGAGAAGAAGCTCTTGCTCGAGGCTCACAAGATCGGACTCGGTGCACAGTTCGGTGGCAAGTACCTGGCTCACGACATCCGCGTGATCCGTCTGCCCCGTCATGGCGCTTCCTGTCCTATCGGTATGGGTGTGAGCTGCTCGGCTGACCGCAACATCAAGGCAAAGATCAATAAGGACGGTATCTGGATTGAGAAGATGGATACCAACCCCGGAGAGCTGATTCCCGAGGAGTACGCACAGCCGGGTGAGGGTGCCAAGGGCATCTCCATCGATCTCGACAAGGGTATCGATGCCGTACGTGCTGAGCTGACCAAGTATCCCGTTTCTACCCGTGTGAGCCTGAACGGTACGATCATCGTGGCACGCGACATCGCACACGCCCGTCTGAAGGCCGCTCTCGACAAGGGTGAGGAGCTGCCTCAGTACTTCAAGGATCATCCTATCCTCTATGCCGGACCGGCCAAGACTCCTGAAGGCTATGCCTGCGGCTCTATGGGTCCGACGACAGCCAACCGTATGGATCCCTATGTGGACGAGTTCCAGGATCACGGTGGCTCGCTGGTGATGATCGCCAAGGGTAACCGTACACAGGTCGTTACCGATGCCTGCAAGAAGCACGGTGGCTTCTATCTCGGTACCATCGGCGGTATCGCAGCCGTTCTCTCGCAGGAGTGCATCACCTCTATTGAGTGCGTGGCATATCCCGAGCTGGGTATGGAGGCCATCTGGAAGATCACTGTTAAGGACTTCCCTGCCTTCATCCTCGTGGACGACAAGGGCAATGACTTCTTCAAGCAGCTCAAGCCCTGCAACTGCACTTGCTGATAATCGTTCTATCCGTATAGGGTCATGTCCTTTGGGGCATCGGCCGTATATGTTCTTTCATGGCGGTGTGGATCCTTTGGGATCCGCACCGTTTTTTGTTTGTCTAGTGGTAGTGTCTCACTGAGTGTGTCTGAAACAAGTCTATCTTAGGAGTGATGAGGTAAGGTTAATGGATAATTTAATGTCTTATGTCAAAATCATAATCCCTTGTCTATCCGGCCAATAAAAACGGCTCACCCGATAAATACAGGGGAGATATGCTGCTCAGATGAAGTACGGGGATGA